>MTKY01051899.1_pt1 | contig 20658 bp, 16 predicted proteins | sample 1042731 | NCBI WGS metagenome assembly MTKY01 (sample SAMN06212206, study PRJNA360538) | anaerobic digester metagenome | biome: Wastewater treatment plant; material: sludge; isolation source: anaerobic digester fed with sludge from wastewater treatment plant | place: Denmark: WWTP Soeholt ... | reverse complement strand
CATAATCCGTCGGTCGTGGGTTCAAGCCCCACCCGCCCCACCCGGTCTGACCTGCGGAAACGCGGTCAGGCATCGGCACGACAGAGCCCGCAGTCCGCAGACTGTCCGCAGCCCGTCGGGCCTGTGCGTCCCTACGGTCCGCCATGTCGTCAAGCGAGTCGTCGAACAGTCCGGCATACGTGTCCAGCGTCATCGCCGCCGAAGCGTGGCCAAGCATGGCCTGGACGTCCTTCACGTTGGCGCCAGCCGCGATCGCCAACGACGCCGCGGTGTGGCGCAGGTCGTCGGGGGTGAGGTGGTCGAGGCCAACCCGTCGGAACGCCGGGGCGAACGCTCGCCGACGGAAGTTGCCCAGACGAAGGACGCCACGGGCGAACGGCGTTACTGATCTGTATCCTGCGAATCTATCGCCGCACACTGCGAGGTAGTCATATACTTCACCTTATTCACGTTAAGGTGCGTTTTATTGGAGTCCGTATGGCTAAGCGCCAAGTCATTCCACAGCCGCAGACACTCGACGCAGCCCGCACGCTGGGAGCACAGATCCGTATGGCCCGGCACGAGCGCGGGTGGACTGCCGCTGACCTCGCGGCAAGAATCGGTGTCTCGGCCAGGACGATTCAAGCGCTCGAAGCCGGGTCGCCATCCACCGCGATCGGCACTGTCTTCAACGCTGCTGTCATGGTCGGAGTGCCTCTGTTTGGCGTCGAAGACTCTTACGAGCTCGCCCGGATGCGCCGACGCGGCGAAGAGCGCCTGGCTCTGATCGGTCACCGGGTCCGCCACCCGAAAGTAGACGAGGCTGACCTTGCCAGCTTCTGAGGCCCCGCAGTCCCTATTCGTGTGGACCTGGTTGCCCGACAAGACGAACCCTGTTGTCGCCGGGCGCCTCGTCGAGCGCCCCGGACGCCTCGACTTCGTCTACGGCGAGTCATACCTGCGCCGCACTAACGCCATCAGCCTCTACAGCCCCGAGCTACCTCTGCGCGCCGGAGTGACTCCACCGCTGCCTGGTCTCGACATGCCCGGATGCATCCGGGACGGGTCGCCGGACGCCTGGGGACGGCGGGTGATCGACTCACGCTTGGGTGTCGGCGACTTCGACCTGACCGAGTTGCGGTACCTCATCGAGTCCGGCTCGAACCGATTCGGAGCGCTCGACTTCCAGACCAGCCCCACGCAATACGTCCCGCGTGACGAGGCTGCCACCCTGGACGAACTGCATGAGGCCGCGATCATGGTCGACGACGGACGTCCACTCCCCCAGCCGCTGGCCGAAGCGCTCATCCGCGGCACGTCGATCGGCGGTGCCCGCCCGAAAGCACTCCTGGTCGACAGTGACGGCACCCAGTGGATCGCCAAGTTCTCGTCATCTTCAGACACCCATTTCAGCGTCCCGAACGCCGAAGGGGCCACGATGATCCTGGCCCAGCACGCCGGGATCGACGTGTGCGAAGTGCGCGTCACATCGTCCCTGGGTCGAGAAATTCTGCTGGTCCGCCGGTTTGATCGCACCAGTGCCGGCGGACGGATCCACGCGGTGTCTGCTCTCACCATGTCGGGCGAGGGCGAGCTGGGCGCCCGCTATGTCACCTATCCGCAGATCCTCGCCGTCCTTGAGCGTCACTCGGGAAGCCATGAGCCGGTCGGTCCCGCCTTGTTTCGGCGCATCGTCTTCAATGTCGCCGTCAGCAACTCTGACGATCACGCGCGCAACCATGCCGCGCTCTGGGACGGCACACATCTGCGGCTGTCGCCCGCATACGACCTGTGCCCGGGTCCGCGTTCCGGGCAAACCGCGCAGCAGGCGATGGCTTTCGGGCGTAGCGGGATCCGGACGTCCACGTTCGCAGCGTGCATCAGCGTGGCCGCCGAGTACGGGCTGAGAGCCCACGAGGCTCGGGCGGTCGTGGATGAAGTGGCATCGGCAATAAGTGACCACTTCCACGAGGCTGCCGACGAGGCACGAATGAGTTCTGCTGACCGAAAGGCCATGCTCGGTCGACAGTTCCTCAACCCCGGCGCGCTGCACGGCATGCCGACCACCTTTGCAGTGCCTACCCCAGCTGGCGATCGGTGCGGGGCCCCAAGGGCCAGCGACGGCATGCCCTGTCGGCGGCTGGGCAAGTGTCCCTACCACTAGGGCCGACTCAGAGAGCCGTGCACCACTGCACCGGGGAAACCCGGCCTCATAATCCGTCGGTCGTGGGTTCAAGCCCCACCCGCCCCACCAAAGCAGCGCTCACCTGGCCACCCAGGGAATCCGGCAGTGCTGCCGGGCCACTGCGCCCCCTAGGGACCTATGGCACTGGACCGCCGCCACCCACAGGCGCACGGTGGGGGACACGAGTGCCCGGGCGATCCCGCGGGCCGGTCAAGGAGGACCCACCCATGAAGCGTCTCCTGTCGGGTAACGAGGCCATCGCACGCGCCGCGTGGGAAGCGGGTGCCGTCGTCGGCGCCGGTTACCCAGGCACCCCGAGCACCGAGATCCTCGAGGAGTTCGCCCCCTACCCCGACGTGTATGCCGAGTGGTCACCCAACGAGAAGGTCGCCCTCGACGTCGCCATCGGGTCGGCGATCGCCGGGCGCCGGGCCTTCGCCACGATGAAGCACGTCGGCCTCAACGTCGCGATGGACTCCTTCTGGTCGGTCTCGATGACCGGCGTCGAGGCGGGCCTGGTCGTCGTCTCCGCCGACGACCCGTCGCTGCACTCCTCCCAGAACGAGCAGGACAACCGGTTCATCGCCCGCTGGGCCCGGGTCCCGTGCCTCGACCCGGCCGACAGTCAGGACAGCCACGACTTCATGGTCGCGGCCTTCGACCTGTCCGAGCGGTTCGACACCCCCGTGCTGCTGCGCCCGACAACCCGGGTCTGCCACACGAGCTCGCCGGTCGAGGTCGGCGAGATCCGCAACCGCCGCCCCGTCCCGGACACCTATGTCCGCAACCTCGCGAAGTACGACATGGCTCCGGCCAACGCGCGCGCCCGCCGCCCGGTCATCGAGCACCGGGTCGAAGCCCTGGCCGACTATGCGGAGACCTCCCCGCTCAACCGGGCCGAGATGCGCGGCACCCGCTTGGGCATCATCACCAGCGGTGTCGCCTACGCCTACGCCCGCGAGGTCTTCCCCGACGCCAGCACCCTCAAGCTCGGCATGGTCTACCCGCTCCCCCGCAAGCTCATCGCCGACTTCGCCGCCCAGGTCGACACCCTCATCGTGCTCGAAGAGCTCGACCCGTTCGTCGAGGACCAGGTGCGCCTCATGGGCATCCGCCTCCACGAGCCGCCGACCCCACCCACCTACCCGCACACCAAGTCGATCTTCCCCCTCATGGGCGAGCTCGACCCGGCCGTGGTCCGCAGGAGCGGCGTCGCCGCCGGACTCCTTGAGGCGCCCGCGTTGATCGGCGCCACCACGACCGCGAACGGGTCCGGGAACGGGGTGGCCGGCAGCGGCATACCGTATGCCGCCGGCGGCACCTCCCCGTCGTTCCGTACCCTCCCGCTCACTCCCGTCGAGGTGGCCCCGCGCCCACCGGTCCTGTGCCCCGGGTGCCCGCACCGTTCGTCGTTCTATGTCCTGCACAAGCTCGGCGTGACGGTCAACGGGGACATCGGCTGCTACACGCTCGGGATGGCCAAGCCGCTGGACGCCCTGCACACCGCCGGGTGCATGGGCGCGAGCATCGCGGTCGCTCACGGCGGCGCGGTCGCGGGCGACCCCGGTCGGCATGTCGCTGTTATCGGCGACTCGACCTTCTTCCACAGCGGGATCCCGGCGCTGCTCAACGTCCTCTACAACCGCAGCAACGTTGTGACGATCATCATGGACAACCGGATCACTGGCATGACCGGCCACCAGGAGAACCCCGGCACGGGGCACACCCTGCAACGTCAGGAGACCGTCGAGGTCGACATCGAGGGCGTTGTGCGCTCGCTCGGGTTCCCGCAGGACAAGGTCCGCACCATCAAGTCCTACGACGTCAAGGCACTGGAGAAGCAACTCAAGACCTGGCTCAAGGAGGACGGCCCGGCCGTGCTCATCACCCAGGAGGAGTGCGCGCTGCTGCCCACTGCCAAGGCGACCTACCTCCCGCTCGCTGTCACCGACGCCTGCAACGGGTGCACGATCTGCTTCCGGATCGGATGCCCGGCGATCCTGCAGTCCGACGAACTCGACGAGCGCACCCAGCGCCCCCTGGCTCTCATCGACCAGGTGATGTGCACCGGCTGCGAGATCTGCGCCCAGGTCTGCCCCCGCGACGCGATCCTCTTCCGTGAGCAGGTGGCCCATGTCTGAGCTGCCGGCGCTGTCAGCGCTGCCTGAGACGCTCGACATCGCCCTGGTCGGCGTCGGCGGACAAGGCACCATCCTTGCCAGCAACGTCCTGGCCGAGCTGGGGATGGCGGCTGGCTACGACGTCAAGAAGGCCGAAGTGCACGGCATGTCGCAGCGCGGCGGCTCGGTCGTCTCACACGTCCGTTGGGGTCGTCACGTGTTCTCGCCGATCATCCCGGCCGGGGGGGCAGACATCCTCGTCGCCTTCGAGAAGATGGAAGCGGCCCGGTATGCCGCGTTGCTCACTCCCACGGGCACCGCGATCCTCAACGATTTCGCCATCGAGCCGATCACCGTCATCACCGGTGGCGCGCGCTACCCCGGCGATCCGGCGATCGAGTCCGCCTTCACCGAGCCGGGGCAACGAGTCGTCTGGATTCACGGCGCCCGGGTTGCTGAGGAGCTGGGCAACAAGTTCGTCGCCAACGTCGTGCTGCTCGGAGCGCTGTCCACGATGCTCGGGCTGCCCGAGACCGACTGGGCGGCAGTGCTGGACCGTCGGGTCAAGGCCGCCCACCTCGACATCAACCACCGGGCGTTCGCGGCGGGACGGGCCGAGATGAGTGCCCGCGCCGCTCGCTGAGGCTTCCGGCCTGCTGGCTCAGCTGTCTCGCTGACGCTTCCGGCCTGCTGGCTCAGCTGACGCGCTGAACCGTCCGCTTGTCGGCTCAGCTGACGCGCTGAACCGTCCGCTTGTCGGCTCAGTTGACTGGCTGGCCTCAGCCGAGCGGCCAGCCGTTCGCTCGCACGAGCTCGGCCGCGGCCGCGGCGAGGGCATCGCTCCCCGCTTCGTTGAGGTGGAACCCGTCGCCAGCGTCGAAAGCGCGATCTAGCTGGCCGTCCCGATCTCGGTCCACCACCGGGTCAGCCGACACGACGAGGTGGGGGAACGTGGCCTGCAGCCAGGAGTTGAACCGGCGTCGTTGTGGTTCGGTCAACGCGCGATACCCGGTGCGATCGTTCACCGGCAGGACCGTGACGAAGGCAGCCACCATGCCGTGGGCCGCGGCCGCGGCCGCGATGTCGGTCACGGCCTGGCGCAGCTGGGTGTCGGTCACGTGAGTGAGGTCGTTGCGACCGCCCAAAACCAGCAGGTAGCCACCCCCGGCCTCCTTGGTCACGGCGGTGGAGACCTGGGAGACGAGTGACGGAATCGGACCTACCGGGTTCTCCGTGCACAGCCATGAGCCCGGGGAAGCGAGGTTGACCACCGCCAGCCCTGGTCCCGTCAGCCTGGCGAGGCGATCGGGCCAGCCGGGCCCAGTCCGCTCCGGATGGGAGTTCCCCGGTGTGGATCGGAAGGCCGACGTCGAGATCGAGTCGCCGAAGACCAGGAGCCGGGCGGGATCCGACGCACTCCCCGGACGGGACGGTCCCGACGTGCTCGACGGACCACCGTCGCGGAAGGATGAGTGATCGGATCGCTGGGGCTAGGGATGGCGGTTGCGGCAGCCGACGTGCCGGTCGATCCCCCACTGGGCGGTGCGGCCGAACAGGCACCGAACAGGCCCGCTCCGAGGGCGAGTCCAACGATGGCGCCGACCACCGCCGACCGTCTCAACACACCGACCAGCGACGGGGCGGAACTCACCACTCGACCGCTGCATCGCAACGAACCCAACCCACGCATCTACAGAAGGTAGACGAACCCGGGCCCCTCGTCGCGGTAGGCGACCCCAACCGCGTCCAACGCCGGCCGCCACGACCCCGTGCAGGCGGGGTCCGACCCCTCGAACCCGTGGTCGGCGGTCAGCAGGACGGCGACGTCGTCCAACTCGCCGCGGGCGTCGAGCAGGTCCAGGAAGACCCCGAGCCGAGCATCGGCTTGCCGCAACGATTCCCGCGCTGGCTCGGACCGGGGGCCACCCGCATGATGCCCGGCGTCGGTGACGACATTGGCCCACCAGGTGAGCTTGGGGGCGGAAGCCAGCCCACCGGCATACAGGCGGCGCATCTGCTCCAACCCCATGTCGTCGACCTGCACGCCCCAGCGGAAGTAGCCATCGTCGGAGATGAACAGCTGGTCGGACAGGAACGGCGAGGTCGCCGCGTCGGGCAACTGGTCACCCAGACCCCCGGCCCCTGTGCCGGAGCCGCTGGCCCGGATGAGGCCCATCGTCGAGTAGTCCGAGCCACGATCGATGGCCTCGTCGATGCAGGCCGTGAAGCCCGGCACGAGCTCGAAGATCGTCCGCACGGAGTCGTGGAGCCACTCCCCCGACCGGTGCCAGGTCGTCTCGTCGTTGGGGACGACCTGTTCGCCGGTTGCCCGGTCGAAGTAGACGTTGCCCATCACCCCATGCCGACCCGGCCCGACGCCGGTAAGGATCGAGGTGTGGTTGGTCAGCGTGATCGACGGGAACTGCGCCACGGCTCCCCCGCGCAGCGCCAGACCGCGGTCGATGAGCCGCGCCACGTTGGGCAGTTCGCCCGCCTCGGCCAGGTGCAGCAGATCAGAACAATGCGCACCATCCCAGAGGATGCCCACGACCGCGCGCGGTGCCGCACCGGTGAGGTATGCCGTCAGCGGCCTTCCGTCCAGCGGGTCACCATGGGCGTCGCGCAGATCGGTCTCGTCGACCCCAGCGAGCACCGCCAACGTGGGCCCGACGTCGACGAGGCGAGCGTGCTCATCGACCATCCCGAGCCGGCGGATCCCGGCCCCGGACAGCAGCAACGGTGCACGCGACTGGATGACATCGAGCGAGCCGTGCTCGCCGACGTGCCCACCCTCGTCCGGGAAGAAGTGCCGGGGCGTGTGGACGATCGCCAAGTCAGGGCTGCGATCGGGGTCGGCGAAGAACGACAGCAAGCGCTCGGCGGCATACGGGTAGGCGTTGTCCCGCGACGAGGTGGGGCACGGGTTGGCCAGCTCGCCATGCGGGGCGGCATACGGGAGGAACGCCATCGGGTCTTGGGACGCAATGGGGTCGAGGCCCGCGAGAACCTCCTGGCGTCCGCCGGGATGGAGCCGGGTGCGGCCGAGGTGGTTGGCAGCGTGCGCGGTGGGGACGCCGTCGACGGGCTCGACCCAGACGACGAGGTCGACGATGGCGGCGAGCTCGTCGACACACAGGGCGCTGATCATCCGCTCGCGGTCAGCGCTTCGGACCGACTGGTCGGTCGGCGGCGAGGTCATGGAGTCCCCTTCAGTTTGGTGCACGCGCGGGCGGCTTCCCACTCGGCCAGCCGCGCGGACGCCTTGGCGGCGGCCCGCGGCACACCGTCCTTGGCCGAGATCGTCAACGGAGCGTAATGGTCCGCGACGACAACCGATGGCAGCCCGGCCCATTGATCGCGAGGGGTCGCCGCCCGGGCCGCCACCGCGGCCGAGTCGATCTCGACCGTCAGGACTCCGGTCGCGGCATCCGCGGGGGTGTTGGTGTTGAGCCACCACACGAAGTTGCCCAACCCATAGCCCACATAGGCGCGGCCGAGCCACCCGGCCCCGAGCACCCGGTGGTGGTGCCCGCCGACAATGACGTCCGCGCCGGCCTTCTCAAGCGCAGCTGCCGTGGCGAACTGCCGCGGGTCGGGACACGTCGTCCGCTCGGTCCCCCAATGGAGGAAGACAACAACCACGTCGAATTTCGCCCGGGCCGCACGCACGGCAGCGAGAAGTCGGGAGTTGTCCAGGTTGGCGGCCACGCCGGGCTTGGCGTCGCTGGCGGGGAACTTCGTCGCGGTGAGGTCTCCCACCTGCGTGGACGCAATGACCGCTACCGATGTCCCGCGGACGTTGAGGACCGCGGGGGCGAACGCCTCGGCGGCCGTGCGCCCGACCCCGATCACCGGGATCGGGCTGGCGTCCTTGGCAGCCAACGTGTCAGCCAAGCCTTGCGGCCCGAAATCGACGGCGTGGTTGTTCGCCATCCCCGCCACATCGACCCCCGCTGCTGCCAGGGTGGTCAAGGCACTTGGCGGTGCCCGGAAAGTGAAGGACTTGGGCTCCGGCGTCCCGCGGGTCGTGATGGCCGTCTCGAGGTTGACCACCGCGACATCCGCTGTCCCGAGCAACGGCTGCAGCTCGGCGAGCCCGTCGGGGCGGTCGAGCAGCGCCTTCACGTGGCGTTCGAAATGGACGTCTCCCCCGAAGGCGATCGTGATCCGGCCGTTGCCCACGGCGCCCGGTGCTGGGGGCGTCGTGGGCGTCCCCGGCGCAGCGGGCGCCGTCGGGCGTGGTGCGGTCGACGTCGGGTATGCCGCGCTGCCGGCACCCGAGCTCGCAGCCCGTGCCGAGCTCGGTGCGGGCGTGCTGGTTTGTGCCGGGGGCGCGCTGGTGCAGGCCCCGAGCCCCAGGCTCACGGCTGCGGCGACCAACCCGACACGACGGAGGTGACGTCCCATGGTCGGACAGTGTGGCCTACCCGGCCGACAGCGGGCGTCTCGACGCGGCATACCCGACGGGTCGGCAGACCGGACCGGTCCTTCGCAAGCCCCCGGCGAAGTCCTGACGAGGACTAGGCTCGCGCCACCACGGGAGACTCGTGGCGCCGGACCACGTCGGGTCGGCCAGGCACAGGACAGAAGGAGCCACCCGTGGCACACATGGAAGAGGGCACCGTCGAATCCGGCGAGACCATTGAGCGCGTCTCTTCGGTCACCTATGACGCCCAGGGCAATGCCGTTGCTGCGTCACCGGAGGTCCTCTCCTCGGTGAGTTACGACGCGCAGGGCAACGTCATGAGCGCCGAGCAGGTCGCCGCTGCCGCGCAGGCCGAGGCAGAGGCCAAGGCTGCCGCCGAGGCGGCGGCCGCCGCAGCCGCGAAGGCAGAGGCGGACGCTGCAGCGGCTGCCGCCGCTGCCGCTGCTGCTGCCGCACCCGTCGAGCGCACCTACACCGTCGTCAAGGGGGACACCCTCTCCGCGATCGGCAAGAAGTTCGGCGTCAACTGGCGGGACATCGCCGCGCTCAACCACATCAAGAACCCCGACCTCATTCACCCGGGCGAGGTCTTCCGGATTCCCAACTGACGGCTCGACTGAGTAGTTGCGGGTTTAACTATCTCGGAAAGCGGGCGCTCACCCTGCCCAAATGCGCGGTGAACCGATACGTTGACCGCCATGACCGAGGCGCCGAAGGACCTGCCCACTGCCGCGGCCCAGGCCACCGAGGGTGATGAGCCGCCGCTGGCCGCGGCTCCCACGAAGGAGCCGATGGTCGTCATCACGGGAGTCAACAAGCACTTCGGTGAGCTGCACGTCCTACGGGACATCGATCTGACCGTCGGCCGCGGCGAGGTAGTCGTCGTCTTGGGCCCGTCCGGCTCGGGCAAATCAACCCTGTGCCGCACCATCAACCGGCTCGAGCCTTTCGAGACCGGCTCGATCACCATCGACGGCAAGACTCTGCCTGACGAGGGTAAGGCGCTGGCCCAGCTGCGCTCGGACGTCGGCATGGTGTTCCAGTCGTTCAACCTGTTCGCGCACAAGACGATCCTTGAAAACGTCACCCTCGGCCCGATCAAGGTCCGCAAGAAGAGCAAGGCCGAGGCCGAAGCCAAAGCCCGAGAGCTGCTCGAACGGGTGGGTGTCACGGCTCAGGCCGACAAGTACCCTGCGCAGTTGTCCGGTGGGCAGCAACAGCGGGTGGCGATCGCTCGAAGCCTGGCCATGGAACCGAAGGTGATGCTGTTCGACGAGCCGACCTCGGCTCTGGACCCCGAGATGGTCAACGAGGTCCTCGAAGTGATGACCAGCCTGGCCAAGTCGGGCATGACGATGATCGTCGTCACCCACGAGATGGGCTTCGCCCGCCGGGCCGCAGATCGCGTCGTTTTCATGGCAGACGGCGAGATCGTCGAGGTCGCCACGCCCGCAACCTTCTTCACCGCTCCTCGGTCCAACCGGGCCAAGGACTTCCTCGGCAAAATCCTCACCCACTGACGGCCACGTCGATGGCCACCCACGGACCCTCCGAGCGCGGCTGACGGCTACCTGCCGCCAACCGCACCACGACTCCCCACCGCACGACCGCAGGATCGGAACGACCCCTAGCACCACTCCAGGAGGAAGAATGAAGTTCGGACGCACCATCGTCGCCGCCATTGCGGTCGGAACTGCCCTTGGCCTCAGCGGCTGCGGAGGGGGCGGCTCCGCCGCCGGAAGCACCGTCAAGATCGGCATCAAGTTCGACCAACCGGGCCTGGGGCTCAAGAGCGGCGCCGACTACACCGGCATGGACGTCGACCTGGCGAAATATCTCGCCAAGGAGCTCAGCCTGGGCACCCCTGAGTTCGTCGAGGCCGTCTCCGCCCAGCGCGAGACCCTCATCCAGACCGACCAGGTGAAGTTCATCGTCGGCACCTACTCCATCACCGACGCACGCAAGGAGAAGGTCTCCTTCGCCGGCCCCTACTTCATCGCCGGCCAGGACCTGCTCGTGCGCGCCGACGACATGTCGATCACCGGCGTCGAGTCCCTCGCGGGCAAGAAGCTCTGCTCGGTCAAGGGCTCCACCTCGGCGGCCAACGTGCAGAAGCTCGTCCCCGGCGTCAACCTCCAGGAGTACGGCACCTACACCCTGTGTGTGGACGCCCTCAAGGCCAAGAACGTCGACGCGCTCACCACCGACGACACCATCCTCGCCGGGTATGCCGCGCAGGAGGCCAACAAGGGCCAGCTCAAGGTCGTCGGCAAGACCTTCTCCAAGGAGAACTACGGCGTCGGCCTGAAGAAGGGCGACACCGCGTTCTGCCAGAAGGTCACCGACGCCCTCAACAAGTACTTCTCCAGCGGCGAGTGGCTCAAGGCCGTGGAGAAGAACCTCGGCCCCGCCGGTTACAAGCCGGGCGCTGGCAACCCGCCGACGCCCGCCCCCTGTTCCTGACCCGACCACAGACGCCGGTATGCCGCCCGCGCACCTCGCGCGGGCGGCATACCGACCCCGCTGAGTCGGCTGACCCCCTGCTGGACCCCGGTAGTGGAAGGACCCCATGGGCGAGCTGTTCGCGACCTACAACATCCTCGGTGCGTTCGGCCTCACGATCTTGCTCACCGTCTGCTCGGCGGTGGGATCACTGGTGATCGGCACGGTGGTCGCGATCATGCGGGTCTCCCCGGTCCGGTTCCTCAACCGGGTGGGGGCGTTCTACGTCAACGTCGTGCGGAACACGCCCCTCACGCTCATCATCGTCTTCTGCAACATCGGGTTCATCGTCAACCTCGGGATGTCGTTCACCGACAACATCGCCCGCAACAACATCATCTGGGCGATCATCGGGTTGTCCTTCTACCACGCTGCTTTCGTCTGCGAGGCGCTGCGCAGCGGCGTCAACACTGTCCCGGCCGGGCAGGCCGAGGCGGCCAGGTCCATCGGGCTGACGTTCGGCCAGAGCCTCACCGAGGTGCTGCTGCCCCAGGCCTTCCGCGGCGCGATCACCCCGCTGGGCAACACCCTGATCGCGCTGACCAAGAACACGACGGTCGCGACGGCGATCGGGGTCGCCGAGATCAGCGGGTTGATGAAGGAGATGATGGAGTTCCGGCCGGACGTCATCGTCGTCATCTTCCTCATCGTCGCGCTCGGGTTCGTCATACTCACTCTGCCGATCGGCCTGGTCACCACGCACCTGTCATCCAAACTGGCGGTGAAGCGATGAGCTCGGTGCTGTTCGACCACCCCGGTCCGAAGGCGCGCGCCCGCCATAAGGTCATCGCAGCGGCCAGCGCGGTCGTCACCGTGGGAGCGCTGTGGTGGGCTCTGGCCCAGTTCAAGGAGAAGGGCAACCTCGACGCCGCCAAGTGGACCCCGTTCCTCACCGCGGATCTCTGGGTCAACTATTTGATTCCCGGGCTGCTCAACACCCTCGCCGCGGCCGCTGCCTCCATCGTGCTGGCCGGCGCGTTCGGCCTGGCCTTCGGGATGGGCCGGCTCTCGCATGTCCCCGCAGTGCGCTGGGTGAGCACGGTCATCGTGGAGTTCTTCCGCTCTGTCCCCGTGCTGGTGATGATGTTCTTCGCCTTCTACGTCTTCGCTTTCAACAACGTCTTCCGCAGTGACCTCAACTCGCTAGCGGCCGTGGTCACCGGACTTACGCTCTACAACGGGTCGGTCGTCGCCGAGCTGCTGCGTTCCGGCGTTGGAAGTCTCCCCAGAGGGCAGACCGAGGCGGGACTGTCGATCGGGCTCACCCGCGGGCAGACCCTGCGATCCGTCCTGCTCCCGCAAGCGGTGACCGCGATGTTGCCGGCCCTCGTCGGACAACTCGTCGTCATCCTCAAGGACACGGCGTTGGGCTACCTCATCCTCTACCAGGAGCTGCTCAACAAGTTCCAGCAGATCGGGTCCTACAAGTCCAACCCGGTCCCTGCCCTCGTGGTCATCGCCGCAATCTTCGTCGTCATCAACTACGCCCTCACCTCATTGGCGTCCTACCTCGAGCGGCGCACTCGCAACCGAGGTCGCGCAACCATCCCCCGCGGCGCCCTCGGTCCAGCTCCGGTCGACACCGAACCGATCGCGGACGCCCTTGTCCTCGCCGACGAAGAGGTCCTGCAGGAGCGCTACCGCGTCCCTGGGAGGGCAAATGAGTAGGTCCGGTTCCCGTCCATTCAGCGCCGATTTCGGGTTACCCACCGGTAGGGGACCTATGACCCCCTTGCCGATCAGAGCATCTCTGGCAGGCTCGACCCGGAACGTCGCACCGCACCCTAAGGCAGGTCACTACGCATGAAGATCGTCGTCCTCGTCAAGTACGTGCCGGAGCCCACGGCCACGTGGAAGTTCGCTCCTGACCTCACCGTCGACCGCGCCGGCGTCGAGGGACGCCTCTCTGAGCTCGATGAGTATGCCGTCGAGCAGGCTGCGCAACTCGCCGAGAAGGGAGTGGCCTCCGAGGTCGTCTTCCTCACCGTCGGGCCAGCCAAGGCCGCTGAAGGCCTGCGCAAGGCCCTGGCCATCGGTGGCGACAAGGCCGTCCACGTCCTCGATGACGCGATCCATGGCTCGTGCGCGCTGAGCACCTCGCTCGTGCTGGCCAAGGCGCTGGAGAAGGAAGGCTACGACCTGGTCCTCGCCGGGATGGCCTCCACGGACGCCGAGCTCTCGGTCGTCCCGTCAATGGTCGCCGACCGTCTCGGCATCAACCAGGCCACCTTCGCCGGTGAGCTCTCGGTCGACGGCGGCGCCGTGACCATCCGCCGTGACAGCGATGTCGCCAGCGAGAAGGTCACCGCGGCCCTGCCCGCCATCGTCTCAGTCACCGACCAGACCGGCGAAGCTCGCTACCCGGCCTTCAAGGCGATCATGGGCGCCAAGAAGAAGCCGATCACCACGTGGTCGCTCGCCGACCTCGGAGTCGACGCTTCTGCCGTCGGTCTCGGTGCCGCCAGCGTGCGCACCGTCGACGTGTCCCCCACCCCGGCGCGCACCGCCGGCACCATCGTCACCGACGACGGTGAGGGCGCAGCCCAGCTCGCCGGCTTCCTCGCCGACCGCGGCTTCATCTGACCTTCCGGCGACCCCGTCGCCGATCCCACCCGACAGACCGCCGCGGCGCCGCGGCATACCAACCCAGGAGACTCATCGTGTCGGAAGTCCTCGTTCTCGCCGAGACCACCGCGGCTGGCGTCCGCAAGCCCACCCTCGAACTGCTCACCGCCGCGCGTGCGCTCGGCGAGCCCGCTGCCGTCGTCTTCGGCGAGGCCAGTGACGCCGTCGTCGCGCAGCTCGGCGAATACGGAGCCACCAAGGTGTATGCCGTCGGCGCACCTGAGGTGAGCGACTACCTGTCCCTGCCCAAGGCCGAGGCGGTCGTCCAGATCGCTGGCGCTGCCAACCCGGTCGCGATCCTGGTGACCAGCGGTCCCGAGGGCAAGGACGTCGCCGCGCGCGTCGCCGTCCGGCTCAACTCGGGCATCGTGCCCGACGCCACGGCCGTCTCGGTTGACGGCGGCACCGTCGTCGCCACCCAGACCGTGTTTGCCGGCCGTTGGCAGGCCCGCAGCCAGGTCGTCCGCGGCCCGGCCGTCATCACCATGCGCCCCAACGCCACCTCCGCAGAAGCGGCTCCGGCCTCCCCTTCGGTGGAGAACGTCGACGTCGCGGTGAGCGAAGGTGCCAAGGGCGCCAAGATCACCTCGCGCGACCCCAAGGTGTCGACCGGCCGTCCCGAGCTCACCGACGCGGCGGTGGTCGTCGCCGGCGGTCGTGGCGTGGGTTCACAGGAGGGCTTCGCGGTCATTGAGCAGACGGCCGACGCTCTCGGCGCAGCCGTCGGTGCCTCTCGCACCGTGACCGACCAGCACTGGGCACCGCACGAGCTGCAGGTCGGCCAGACCGGCAAGACGGTGGCCCCGTCGCTCTACCTCGCTGCGGGCATCTCCGGCGCCATCCAGCACCGGGCCGGTATGCAGAGCAGCAAGACCATCGTGGTGGTCAACAAGGACGCCAAGGCTCCGCTGTTCCAGCTGGCCGACTTCGGCGTCGTGGGTGACCTGCACCAGGTCTTGCCGGCCCTCATCGACGAGGTCGGGAAGCGCAAGGGCTGACCAGGCGCCGCACCTCTCCCGTCCAGACGGCACTAAGGAGCTCGATTCGCGATGTGGGTCCGTTTCGTCCTCGGTCTGTTGATGACCGTCGTCTGCCTCGGGATTGCCGGGCGCCGGGCGTTCTTCCTCTATCGAGTCGGCCAGAAGTTCCAACCCCTGGAGGCTGAGCGGCGCGTCGACGCCGGCTCAGCCGTCCGGGCGGAAGTCGCCGAGGTGGCCTTCCAGCGCAAGTTGTTGCGCTGGACGGTGCCCGGAGTGGCGCATTTCCTCGTGTTCTGGGGCTTCATGATCCTGCTGTTCACGATCGTCGAAGCGTTCATCGGCCTGGTGAAGGCCGACTTCCAGATCCCGATCGTCGGCAACTTCGCCTGGTTCGGCTTCATCGAGGACCTGTTCGCCCTGCTGTGCGTGCTCGCTCTGGTGGTCTTCACCATCCTGCGCATCCAGCAGGCGCCGAAGAACCTCGGGCGTCGCAGCCGGTTCTTCGGCTCCCACATCGGGCCGGCCTGGTTCGTGCTCTTCATGATCTTCAACGTTGTGTGGACCCTGCTGGCCTACCGTGGCGCCTCGATCAACGCGCAGGAGCTGCACGACCCGGCCAACGCCGACAAGATGGGCTTCCTGCACGGGGCGTTCGCCTCGCAGTGGTTTGCGGCCATCCTGCCCAAGACCAACGTCGAGTTCTGGGAGACGTTCTTCCTGTTGCTGTCCCTGGGCGTTTTGCTCGGCTTCACGGTGTTCGTCACCTACAGCAAGCACATGCACATCTTCGCTTCGATCCCCAACGTGGCCTTTGCACGGCGTCCCCGGGCACTCGGCGCGTTGGAGCCCGTGTTCTGGCAGGGCAAGAAGATCGACTTCGAGGACCCGGGCGACGACGACGTCATGGGCGTCGGCAAGGTCGAGGACTTCACCTGGAAGGGCCTGCTGGACTTCGCGACGTGCACCGAGTGCGGTCGTTGCCAGAGCCAGTGCCCGGCCTGGAACACCGACAAGCCGCTGTCCCCCAAGGTGCTCATCATGGGGCTGCGTGACCACTCCCTGGCCAAGGCGCCCTACCTGCTCGCCGCCAAGAACGAGGCGGGCGAGGTGCCCGAGGGCGGCATACCGGAGGCTGCTGCGGCCGAAGCCGCCAAACCGCTGGTCGGCCCGCAAGGTGACGAGAGCGCTCACGTGGGCGAGCACGGGATCACCGGCGAAGGCGTCATCCCCTTCGACATGCTGTGGTCCTGCACGACCTGCGGTGCGTGCGTGGAGCAGTGCCCGGTCGACATCGAGCACGTCGACCACATTGTTGACATGCGCCGCTACCAGGTGCTCATGGAAGGGGCCTTCCCCGAAGAGGCCGGCATCATGCTCAACAACGTCGAGCACGCTGGGGACCCGTGGGGCCTGGGCCGCAGCAAGCGTCTGGAGTGGGCCGAGTCGCTCGACTTCGAGTTGCGCGTCTATGAGGGCGACAAGATCCCTGACGATGTCGAATACCTCTACTGGGTCGGTTGCGCGGGCGCCCTCGACGACACCGCCAAGCGGACAGCCCGCGCCGTTGCGACGCTCCTGCACGAGGCCGGGGTCGAGTTCATGGTCCTCGGCGAGGCCGAGTCCTGCACCGGTGACCCGGCCCGCCGGATGGGCCACGAGTTCCTCTTCCAGATGCTCGCCATGCAGAACGTCGAGGTCCTCAACGAGGCCGGCGCCAAGCGGATCGTCGTCACCTGCGCGCACTGCTACAACACCCTCGCCAACGAATACCCGCAGGTCGGTGGCCACTACGAGGTGGTCCACCACACGACCTTGCTGGCCCGGCTCGTTGCCGACAAGCGGCTGACCCCGGTCCAGCGGGTCGACGCAGCGGTCACCTATCATGACCCGTGCTACCTCGGCCGGCACAACCGGATCTTCGCCGCTCCGCGCGAAGTGCTCGGCGCCATCCCCGGCACTCAGGTCCAGGAGATGCCGCGCAACCGGGAGAAGTCCTTCTGCTGCGGCGCCGGTGGCGCCCGGATGTGGATGGACGAAAACCTCGGCGAGCGGATCAACCAGAACCGCGCCGACGAGGCGTTGGCGACCAAGCCCGACATCGTCGCCGCGGCCTGCCCGTTCTGCATCACCATGCTTTCCGACGGCGTTGCCCAACGCCAGCAGGAGGGCACCGCTGCCACAACCGTGGCGGTGACCGACGTGTCCGAGGTGCTCCTGCGCTCGGTCCGACCCGACCTCGTGGACTCGTTGTCCGCTTCTTCGTAAGGCCGCGGGGTCGGCATACCGCCTCATCCGGCCAGCCGACCTCCGAACTGAACACGCACCAGCACCCGAACAGCCCGCTACCCGCCTATCGCAGCAAGGACGAGCCATGACCGACACCGCCCAGACCCCCTCACACGCCCTCGGCGCCGGCCTGGACCTCGAGAGCCTCAACCTCATGCTCGAGGCCCTCGGCGACTTCGTCGACGCGGCCCTCTCCCCCGAACTGCAGCTGGACCTCGATCACGAGGACCGGTGCCCCGAAGACATCGTTCGGTCGATGAGCGACCCGGAGCAGTTGGGTGTCCAACTCGTCTTCATCCCCGAGGCCTACGACGGCATGGACGGCGGGGCGTTCGACGCCTACCGGGTCTGCGAGGTCATGGCCCGCAAGGACATCGGCCTGGCCACCGCGGTGTTCGCAACCTTCCTCGGCTCCGACCCGATCGTCGTCGGCGCCACCGAGGAGCAGAAGCAGGAGTGGCTCGGCGCCATCGCCCGTGAGGGCGTCGTGTTCGCCTACGGCGCCACCGAGCCCGAGGCTGGGTCCGACCTCGGCGCTCTGGAGACCACCGCCACCCCGGTGAAGAACGACGACGGCGAGACCGTCGAGTACATCCTCAACGGCCGCAAGCAGTGGATCTCCAACGGGACGATCGCCGACTTCACGACGATCCTGGCCAAGACTGACGCCGGCCCCTCGTGGTTCGTCGTGCCGAAGGGCGCCGAGGGCTTCTCCTCGGCCCCGCCGGAGGACAAGCACGGTCTGCGCCTGTCCAACACCGCGGCGCTGTTCCTCGACGACGTGCGGATCCCGGCGCACAACCTCATCGGTGGCGTCGAGGGCAAGGGTCTTGTGCAGGCCCAGCAGGTCTTCGGCTACACCCGGCTCATGGTCGCGGCCTTCGGTCTCGGCGGCGGCTGGGAGGCTCTCGACCGGGCCATCCAGTACTCGATGAACCGTGAGCAGGGCGGCGGGTTGCTCTGCGACAAGCAGGGCTACACCCACAAGCTCATCATCCCGCACGTCGTCCGCCTCGAAGCCGCTCGGGCCTTCATCGAAGACACCGCCGACAAGATCGACCGCGGCCTGGGTGCCGACGGCGCGATGAACTGCGAAGGCGCGATCGCCAAGTACCTCGCGACGGTGGCCGGCAACGCGGCCGCCGACGACGCCATCCAGGCGCACGGTGGTTACGGCTACACCCGGCCGTATGTCGTCGAGAAGGTCAAGCGTGACGTCCGGATCACGACGATCTACGAAGGCACCTCCGAGATCATGGAGATGACCATCGCTCGCGAGCGCTGGCAGCAGCACCTCAAGACCCAGGGTGGCTACTACCGCGCCAAGGCTGCCGAGCTGCGCACCGTCCACACCCAGCACCCCACCGTCGGCGCCGACGTCGCGGCCCTGGCCAACGACGCCCTGGCCATCGTCCTGGAGGCCTGCCGGACGGGGCGGCTGACCCGCAACCAGCACATCCTCTTCCGCATCGGTGAGCTCATCGCCCACTGCGAGGGTGCCGAGATCTTCGCCAAGCGGGCCGCCGCCGCACAGACCGACAGCGCCCACGAGAAGAGCCTCAAGCGCTTCGACGCCAACACCTTCGCGCTCATGTCGCGGGTCTACGCCCGCGAGGCTGCAGCTCGCGTCGCCCTCGATGGCTCGCGCTGGGTCGCCGGGGCGGCCGACCCGGGCTCGCCCGCGGTGGCGGCGGTGAGCGGCATACCGACCGCTGCGATCCAGGCCGCGCAGGCCGGGCTCGTCACGGACATGGACGCCGTCGCCGACGCGATCTACGGCCGCAACGCCTGATCGTCCCGGGCGCCGACCGATCCCGGTCGGCGCCCGATCCCCCTCTCCCCTATCCCGAACGCTCCGAACCCCTCGACTGCCTGTGCACCACCGGAAGGACACCACACCATGACCGACGTCCAACCCGTCGCCATCGTCGGCATTGCCGCCATCATGCCGATGGCCCCCGACGCTGACGCCTTCTGGGCCAACATCACCGGTGGCCGCTACTGCATCACCGACGTGCCGCCGGAGCGGTGGAACCCCGCCCTCTACTACTCTCCCGACCACTCGGCCCGGGACAAGACCTACTCGACGATCGGCGGCTGGGTCCGCGAGTTCGAGTGGGACCCGATCCGGTGGAAGCTGCCGATCCCGCCGACGGTGTCGGCACAGATGGACCCCGGTCAGCGGTGGGCCCTGTCAGCGGCCCGCCGCGCGCTCATGGATGCCGGCTGGCCCAACTGGTCGGTTGACAGCGACAAGGTGGCCGTCATCCTCGGCAACGCCATCGGTGGCGAAAAGCACTACCAGTCGAGCATGCGCATCCAGCTCCCGGAGGCGCTCAAGCGGGTCGCCGAGTCGGCCACGCTGCAGACCCTCCCGGCCGACATGCAGCACAAGATCGTCGAAGAGGCCCGGGCGCTCTACCTGGACAACATGTTCGAGATCACCGAAGACACCATGCCCGGTGAGCTCTCCAACGTCATCGCCGGCCGGATCGCCAACGTCCTTAACCTCCGTGGCCCCAACTACACGACCGACGCCGCGTGCGCGTCCGGCCTGGCCGCCTTCAACTCGGCGATCCTCGGCCTCAACGACCACCAGTACGACGCAGTCATCACCGGTGGCGTCGACCGCAACATGGGTGTCGACGCGTTCGTGAAGTTCTGCAAGATCGGTGCCCTGTCGGCCTCGGGCACCCGGCCCTTCGACGCGGGCGCAGACGGCTTCGTCATGGGCGAGGGCGCAGCCCTGTTCGTCCTGAAGCGGTTGGAGGACGCCGAGCGCGACGGCGACAAGATCTACGCGACGATCCTGGGCATCGGCGGCTCGTCCGACGGCAAGGGCAAGGGCATCACCGCCCCCAACCCGGTCGGCCAGAAGCTCGCCGTGGCCCGCGCCTGGGAGCGAGCCGGTGCCGACCCCGCCACCGCGACCGCCATCGAGGCCCACGGCACCTCGACCCGGGTCGGCGACGCTTCCGAGCTTGAGAGTGTTATGGCGATCTTCGGAGCGGCCGGAGCCAAGCCCGGCAGCATCGCCCTCGGCTCGGTGAAGTCCAACATCGGCCACCTCAAGGCCGCCGCGGGCACCGCTGGCCTGTTCAAGATGGTCAAGTCGTTGCACGAGAAGGTGCTGACCCCCTCGCTCAACTTCGTCAACCCCAACGAGAACGTCGACTGGGACCGTCACCCGTGCAAGGTCAACACGACCCTGCGCCCGTGGGACAACACCGGCCCTGACGGGGTCCGCCGTGGTGGCGTGTCCGCGTTCGGCTTCGGCGGCACCAACTTCCACGTCGTCGTCGAGGAGCACATCCCCGGCCGGCACAAGCCGCGCCCGAAGGTGTTCGCCTCCGCCGAGGTGCCCCAGGGCAACGGCGCGACGTATGCCGCCGCCGCACCCTCCGCGGGCGTGACCGCCTCCGTGCCTGCCGGACCGCCCAAGACCCCGCTGCGCGGCGCCTTGGTCCTCGGTGGCGCGAGCGACGCCGACGTCCTCACCCAGGTCCAAGCCGCGCTGGCCGACGCCAAAGCCGGCAAGGCCCCCGCACCGGCCGC
>MTKY01047490.1_pt1 | contig 20659 bp, 13 predicted proteins | sample 1042731 | NCBI WGS metagenome assembly MTKY01 (sample SAMN06212206, study PRJNA360538) | anaerobic digester metagenome | biome: Wastewater treatment plant; material: sludge; isolation source: anaerobic digester fed with sludge from wastewater treatment plant | place: Denmark: WWTP Soeholt ... | reverse complement strand
TCCGCCCGAGCGCGCCTCCCGGATGAAACAGCGCGTAATCCTCGTGCGTGAACCGCCTCGCTTCCATCACCGCAAGCGCCAGCGCGTCACCGAACGCCAACTGCACGGTCGTGCTTGTGGTGGGAGCAAGTCCCAGCGGGCACGCCTCGCAATCCACGGATGTATCAAGTATCACATCCGCACAGCTGCCGAGTGTAGACTCCGGCCTGCCTACCATAGCGATCAACCGCGCGCCGATACGTCCAATCGCCGGCAGTATGTTCGCGATCTCATCCGACTCTCCGCTGTTCGATAGCGCCAGCACCACATCAGCGCCGGTCACCATTCCCAGGTCGCCGTGTATACCTTCGGCCGGATGCAGAAAAAGCGACGGCGTTCCGGTACTCGAAAAAGTGGCCGCAATCTTTCTTCCGATCGCCCCGGACTTCCCTATCCCGGTCACCACCAGCCGACCTTTGCAGGTCAAAACCAGCTCCACTGCCCGCGCAAACGACTCGTCCAGCCTGTTGCACAGCGCCAGCACGGCCTCGCCTTCGGCCTTGATCGTAGCAACGGCGCGAGCGAACGCCTTTTCTCTATCCAGTTCGGTGAAATCCTGAGGTGCCATCCCCCAGATTATAGCAGAGGGATGGGCAATAGTGAAGGCAGACAACTCTGCACACAAAAGTCATGCTGAGCTCGTTTCAGCATCCACGACAGCCGGACATATCCATAGCCTGCTCAGTTTTCGCCGCCTAACCACCGGGTATACAGTCACTGGATCCCTGAAAGAAAGGGCGTGACGTGATGGCTGTCGCTGACAAGCTCAACGAACTTAGAATCAAGGCCAACCTCATCGCGGACCAAACGGTCGGATTGATGGAAATCAACGTGGATGTCCATGACGGCGTGGCCGTGCTGCAGGGCGAGGTGGAAAGCGAAGAGCAGAAGCAGATGGCTGAGGACATCGCTTACGAGGTCGAGGGCATCGTTGAGGTTGTCAACGATCTCAAGGTAGCACCCCGAGATAACATGGAAGCCGCCACCGCCCATCTGGGCATGTCGATGACGGCTGGTGACGTCAGCGACACCGCTTTTGCGATCGGCGGCGAGCCGCTCGCGGGCCCTGGGCCGGCGATGGCCGCGAGCGAGCAGTTTCCGGGCGAATTCGATGACGAGGAAATCGAACGAGAGGTGCGCCTCAAGCTGGAGAACCAGGACCTGGTGGACGCCTCCAACCTCAAGGTGAAGTGCGTCAACCAGATCGTCCACCTACGAGGCTGCGTCAACACCCCGGAGGACCTCTACAACCTGCACGACCTGGTCCTCAACGTGCGCGGCGTGATGGGGATCAGCAGCGACGTCGAGACCAGAGAAGGCGAGATCGGGACGCAGAAGGAGTAGCCCTGGTGCCGGCTGGAAACCCGCGTCTTACCCCGCGCCCGGACGCGCATACTTTAGAGTGAACCTCCACCGCTCCCCGAACACCGCTCGCTCCTCTGCTTCGATCCTGATCTTCACATCAACCGGCCCCTCCGCTGCCAGCGGCGTTATGGCGAACGGCTCAAGCTCGATCGATTTCAGGCTGGGTATGTCGCGCGGCAGTGCGAGCTTACGTGATTCGGCTCCCGCTTCGACAACAACAACCACCGCGCCAGCTGCCGACCTCCGGGACAACCACCGCGCGCGCCCGAGGTTAGTGAGCTTGAGGGCAACCATGACCGGCTTGGAAGCATCAGCAGCGAAGCTCGCGCCCTTACCGACCTTCACCCACTCCACACCGTTCTGGCTCAGCTTGACCGAATCGATTGAGGCGTCGAGGTGTTTGGGCGGATTGCTGCCGTTGTATGAAGTGTTGCCCACGGCCACAAGCGGACAATCGGCCGAGGTTGTGCCTATGCCGTCAGAAGCTATCGTGGGCAGTTCGCCGCCTTCGATGGCGCGCCAGAAGGCATCTTTCGTCTGATGGTAGATGCTGCCCGCCATCGAACTGGATATGAACGCATCAGGATCGGCCGCAAGCGCGGGACCCTGCCGCAGCGGAGTTGGCAGCGAGAAGTTCCTCGCCTCCCGCCTGATGATTCTCGTCGAGGGCCTGTCGGAGCCATCCGGGTTGATGATGCCATAATCACTCGCCTCGCCGCAGCGGAACCCGCCCGGATACCACCACCAGAACACACCGTTCACCGATCCGGCGCGCATCATCTTGTAGAAGGATTCGAAGAACTCCTCCAGATGCTTGTCCGCGTTCGGCCGCGGCGTGAGCAGCCCTGGGTATTCGAGGAGGTTGTAACCTGTCTCAGCATAGACCACAGGCTTTTCAGGATCGGCCCACCGCCCATAGGCGCGCGTGAAGATGCCGCGCTTGATGGTTTCGTAGGTATGGCCGAGCGAATAGGCCTCGGGGCTGAAGAAGTCCACGGCGGCAGCCAGATAGGGCCAATCGTAGACCAGCAGACCATACCAACCGGACCCGCCGTCACCGGCGGCGTGCATCCTAAAGCTGACCAGATGGTTCGGATCGACCTCCCGGATCAAATCCCTCGCTTGCGCGTATCTCTTGTAGAGAACAGTGTTGAGAAATCTCAGGTAAGCGGCGGACATCCTGCGCCACTCGCCATCGGCCTGAATATGGTTCACCGGCGGGTTCGTGACTTTACCAGAGGCATCGCGCGGGATGGGGAACTGCCAGTCTCGCTCGGCGTTCTCGATGCTGCCGTAGCGCTCGATCACCCATTCGGCCCACTCCGCGTCCCATTGCTTGCGGTATTCGGGCGTATTCCAGATCGGCTCCCAGTCCACATCATAGGCGAAGATCGTGTCCACATCCTTGAGGTCGTAATCCGTCACGACCTTCTTGTATACCGCCCATCGCTCTTCGAGCTTGGTCATCGGAGTCATCGGTATGGCAAGGTTCACCTTGATGCCATGTTTCTCAGCCCTTCTGAGGAAATCCAGCAGGTTATCCGTCAGTGGAGGCTTGCTATACCACACCTGCACGCTTACCGCATCCATCCCCATTGCCCGGATGTTCGCAAGGTCGCGTTCGATGACCACAGGGTCATAGGAACGCTTACCGAACCACTCCAGGAACAGGCTGTAGTCCTGCGTGGCCACCGTGGATGATGGGTAGTAGTTGACGCCGTGAGGGCGCCACAGTCTGCCGTCCTGATAGAACTCGCCGTCCTTGCACGTCACGAACGATGGGTTGGGCTTCGTCTGCCACAGGCTGATGTCGTGCTCTACGGAGTCGATGCTCCTGCCGTTGTCCAGCAGTTCCGCGCGCACGGTAAAGCCGCCCTTCGGCCAGGCATCGGTGTTCAGGCTGGCGCTTTGAGACACCGTCGTGCCTGGCTGAATCTCCAAAGGCCATTCCTCACTGCGAACGACCTTGCGTGTGTCGGCATCGGTAAGCGTAACACGCGCGGTCAGACCCGAGCGCACCGACTTCCCGATATTCGCCGCCGAGAGGCCCAGCCTGATTTCCTGCCCCTTCGTGTATGTGTAGAAGTCCGCGCCGCCGTCCATTATGAAGACCCCGGACTTGATGCGCCGGGCCACATCACCGATGACCCGCAGGACCTCGGGACGTGAATACCACTTCGGGTCGTTGACTCCGAACGAAGCCCAGGCCGACCCCGCAAAGCCCCCTGTGCTGTAAACCGTCATTACAGCGGGTGCGCCGCACCACTTGCCATCCGCGGTATACGAGTTGATGATCGGAGCCCATCTCCATTCCCGCCCCTTGTCGAAGCCATGCGCCTGGGGCCTGGTGTGAGGCGAGTATACATCCGAGGCCAGCGGAATCGACCGTACGCCTTCGCCGGAAGCAAACGCGGCGTCCGTCCTGAACTCGGCGGCGTTGGTCACCGGGAACAGCTTGTACGTCGGGGATAGGGTGTCGAGATCGGGCAGACTGACACTTCCATGAAGCTCGGCATCCTCAGCCGCTTCTCTGGCCGTGCCGACATACCCGATGCTGTAGTTGTGCCGTCCCAGTATCTGTCCGGTATCGCCCCACGAAAGCCCCACCGATAACACCAAAGCCTTCGACGGGTTGAAACCCTCCTTCTTGTGGGCGTCAGTGCCACCGGCCCAGTGGAAGTCACCAGGCCGAAGGAGGTAGCGCTTCCAGCCGGGATCGAGGCGGATGATCGAGGTCCACAGCGCCCCATCGGTGTCGCGCCATCGTACGGCAAGCTGGGCGGTCCGCTCGCCGCCTTTCGCGGCCAGCACCGTCACGGTGTGACCGTCAGGAAACGGGCGGTTGATCTCAGGCAGCGAGAGGAACTCAAAGCCCTGAAGATCAGTTACGTTGACATTGAGCACCTCCGCGTTAGCGACCGGATCACGCGACCAACCCCAGGTGCACAAGTCGCCGCCCGCCGCGGATTCCCGCGAGAGAACCGCGCTCTTAGAGCGATGGTCCATCAGGATATTGTCCGGCTTGGAGAACGCCGTATCCGAGAGGTACTTCTCCCTATCGACCCACTTCCCGTCTCTCTTGAGGAGCACGCTGCGCCAGGCGGGGGTCCTGAGCGCGATGACGTCGCCGCCCGCCGCCGCGTGCTCAACGATGCTCTTGGTGAAGGCAAGCGGCAGCGAGGAGCTATCGCACAGGACAAGCAGGTCATGACCGGCGATCCGGGTCTTGCCTACTGGCTCGATCGAGTCATAGTCCGCGACCGTTACCTCATAGCCAGTCCCGGATAGCTGCGCGGCAAGTTTCCCGGCGAGCCCGGTATCATCCGCGCCAGGCCCACGTACAATAAGGGCTGTCTCAGCATCGGCTGCGATAGCCGGCACTGAGGCAGCACCAAACAACAACGCACACATCATCAGCACAATCACTATCACTTTCCGCGGGGGCGGCCTCCATTTACAACGTTCGCGGCATAGCATCAGGCTCGGCAGTCCGCTTGCTACCTGGCCTCCGCTAGCTTCTGCTCCATCAGCGCTATGTCGGAATGCCTATCGATCGAGACCAGTAGTTCGGGGAAACGGGTGACGAAGACCCTGCAGCTCAAGCTCAGCGTGCGGGAGAGGTGCGTCTCAAACTCGCTCAGGGCCAGCCTAGTAAGCATCATCTTCATTGCGAACCCTGTCCCGACCAGCGCCAGAAGCTCTTTCGGATTGCTGCGAGCGTTCAGCAGCCGGATCAGCATCTCCTGCCTCGCCATCACAGCCTTGGGACTGAACAGCAGGCAACTGGATCCGGTAAACTGCCCCTGCCGCGTGTTCACATAGAACGGACTCCTGCCGGGGAACACCGCGCTCACATCCGACTTCTCCACTATCGGATAGACCACATCGCACGGCGGCGCGCAGTTCAGCAGATCGGTCAACGCCTCCGGAGTCGCAAGCGGCATATCGCCGTTCATTATCAGGCAGCGTTCGCAGTCTCCGGCAGCCTCTATGCCCGCAAGCACGCACTCCGTCACGTCCGCGCCTGCCTCTATGCAGACATCCGCCGCCGCGGAACACTCCATATCTGGCTGGTCGGTTACCAGTATAACCCGTGAAACAGCCTCGCACTGCTTCAGGCTGTCCAGCAGGTAGGAAACCGCCGGGCGGCCGCTAATGGGGATCAGCGACTTCCGCCCGTGCGCCGCGAAGGGCGCCAGGTCGGCGGCAACATCTGTCTTAAGGGACATTACTATCGCATCAGTCTGCGTCAAATCTCTTCCTCACTTGGGGCCTTCGGCTACACATCCGTGCCAACGCTGGCCTCATCGCACCGGCTGCCCGGTGCTGTCGTCCTCTCACGCTCCCTCTTCGACGCAACCGCGAAGTAGATGGACGAAAGCAGGCCAATGGACGCGCCGATCAGAATGGTTCCCTGCACATCGAAGTGTACTGAAGTCCCCGCAATATGCAGGTACTTGATCTCGGAAAGCCTCGCCATCACGTAAGAGCCCACCGCCGCAAGCCCAAACATAGTCAAAGCCCTCAGGCTCATCACGCGCCCGCACAGATCAGGCGGGGCCTTCATCTGCATGATTGTGTTCGACGAGGCCATGAACGTCATCATGCCCATCCCTATCGCCACCAGGCAGACCAGCGATGCATGGTAGCTGCCGCAGAGCGAGAACGCAAGCAGCCCTACTGGGGCGAGTATCGCGCCGAAGTAGACAATACTCCTCTGCTCGAACCGGTGGCCTATTGAAGACATCGTGAGAGCCGCAGTCAGCGCGCCCACCCCCACCGACGCGCTCATCACACCCTGCCCTGTCGCCCCCACGTTGAACACGCGGGTCGCAAAGACGGGGAAGAATATGGCGTAGGGCATCAGCAGCATCTGCGAGATGGCGGTCATCAAGAGCATGTCCCGCGTAATCGCGCTGTGCCAAACGTGGGAAAAGCCCTCGCCAATCTGCTTCAGCATCGACTGGTCCCGCCGGGCCTGCCTTGCCGCCTTCACATTGCGCATCAGGAAAACAGCGATGATCGAGCCGAGATAGCTGATCGCATTCAGCAGGAAACACCAGGCCGGCCCCAGAGCCGCATATACCACACCGCCCACAAACGGCCCGCCAATGCGCGTCAGATTGAACATCGAGGAGTTCAGAGCAACCGCGTTGGGCAGGTCTTCTTTGCCGACCAGTTCCACGACCATCGCCTGTCGCGTGGGCATATCTACCGAGTTCACGAACCCGGAGAACGCCGCCAGAGCGACTATGTGCCAGGGCCGGATCAGCCCGGTCAAAGCCAGCACCGCCAGACTCATCGCCTGGAGCAGCAGCAGCGACTGTGTGATCATGACTATCTTGCGCTTGCTAAACCTGTCGGCAATCACACCCGAAGGCAGAGTCACGATCATCGAGGGAACCAGGCCCGCGGCCGCCACAATTCCCAGCAGCGACTTCGAGCCGGTCATGTCGAACACGAGGAACGGCAGCGAAAGGCCCTGCATCCAGGTGCCCGTAAGGGAGATCATCTGGCCGGACCAGAGTAGAGCGAAGTTGCGATGGCGGAACGCGCGCAGGGCGTAAGGCCCTCGCCATACCGGAGGCGCCTGTTCGCCGGCAGCCTCCTTCAGTTCCATGTCTAAGCCATCGCTCATTACATCAACCCCGCATCTCGGCAGGCAAAAAACAATTACGAGTTACAAGCACGAGTTACGAATCATCAGACCACAAGGGCTGACTCGTAACTCGTCATTCGTAACTCGTAATCGGTATTTCTTTATGCGTGCCAGTCTACGTTGCGGACTTCCTTGGCGTGGGCCTCGATGAAGGCTTTGCGCGGCTCGACTTTGTCGCCCAGCAACACCGTGAACATCTCGTCGGCAGCGACAGCGTCCTCAACGGTCACCTGCTGAATCGTGCGGGTCTCGACCTTCATCGTGGTGTTCTCGAGGTCCTCGGCGTCCATCTCGCCAAGACCCTTGAACCGGGTCACTATCACGTCCTTCTTGTTGCCGGTCGAGCGCAGGATCTCATCGCGCTCCGCGTCGTCCTTGGCGTAGTACACCTTGTCCTTGCCCGCCTTAATGCGGTAGAACGGCGGCATCGCAATGTAGATATGGCCCTCCTCCACCAGCGGCTTCATATAGCGGTAGAAGAACGTGAGCAGCAGCGTTCGGATGTGGCTGCCATCTACGTCGGCGTCGGTCATGATGATAATGCGGTCGTAGCGCAGCTTGCTCTTATCGAACGTTGAGCCATTACCGTTGCCGTTACCGTTACCATTGCCGTTCTTCTTACCGTTGCCGTTCTTCTCAACGGTGTCCTCGGTCATATCGAGTTCGAGGGTGTCATCATCGCCGGTATCGTCCATCGAGCTGTGGGTAATACCCGTCCCCAACGCCGCCACGAGGCACTTGATCTCCTCGTTCTCCAGCGCCTTGTCCATTCGCGCCTTCTCGACGTTCAGAATCTTGCCCCTGAGCGGCAAGATGGCCTGCGTGCGCTTGTCACGTCCGAGCTTGGCGTTCCCACCGGCGCTCTGGCCCTCTACGAGGAACAACTCGCTCTTGAGCGGGTCGCGCTCTATGCAGTCCGCCAGCTTGCCCGGCAGCGACGCGTTTTCCAACGCGCTCTGCCGCTTGACCATATCCGCCGCCTTCCGGGCGGCCTCTCTTGCCCGGTGGGCGGTCAGGGCCTTATCAACGATGCGCCGGGCCGCAGTCGGGTGCTCCTCCAGGAACTCCCCGAACTTCTCGCCCATAATCGAGTTCACAATACCATCGACCTCGCCATTGCCCAGCTTGGTCTTGGTCTGCCCCTCGAACTGCGGGTGCTTTATCTTAACGGAGATAACCGCCGCCAGACCCTCGCGCACATCGTCGCCGCCGAGGTTCGGATCCTTCTCCTTGAGCGCGCCGGCCTTACGCGCGTAGTTGTTGATCACGCGGGTAAGCGCGGTCTTGAACCCGGACAGGTGGGTGCCGCCCTCTTGGGTATGGATGTTGTTGGCGTAGGTAAGAATGTTCTCCTGGAAGCCCTCGTTATACTGCAGGGCAACCTCCACGCTGGTACCATCGCGCTCGCCGCTGAAATACACAACCGGGTGCAGCGGATCCTTGTTCCTGTTGAGGTGCTCGACGAACTCCGCAATACCGTTTTCGTAGCAGAACGTGCGCGTCCTCTCCTCACCTTCTTCCGCCTGCTCGTTGGTGAAGGTGATGATCAGCCCCTTGTTCAGGTAAGCAAGCTCGCGGAGGCGGCTTATGAATATGTCCGGATGATAGACTATCGTGCCGAAGATCTCGTGGTCGGCGAGGTAGGTAACGGTGGTGCCGGTAGTGTCGGCGTCGCCTATCACCTTAAGCGGCTCTACGGGCACGCCGCGCTCATAGCGCTGGTAGTGCAGCTTGCCGCCGCGCTTGACCCGCGCCTCCAGCCACTCCGAAAGCGCATTAACGGCCGAGACCCCTACCCCGTGCAGACCGCCGGAGACTTTGTAGTGCTCGCCCCCGAACTTACCACCCGCGTGCAGCATAGTCATGGCAACTTCCACGCCGGATACTCCGGCCTCGCTGTGGAGATCAGTAGGAATGCCGCTTCCATCGTCGATAATGGTCACTGTGTTGTCCGCGCCAAGTATCACGTCGATCTTGGTGCAGCATCCGGCCAGGTGCTCATCGATGGAGTTGTCCACAACCTCGCTGAAGAGGTGGTGGAGGCCGCGGGAGGTGGTGTCGCCAATATACATCGCCGGGCGCATCCGCACCGCCTCCAGACCCTTTAGAATCTGAAGGTTATCGGCGTCGTAGTTATCAACGGGAGTTTCGGTTTGGGGTTCGGCGGTAGAGATTCTCTTCTCGTCCTTGTCTGTCATCCAGTTATGCGCTCCTGCCTTGGTCTATGAGGCGATAAAGGCTCAAGTGTACGTAGTTCCAGCCGCGTACCGCGGCTGAAAAGTGCGAAGAAATCGGTGTCGTTCAACGCGTATAGTATACCAGTTTCGAGCGTGAGGGTCAAGCTCAGACGGGCCTTTCACCCGGTCATCAGCATTCGGTTGAAACCGCTCTCTCCGCAACCCGACGCGGCCTATTTCGCGGGACTCGCTATATTGCCGAGAAGCGCCCGGACGCCGCCTTTCCTTCTGCCCGGTCTCTTCTTCTTGTTCGCCGGCTTCTGACGGGACCACTTCGGCGGGATGAGCTGAGCATTCCAGGCATCGTATGCCGACTGCATTGCCTTCACCCTGTCCGGGTTCTTCTCGGCCAGATCGGTCTTCTCACCGATATCGCTCGACAGATTGTAGAGCTCCGGCTTGCCATCGCCGTTCGACTCCAGCTTCCAGTCGCCATCGCGGATCGCCCACTGCCGCCCGAATCGCCAGTAGAGCTTGTCGTGCGGCGCCTTCGTTGTCTTGCCCGTAAGCAGCGGCATGAGGTCCACGCCGTCAAACTTCATCTCCGGACTGATCTGCCCGCCTGCTGCCATCAGCACTGTAGGATGGATATCGAGCGAGATAACCGGCTGATGCAGCGTTTGGCCGGCAGGGATGTGGCCTTTCCACTGCACCAGGAACGGCACGCGGATGCCGCCCTCCAGGACGTTGCCCTTGAACCCGCGAAGCGGGCCGTTGCAGGAAGTCGTTGAGGCGGTCGGGCCGCCGTTGTCGCTGATGAAGAAGATCATCGTGTCCTCTTCCAGCTTCAGCTCACGCAGCTTGGAAAGCACCACACCGACTCCATCATCCATCGCGGTAAGCATTGCAGCGAACGTGCGGCGCTTGTTGTCCGTGATCGACTTGAAGCGGTCCAGGTATTTCTGCGTCGCCTGCAGGGGCGTATGGACCGCGTTGAAGGGCAGATAGACGAAGAATGGCTGGTCCTCGTACCGCTCGATGAACGAGGCAGCCTCGCGTGCGAACGCGTCGGTGGTGTAGTCCACGCTCTCGACCGGCTTGTCGTTGCGCTGGATGGGATTTTGCGTGCCTGCACCGACACTCTGGTAACTGTGAGCGCCGCCAAGGAAACCGTAGAACTCGTCGAACCCGCGCCGGGGCGGCTGGAATTGGGGTTCGTAGCCGAGGTGCCACTTGCCGAACATGCCGGTCTTGTAGCCAAGCAGTTTCAGGCGCTCGGGAAGCATCTTCTCGTTAAGCGGAAGCCCGAACTCCTTGACCGCCTGACCTGGCATGCCGGGGTTAAGCTCATAGCCGAAGCGCTGCTGATACCGGCCCGTCATCAGTCCCGCGCGCGTGGGACTGCAGACGGGGCAGGAAACGTAGCCGTTCGTGAACCGGACACCGTTCTTTGCGATCGAATCGATATGAGGAGTAGGAATATCCTTGCTGCCCTGTATGCTCAGCTCGCCGTAGCCGAGATCATCGGCGACTATGAGGACGATGTTGGGCTTTCTCTGAGGCTCAGCGGCGGCGTAGTCGCCATCGGAGACCACTCCTGCAAGCGCCAGGGCGGCGGCGCTGATACCCGCGGCTTTCAGGAAATCGCGGCGTGACATCTGGTTTGGCATCGGGTTGCTCCCTTCCATTCTGAGCTGACAGAACATTTGACGTGCCTATCGGGACCTGGTGACAGGCCCGCGGCTGCGCCCTTACCCCCTGGAGAGGGAATCACCCTGAGCATCTATGTAAGCTCTTGCCTGTGACATCTGCTCATCGGATGGTGTCCATTCGGGACGGGACTGGCGAATGAGACCCAGCCGCTCATGCTTTGAATCGCCAAGTGAATGATACGGCAGCAGTTCGATCCCCTCGCAGTGCTTCAAGCTCGCGCGAATGGCGAGCACGCGGTCGAGGTGCTGCTCGTTGAGATTGATGCCGTTCAAGACAATGCAGCGGAGAATGGTCTTCGCGCCCGCTGAGTCGATCGCCGAGAGGTTGTACAGCACCAGGTCGAGAGATGCGCCCGTATTCGATCTCAGGCGTTCTGCGTCGGTATCCTTGATGTCCCAGAGGAATAGATCGACGATGGGCGCGATCTCAACGTACCGCTCGGTTGAAGCCATCCCGCTGGTCTCGATGCAGGTGTGGAGGCCGGCCGATCGCGCGGCGGCAAGTATGTCGCGCGTGAACTCGAACTGGAGCATAGGCTCGCCGCCTGAGAGCGTGATCCCTCCGCCGGATTCCTCGTAGAACACGCGGTCCTTCTCCACCTCGCACAGCACCTGCTCGACCGACATCTCCTTGCCCGTAATCTCAAGAGCAAGCGCGGGGCAGGCATCGGCACAGCGCGTGCAAAGCCGGCATCTGCTGCGGTCGAACACGTGCATACCGTCGGCGATCTGGTGCGCGCCGGCAGGACAGGCATTGACACACCTGCCGCAGCCTATGCACAGCCGGGGCGTATAGAACAGCTCGGGGTGCGGGCTCCTCGACTCGGGATTGTGGCACCAGGGACAACTGAGCGGACAGCCCTTCATGAAGACGGTCGTGCGGATGCCGGGACCGTCGTGCGTGCAGAATCGCTGAATGTCAAATACTACGCCCAAATGTTTAACTTACCTATATCTGCTTCGGGGCAAAATGCAACCCGAAGCATATGTGTGATTACCCTAAGCGACGCGCACACGGAGCATCCTGAGCCTGTCGAAGGACGCTCCGTGCGCTGATCGACGTATCCTAACCCAATCTCTGCTGAGTGCGCTGGATGACCATGTCCTGCCAGTCCTTGTTCAGCGTGGCGAAGCGCGCGGACCAGCCCGCGATACGGACGGAAAGGTTCGGATACCTCTCCGGGTTCCGCTGCGCGGCGAGCAGGAGCGCGCTGTCCACCACATCTATGTGCAGGAAACAGCCTCCAAGTTTGACAAAGCTGCGCATCAGGGCGACCAGGTTCGCCACACCGGCTTCGCCTGTGCAGGATTCCGGCTGAATCTTTAACTCCAGCGTGCCGATGTTCGGCAGCTTCGTGTAATCCATCTTGCAGTAGGACTTAAGCGCCGCGGTTGGGCCAGCCTTGTCGGTGCCGGGCGACGGCGAGAAGTTCGTAGCTAGGATCTCCCCGACATGATGGCCATCTGCGGTCGCTTTCCTATGCGCCCGCCACTCGATCTCGCGCCCGAATGTGCTGATCCCGGCAGGCATCAGGACCCCGCCGCGCTCCTTCGTCTCCCCCGCGATTGCAACGTAGGAATCGTAGACCTTTCGCGTCATCGCGTCGGCTTCGTCGTTGTCGTTGCCATAGGCCGGTATGCGAGTACTGACAAGGCGGCGCATCGGCTCCTGGCCCTTCCAGTCGTCGCGCAGGATGCCCACGAACTCCTTGAGGGTCACGAGCTTCTCGTCGTAGACGAGCTTCTTGATCGCAAGCAGGCTGTTGGCGGTGTTGGCGATGCCGCCTGCGTGCGGCGCCAGGACGGTGTATTTCGGGCCTCGATCATAGTAGCCTCGGGCGTTTTCAATGCAGCCTTCGACCATCATCGAGACGGTTGTCGCCGGATGAGCGTGCCTGCAGTGTCCCTCGCCGCCTGCCCAGTGCCGCTCCAGGCAACTGCGCAGGTTCTGCTCGAATGCCGCGTAAAGGGCGGCAAAATGGGGATAATCGGGCACAGACTTGGACGGATCGTCTATATTGAGCGCATTCTGCAGCAGCAGGAGCGTATCGAACGGGCTGTAGATAAAGTTCGTCTTACCGGGGATCAGAGCTTCCCAACAGCCGTCGTTTGCGAAGCATCGCGCTTCGTCGATCGGATAGCCGAACTTGACGAGGGCCGGTATCACGACGTCCTCGTTATACATCGCCACGATGCCGCCTCCGTGGCGCTGGACCTCGGCCATACGCTGAAGCAGCTTCTTCGGCGAGTTCTTGTTCAGACGAACGGCGATTGGAAAATCGCTGATGTGGAGTTCCTCGACGACATCGAGGACGAGATATGTGACTTCGTTTGTGACCTCATCGCCGCGAGCGTCCACTCCCCCGAGCACGATATTCTGATAGAACTGCGCATCGCCGCTTCCCGCGTAGGGGTTCGCTCCGATCCACTCGGTGCCTTTGATCCAGAAATGGGCAATAAGCTCGCGCGCTTCGGCGAGGGTGATCCTGCCGCTCGCAAGGTCCTTCTTGAGATAACCACCGAGCATTTCGTCGATGCGGCCGATTCCGGACCAGTTGCCGCACAGGCGCTGGAAAGCATACATGAACCAGAGCGATTGCACCGCCTCGGCGAATGTGGCGGGCGGGTTCTCCGGCACGCTGCGGAGGTTCGATAGCACGCGTTCGTAGTTCGCGCGCTCCTCGCCGGTTGTGGACTCGATCAACCCGTTGAGCCGCGTTATGTATCGCGTGTGCCAGTGGGAGGCAGCATCCAGGCAGACCAGCATCGCCTTGAGGAGGTCGGTACCTTTGGCGTCGGCGCCGCGAGCGAGGCGGTCGTTGATCTGCTTCCGCAGCCCCTTGTAACCGATCTTGAGGACGTCGCCGAAACCAATGGTTGTGTGGCTGACGCTGCCTTTGCCGTAGATCGGGACGCAGTGGTTGGTGGACTCGCGCAGGGTGGCGGAACCGACAACGCGCTCGAACGGAAGTATGCGCAGCGGAGCATGTTCGGCGATGAGTCTGATGGAGTGCGCGTATTTCATCTCCTCGGAAAGCGAGGAGATATCCACGTGGTCCTCAAGCTTGACGCCCGCGTTAACAGTCGCCCTGCCCCACTCGCCGCTTAGCCCGATGCGAGCGAGTTCGTGAGTCTTAATCGAAAGCCGGCGAGGAGACGGGAATAGAGTGCTTCGCGTTGCAAAACCGCCCGAAACATCCGTCTTTGCCCGCGTTTCATCCGATTTCACTGCAGAATCCATCAGAAAGACTCCTCCCGCAACTGCCGCCGCTGAGGCTTTCAGGAAATCTCGCCTGTTGATGGCCTTTTTCTGCGCCATGGCTCTACCCTCCGATCGTATCCGGAGCGCCTTCGACAAGCTCAGAATACTCCGCATACGGGGCCCGTTCACAACAGCAATATATCATGCAATCGAGCAGATACGAGGACGAGCGGTGCGATACCGCGCTATCTCTTCGGACCTCCGGCTATCATCCCAACCAAGGATTCCTGCCATCCAATCAGCCACATTCTCCGTCAGTTCGGTATCGTCCTCGATGTAGTGTGCCCATCCACCGCGGCGGATCATCACGTCGTCAAGGTGCACGGCCCATTCGTTGGTGCAGAAGTGTTCGATGAGTTCGCGGGACGGTTCCAGCGGCACGATAGCGCTGGTAGGCCGGGCTTCGTCGGGCGTCAGCAGCGGCTGCCTGGCAGTCGTACCCTTGCTAGGGCGCTGGCCGATGTAGAGCATGATCTTGTTCACGGTCTGCTCCGCCATCAGCCGGTAGGTTGTCAGTTTTCCGCCGGCAACATCGAACCAGCCGGGCTGGGGAGACCGGATCTCGTGAGAGCGGGATATGTCCGATGGCCGGCCTGCCTTGGCCGCGACCAGGGGCCTGAGCCCTGCCCAGGAACTGATGATATCCTTATCCGTGATCTTCGCGGTCGGGAACGAGCGATTGACGACATCCAGGACGTAAGACACATCCTCCGGCTCGACCCTCACATCCTCCGGGCGGCCTGTGTAGTCCGTATCGGTTGTGCCCAGAATAACCCGGTCACCCCAGGGAATAGCGAACAGAATGCGAGCGCCCTCCGTCATCACAACGGCGTCAGGAACAGGCAGGCGCATGCGATCGACCACAAGGTGGATGCCCTTGGTGAGATGCAGCTTCACAGAACTGTGCTCGATCTTCTCGGACCACGGCCCGGTGGCATTCACCACGCAGCGCACGAGCATATGCGCGGAGCGGTCGGCCAGTTGGTCGGAGATATGGCACCTCCAAAGGCCGAAGTCGCGCTCGGAGCCGATGAACCGGCAGTAGTTGAGGAGCAGAGCGCCGGCTTTGCTTGCAGAGCGGAGGGTGTCGATCACCAGTCGAGCATCATTCGTGAGGCCATCATAGTAACGCACCGCGCCTGTCAGCTCGTTTGGCTCGAGGCCCGGAAGCGCCTGCTTCACCTCAGCCTGCCGAAGCGTGCGCGAGCGGCGAAAGTCTCGGATACCGCTCAGAAGATCATAGATTCGGACGCCAATGCTCAACTTCCACAGCGGCCACTGGCCCCACAGCGGGGTCTTGTAGGTAGGAAACATGAACGGCAGCGGCTCGCAGACATGCGGAGCGATGCGCTGGACGGTAGTCTTTTCGATGCCGGCTTCCCTCACGAGTCCTACCCGCCCCTGCGCCAGGTAGCGAAGCCCGCCGTGCAGGAGGCGGCTGGACCGGCTGCTGGTGCCCGATGCAAAATCGTACTGCTCGACCAGCGCCGTGCGAAGACCGCGCAGAGCCGCATCACGCGCTATCCCCGCGCCTACAATACCTCCACCGATAATAAGAACGTCCAGTTGCGTCCGCGCGAGCGATTCGATGATCTCGTCACGGGACGCGAGTTGCGTAGCCATGAAACCCCCAGAATAGATTGTGAATTGAAGTTCTACATTCCAAATTGGTCCGTGAGCGTTCGAGACACGGCCGCCCGCCAGCCCTGATAAAGCTTATCCGCTTCATCGCGAGGCAGACCCGGCGTGAAAACCCGGTCCACCTGCCAGCACTTTTCGATATCTCCAGCGTCCTCCCAGTAGCCTACTGCCAGGCCCGCCAGATACGCCGCGCCGAGAGACGTAGTCTCAATCACCCTCGGTCGAACGACATCGATACCGAGTATATCCGCCTGAAACTGGCACAACAGGCTATTCGCCACAGCGCCGCCATCTACCTTGAGGCTGTCGATCGAGAGCCCGGAGTCCTCGCGCATGGCATCGAGCACGTCCCTGGTCTGATAGCACATCGCCTCCAGCGCGGCACGGACGATATGCGCGCTTTTGGTCCCGCGGGTAATCCCTTGAATGCTGCCCCGGGCGTTCTGGTCCCAGTAAGGCGCGCCGAGTCCCGCGAGGGCGGGAACGAAGTAGACACCGCCGTTGTCCGAGACTGAGAACGCTATGCGCTCGGAATCAGATGCCGATTGGATTATGCCGAGCCCGTCACGCAGCCACTGAATCGCCGCCCCTGCAATGAACACTGCGCCCTCCAGAGCGTAGACAGGCTCACCGCGTTCTCCGCAGGCGAGGGTGACGATCAGGCCGTGATGGGATACCGGCCGCTTGCTCCCTGTGTTCATGAGTATGAAGCTGCCGGTGCCGTAGGTGTTCTTGATCGAGCCCGGCGCGAAACACGCCTGGCCAGACAGCGCGGCCTGCTGATCGCCCGCAATGCCCGCGATTGGAATGCCAGCAGGCAGCCGGCCCATTTCGACCGTGTGACCAAAAACGCCGGAAGATGACTTGACCTCGGGCAGCATCGAATGCGGAATGTTGAGATGATTCAGGATGTCCGGGTCCCACGAGAGCGTGTCGATGTTGAAGAGCATCGTCCGGGAAGCGTTGGTGTAATCAGTCGCGTGAGATCGGCCGCCGGTCAGCTTCCATAGGACCCAGGAGTCGGTTGTGCCGAAGAGCAGCTTGCCTTCCCGGGCCTTTTCCATCGCGCCAGGCACGTTGCATAGTATCCATTCCAGCTTGGTAGCCGAAAAGTAGGCGTCGATCGGCAGGCCGGTGCGCGATGGTATATCCATCTCCGCTCGCTTCAACTCATCGCAGCGCTCCGCCGTCCTCCGGCACTGCCAGACGATTGCGTTGTGGACAGGCTCGCCGTTGTCTCTGTCCCAGACGACGGTGGTCTCGCGCTGGTTGGTGATGCCGATCGCGGCGATGGACGCGGGATCGACCTGCTGAAGGACGATATCAAGGCAGGACGAAACGGACTGCCAGATCTCCTCCGGGTCGTGCTCGACCCAGCCCGGCTTAGGAAAGTGCTGCCGGAACTCCTGATATGCGGCCGCAACCTGATTGCCTGTCTTGTCGTAGACTATGGCGCGGCTGCCCGTCGTACCCTGGTCGATTGAGAGAACGTAGGACATTTCTGATTGGCGATCTCGGATTGTCGATTTCTGTTAGCGATAGGTGCTTACCTGCAGGCCGAGTTCGCGGAGGCGGCGTTTCATAGCCCAGGCCGATACGCCGAAGCGCCGCGACATGATCGAGACGCGATTCTCTGCGTTGAATGCCAGTTCGTCATAGTAGCGGCGGACCAACTCCTCCGGCATCAGCAGCAGTGCCGCAAACCGGTCGCACGCGCGTTCTACGATGGACGTACGCATCTTCGCCGAGTCCAAATAGAACAACCTCGAGCCCGGCGATATCCGCCGCGCCAACAGGTGGTGCCCGATCTCGTGCGCGAGCGTGAACCGCCTGCGCGGGAGCGGCTTCGTATAGGAGCTGTTGACGGCAATCACCGGCGGCGCATCCGGCAGCCTGAGGTAGAGCCCGTCTATCTCAGGCACGAACTCCTGCTCGCTGACCTCGATCCCAAGCCTGTCAGCCACACGGCCAAGGTCAACGGGCGGCTCAAGCTGCAGCGTCTCCCACGCCTTATGCGCGAAAAGCTCCGCTTCGTCCTCGAAGTGCAGGCGAGCCAATTACTTGTCTTTCTTGGCGTATTTCTCTTGAGTCTGCTGAACGAACTTGATTATCTGCTGCTTGCCCTCTTCGGGGATGCTTTTCTGGCCCCGAAGCGCAAACTCGACAGCCTTCACCGGGTCCATATTCTCCAGCTTGGCGCCGTAGCCCGCAGCGGCCCGAAGCTCGTTCTCGTCCAAATCCTCGTAGGCGCTTGCGATCTGCGTTATTACTTCATCAGAAGGAACGCGGCCATCGCTCATATCCTTCCAATAGGCGGCGCTGATTCCCGACCCGAAAGCAGCCGCGCGGAACGTGAGCTTATTGCGCTCAAGAAATGACTTGATGAGTCTTCCGTATTCTGCTGAGACTCTGCTCATAACGTATCGCCTCCGTTCACTACGCGTTATGATATCATGGCCGTCTGCAAAATGCAAGAACCGAATAACGCGAACTATGGAAAGTAAAAGAACGGGCTCAACCGAAGGCCTTTCAGCGACTAGTCCCCGCAGGGGGACTTCGTACCATGTTGCCTCGATTCCAATCGAAGGCTTCACCCGACAGGCGCGTACCGATAGAGCCGGAACGTACGCTGCGCCGGAAGCGAAATCAGCAGCCCGTTCTCAGACGGATCATACGTGAGGGCGGGAGTATCATCAGTAACGCTCTCAAAGCGGACCGGCTGAGTAAGGAACTTGGGATGGAACACGTGCGACGGGTCCGGGTTATCCTCGCGGTAGGCGATCAGGTAGCCGCTGCCGGTTCGAGGATTGTGTGATTGGAAACCGGTCCAGGACGCGCCGTCGGGCATATCGCCGATGGGGAAGATGCAGCCTTCGTAGATCGCGGCCTGATGCTGCTTGTAGAGCGAGATGATCGATTTCATCGCCTGGCGTGATTCGGGTGTGACGCGGGCGAGCGATTCCCACAGCAGCGGGTTCGCCATCATCACCGTTGCGAACAGGTACTCCGGCGAGTAGCCCTCCTGATCGTTGATCATCTCCATATTGAGTTTCTGCGGCGGGATGTAGGGCGCGATCTTCCAGAGGTTCTGCAGCGTCTTCCAGGGATGATAGCGCCCGTTATGCTCCGGCGGCCGGTTTTCGTAGCGGTTCTCCAGGAAGATGATGCCGTAGTCCATGTAGAAGTCGTAGATGGGCCGGTTGGTGCGGGTGGAGTCCTGCGTGAAGGTCAGGCCGGGCCGCTCGGTTACCAGTTCGTGCATCAGGCGGCGGAGGGCTTCGTAGTGATCGTAGAGGTCACCCTTGAGCGTGTTGTACCCGTCGCACTGGTAGGTATCGATCTTGAACCTGTGAAAGCCCTCATCGTAGAAGCGCAGATAATAGTCTTTGATCCAAGCGAAGCAGTCCGGGTGGCAGAGATCGATGCCGATGAGCATGTTGTCCCAGTAGGTCGGCCAGAGGTCGCACGGCGTGTGATTGTTGGTGCGAGCAATCCAATCCGGATGCTCCCTCAGAATGTCGAGTTTCTGGTTGAGGCGGTTCGGCACCGTCCATAGCTCCAGAGTGACGCCGAGTTCACGCGCTCGGGCAGTCAGCGCGCTGAAGCCGTTGGGGAACGTCTCGGGATGCGGATCGCCTCCCATTATCTCAACGGTCCAGCCGGCATCGACCGCCACGCTGGTGACGCCCATCTCAGCAGCGGCTTCAACCTCGGCGATCATCTTGGCTTCGTCGATGTTGGTGCTGAAATCACCCCAGCTATTGGCGCTGACGATGTAGTCCCGTTCGGGCACGAGCTTGTAGCGGGCGCGCTGGTATTCCTTGAGAGCGAGTATGCCGCCATCCATACCGCCCGAGTAGACACCGATAGCGAAGGCGTAGGCGCGGCGGGTCTGGCCTGCGGGGAGATCGTGGAAGCCGGCCCCGATGCAGGAGAGCCCCTCGGCATCGACTTCAAAATCGTAGTAGATGGGGTAGAGTTGGGAGTTGGGGACAGGGCTTTCTTTGTAGGCGAAGATCCCCTGCCCGTCCGGCTTTTCGACAAAGAGATGGTTGCCCCTTGCTCGGCGGAGTTCCGCCGGATCGTCCAACTCACGCACCGTGGCGAGGTGGTTGGTCATGTCGGTCAGGTCGTGGAGTTCGACTGCGGTGGCGTGGGCTTCGGATAGGTCTAGATCCAGACACTCGACACGGCTGTAGTCCAGATTCGAGTGGTCCGTGTCGGAGATCACTTCAAAGAATGCGCGGATGGCGGGAGCGTCGGGATAGATGTCGAATGTCTTGGTAACCCGGAGCTCGTCACGGGTCATGCCGACACGCAGGCGGAGGCATGATTCGCTTACGATGCTGTCTTTGGTCTCGCAGAATACATCCGTAGTGCAGAGAAATAACGGCACACCGTGTTCCATCGTGAGCATCGATTCGATACCTGTGCCTGCTGCCCAGTTGCGCCCGGTGCGCTTGTCCAGGATGCGAACCGTGGCCAGGCCTTCTTCGGCTCCAACCCGCCACTGGCGCTCGATGCGCGAGTTACCGAGGGTGACGATGTCGCCCTCACGGGTGAAGTAGCAGTCCTTGTAGCGCAGTTCCTGATCCGGCATGGGTGTCCTCGTTAGGTGGTTTGGTTAAGGGTTCGGCTGCGGATGCAGGAATGCCTTCCGAGCCTTCGACTGAAATGGAGACAACTTGATACGAAGTCCACCTGATCGTCCGGGGGATTCCTACCCCGGACGGCAGCCATCCTGATCGTCCGGGGGATTCCACCCCGGACGGCGACCACCCTGATCGTCCGGGGGATTCCTGCC
>MTKY01048751.1_pt1 | contig 20665 bp, 17 predicted proteins | sample 1042731 | NCBI WGS metagenome assembly MTKY01 (sample SAMN06212206, study PRJNA360538) | anaerobic digester metagenome | biome: Wastewater treatment plant; material: sludge; isolation source: anaerobic digester fed with sludge from wastewater treatment plant | place: Denmark: WWTP Soeholt ... | reverse complement strand
AGCCCGTCCCCGGCCCCGAACCGCTGTTGCCCAGTGACGAAATGAAGCGTCTGCTGGACTGCGACCCCGAGCAGAGCAGCGCCGATGATACACCTGAAGTAGTACATCAGATGACTCCTGCAGGCAGTTGGGAGACCGTGATCGCCCCGGCACGCGCGCTCCAGTCAGTGCGCGAACTTGGGCGGCGAGGCAATCCTCACGGCGCGCCCTGCGGCATCCCAGGCGACCTTCGCTCCCAGCGCCTCACCCAGAACCCGCAGCGGAACCAGGAGTTGGTTGTTCACGATGATGCCGTCGCTCTTCTTGATCGGTACACAGGCGCTGCCGCGGCAGATGACGGCGAGTTGAGCCTGAGCGTTCCACTGGACTTCGGAGCCCAATGCCTCTGAAGTCTCCCGAAGGGGAGCGTACGCCTTCCCGTCACGGACGCGGGCATCCGGCTTGAAGGCGACCTGCTTGCCATCAACATACACCGACACGATCTCATCGGCGGCAGCGACCATGCCGACGCTCAGCAGGCAGCCGACGAGTATGAGCATTGTGCGCATGATTGTCACCTCTCCAACGTATCTGTGGCACAGGCCCATTATAGCGATAGGGAATCCCCCGGCCAAGTCCTTCATCCCCGAGAGCGTCCGACCGCCGTGGGCGTATGCGCCGCTTTCTGACCTACCGACTCGCGCGCGGCGTTCAGTGTTCACTGCATCCGGCCGATAGAGCATGAGCGAGCCCAACTGGCGCGATATATGCTACAATAGCCGCGTACCAGCACCGTTCCGGGGGCAATCGTGCGCATCCGCAGAGCAGTCAATGCGGCCATCAATATCGCCACCCTCGCCGGAGGCATTGGTGTGGGCGCCGGTCTGGTTGCCCTCGGTATCACCGGCAGTGTGTGGCAGAGCCTCGTGGTGATCCTCGCAGTAGGTGGCATTCTGGGCAGTCTGATGTCGCTCGATGTCGCCGTCTTCGTCCTCCTGGGCCTGGCACTGGTCGAGGGCATCTACAAGGCGCTCGCGCCGTCGCTTCTGACGCTGGCCGCCAAGGATGCCGTGCTCGCGCTCATCGTCCTTCATCTGATATACAACAGCCTGCGCAGCCACGACTTCTCCTGGCTTTCGCAGCGCGTGACTACACCCATGCTGCTGTTCTTCGGCTATGTGGGCGCGATGGTCTTCTCTACCTCCACACGCAGTCTGCGCCTGGCCCTGGCCGGGGTGCGCAGTTGGATACTGTGGATGCCGCTCTACTTCCCTGCCTACTACGTGTTCAACACCCGCGAGAAGGCGCTGCGGCTGATTCGCTTTCTGATCGCCGTATCCATCCCCGCGGCGCTCTACGGGATCTACCAGAGTGTCATGGGGTACGGACACCTCGGAGCTGTTGGGGGCTTCGCGGCGCATGCGCAGTGGTTCGGCGGCAGGGCGACATCGTTCTTCAATACCCCCCACACCTTCGGCGGCTTCTGTGCGATTGTCGCACTGCTCTGCCTCAGCCAGGCGATGTCCCCGCAGAAGCTCGTGCCACGAGTGGGCCTGGTGGCGCTGGCGGGTCTCGCAGCCGGCGGCATTGTCGCCTCCGGCACGCGTGGCGCGCTGTACGGTATCTTCTTCGGGCTGCTGATGCTCCTCTGGCTGGCACGGCGCAGGGCGCTGCTCCTGCCGATCGTCGGCGCCGGAGCGGCGCTCGCAGTGTTCTACCTGGCGCCGGTCGCGCAGGCGGGAGCCGAGCGCCTGCGCGAAACCAGCAGCATGCGGATCGCCATCGCCCGCGTATCAGACCCGTTCGAGACGGCTATCAAGCAGGTGAGCGAGCATCCGCTCGGCTACGGCGTAGCGACCGGGGCCGGCAGCGGCCGCATCTTTGGTGAGTTGACACAACAGGCGGCGGCAAGAGATGTCGAGTGGGTCGAGAATGAGTTCGGCCGGGCATTGACCGAAATAGGTATTCCCGGAACACTCTTCTGGCTGTGGACGCTGTGGGTGACGATGTCGGGGATGGTCAGAGCCACACGGGCTGCCGAGGATGAGCGCGATCACTACATGTTCGCAGGCATGACCGCCGCGATGACATGCGTGTGCGGCCAACTGCTCATCGGTTCCGCGCTGTATGACCCCCTCGGAGGGACCTGCTTCTGGCTGTTCTCGGCTGCCACGACGCGACTCGTGCACGAACGAGAGCGGGAGCGGGCGGCCGAGGCGCGCAGGATCGAAGAAGACGACGTCGAAACCGGGATGGTTGCCGGTGGCTCCTTCAGATAGGCTGCGAGCGCACAACGGCCGGCACTGACGGCCGGGAAAACCGTAATCCCGCGAAGCAATGGAGCGGCCCGTAGTGACTGTAATCAGTGACGGCTCGGCGACGGCTCGACACGATCTACTCTGGGTACTGGCGGCAGTGATCCTCTTTTCGGTTCTGCTCGGCGTTGCGTGGCAGTTCACGATCGATGACGCCTACATCAGCGCGGTGTATGCGCGCAACCTGGCGACCGGTCGAGGATTCACATACGCCTCGAATCCCGAGCCCTCCGAAGGCTTCTCGAACCTGCTCTCAGTGCTGCTCACATCCGCGCTCGCGCTGCTTGGCGTCGAGGCCATCACCGCGGCCAAGATACTCGCGGCGGTGTTCGGCTACGCCACCGTCATCGGTGTCTACTTCTGCGGAAGGTTGCTTCTCCCCCGCCATGCCGCCCTGCTGCCGCTGCTTGTGGCCTCGTGCTTTCCGCTGGCGCTGTGGTCCGCCGGCGGGCTCGAGACATCGCTGATGGCGACTGTTGTCGTGGCGTGGATGGGTGGCGCTGCGCTGCTGCTGGGTGATGTTCGTCCCCGAGCGGGGCTCTGGCTGTTGGGCCTGAGCAGTCTCCTGGCGCCCGTGACCCGGCCGGAGGGGCTTGTGCTCGTTGGGGTGTACATCGCCCTGCTCTACTACTGGGCCCGCACCCGACGGCTACGCTTCCCGTGGGTCGGCCCCGTCGTGGTGGTGGCAGTACTGTGCCTGCTCGAGGCCATGCGGCTGTCGCACTTCGGCAGACCTCTCGCCCTGCCGTTCTATGTGAAGGTTGATGTCGGCAACACGACGCGCGTCATCAGCGGCCTGGGCTATCTGCACCGCTTCATCTGGCGATGCCTGGGAGGGGCGCTCGGCTACCTGGCGATCATCTACGCGGTGTGCAGGAGCCGGCCGGAGCGCGCATACCGCGAGACCATCGGCGTCGGGTTGTTGAGTGCCGCCCCGTGGCTGTTGTTCATCCTCGTGTCCGGCGCCGACTGGATGCCGCAGTGGCGCTTTCTGGTCCCCATCATCGCTCCCGGGATGGTGCTGGTGCTCGGGCTTGGATCGACAATCGCTCAGGCGCTGTCCACGCACAACAGCACCTCGAGGCTCTTCATCGCGGCGCTGACGGCGGCCATCCTCATCGGCAATATCTACGGGGTTTTCGTCGCCTTCACAAGCAACCCATGGCACAGCACCCGCAGCGACAAGATCGGTTTCCACATCGAGGCCACGCGGCTGCTGCTCGAACAGGGCGAATGGCTCAGGCGCCAGGGCGGGCCCGCACTGCTCATAGCGGCGGAAGACGTCGGCGCGGTCGGGTACGTCTCTGATGCGCGGATCATCGACCTGCACGGGCTGACGAGCCCCGCGGTGGCAGGCCGGGACAGGGCCGAGGTCACGGACATGGTCCTGGCAGCTCGTCCCGACTACATCCAGGCGTACTCGCACCCCCTTATCAACTCCCCCACCTTCTCCGAACTCTACGAACCCGTGCCTGATGTCCCCTGGCACCTCTACCGCCTGCGGCACAAGTAGCTTCACCGGCTCACGCGAGGGCATGATCGCCCCCCAAAAGCAGGAAATGCGTCTCTCGCGGCAAAAAGAGTATATCAATATAGCCTTTGCGCGTTGACTCCATTCACTCCCCGGTCTAAGATTCCACTCTACCTGCCGGTCCGCATCGGGCGGGGCAGCCCGCCGGGCTCGCTCAGCCAACGGACTCGGGCAGGTACCGCGCAGGCAAACGCGCGCAATAGCTTGGCCGCTATTCGGCTCATTCCCTGGTCCATGGCGAGGTGGTCTCATGTCCCCACACAGACAGAAGGGGATGCCCACGACGATTGGGCATATCACGATCGAGAGCTTCCTGAACGTCTTTGAAGAGATGGTGCAGAGCAAGGAGAACTGCAATATCGAGGCAATCCAGAACAACCCCGACGACCTGCTCGAGCGAGCCAGACACTACGGCACGCAGTATGCCAACGGCAGTTGGGGATGGACCTCGAACATCTGGACGCGGAGCGCCAAGAACACCGACGTGGTGACCAGCGAGCATGAACTCCGCAACGAGCATCGCTACCTGATGCTGCGGGTGCTCGAGCAGATTCTCTGCCGACCGCTGATCCAGGTAGACGCCACACTCGGGACACCCGGAGAGCGCGCGCAGATGCACTGTCGGCTCTACTGCGACCCCCAGTTCCCGGATCTGGCCCACCGCTGGAAGGCGATCAACTTCCCCGCCGACCCGAACCACGAGCCCGACGCCCAGTTGTTCTTCATCCCGCAGTACCTCGAGAATCCGAATATGCCGGGCAAGGATCAGATGCTGCGCGTGATCCGCTTCCCCGAGCACAGATACACTGTCGCCACGGCGACCTCATATCAGGGCGAGATCAAGAAGGGCTTCCTCGCACACTGGGTCCTGCACTGCTACCAGCAGGGCGGAACGGGCGAGCATGCCTCGCTCAAGGAGTTCACCGTCCGCAAGGAAGACGGCGAAGAGAAGCGCATGGTCATGGGCTGCTGGGGCCTGAGCGGGAGCGGAAAGTCCACCCACGGGCTGTACGTGGTCAATGATTTGACGGCGCCGCTGTTCAAGGAGCAGTTCGGGATCGATGTCTCCGAGTTCGTCTACGACCAGGCGCTGAAGAACGACGACATCACCGGCTGGTGGCCCGACAGGGCGCTGGGCTCCGAGAGCGGCGCCTGGACCAAGACCGAGGACGTCACCCCCACGCAATCGGCCATCTGGAACGCCGCCATGTCACCCCATGCCCTGCACGAAAACACGGAGTGGGATGACAATGGTGAGGTCAGCTTCGCGGGCAACGTGTTCCAGTACCGCGGAGTACTCAACCGCAACGCGCGGACCGTGCTGCGGATGGAGGATACAGGCTATTTCGATGGTTCCGTCGATTCCACAATGCCGCCGAACATGGCCGTCTTCATCAGCCCCGGCTACCTGACCGACTATGCCTGGCTGAAGATCACCGACCCCAACTTCGCGGCGAAGGTGCTCGCCGACGGCCGCACCGTCGGCCATCCGGCACAGAGCGCCGAGGGCGTCGGACAGGTCAAGTACGAGACGCGCTACTGCCTGCCCTTCACGATGGGTGTGGGCAGCGCCGAGCATGTGCACCGCTTCCGCGACATCATCGCCTCTACCGTCGGCACCGACAGGGAACTCGAGGTCTATCAGATCAATACCACGGGCCGCGTCGGCGCCGAGTACGAGTGGGTCGAGGGCAAGCTGGGTGAGGAGGAGATTCACGTCCCCTCCGTCACGTTCAAATACAAGCACGGCAAGCCGACGCCGGTGGGCGGTACCGGACCGTCGATCGAGGAGACGGAGCTGTTCCTGTTCCAGGCTGCCAGAGAGGCCGTCAAGTACGAGCCGCACCCGATCTGGGGTGCGAAGGTGCTTGTCCCGACCGAGGTGCCGGGTATCTCCGCCGCGCGACTGGCGGAGCTGAGCCCGACGACCTATCGCGACAGGGAGGAGTTCGAGTCGCTGCTCTATGTCCAGATACTCATGAGCAAGTATACCCTCCACGACCAGTGCCCCGGCCTCGACCGCGAGATATACTACGCCATGGACTTCTGAGCCCAACGCGCACAGTGGCACAGACCAGACAAACGGGGAGAGCCGCAACGGCTCTCCCCTCTTTGCTTCCGGCGGCCGCCGCTATGCCCCGAACCACTCCGTCAGGTACTCGTGCCCTCCCTCGGTATGCAGCGTATTGAGAAAGAGCGGGCTGTATGTGTACGTGCACACCCACGGGTCATGCCCCACGCGGTTGATCGTCAGTTGATTGCCGACCTGCGTCCACGTGCCGGTGTCGGTGCCCAGCACTGTTGCGCCCTGGAAGAACTCGATCAGCAGCGTCCCATCCTCCTCGAGCGTCATCTCAACACCGTCGCAGGTCGGGTACTCATCACACCACTGCACCATCGGTCCCTCTGCCCCATCGACGAAGCCCCGAATCGCGCTCCAGAAGGCTGACAGACGGTGCGGCGGCGCTTCCCCGTACTCGGTGCCGCCAACAGAGGCATACACAAGATCACGGAACGCCGTCGCCAGCAGCGTGCCGTCGCTGCGTGGCTCGCCGACATTGCGCAGAGCCCGCTGCCCAACGGTCTGGACCGCTCCGACGTCGCGCGCCCACGCCCGGAACTGCACAGCTTCGACGGCGCGCTGCCCGTTGTCGATCTCCGTCGTGTACTCGAGCACGAGCGTGTCGGAGAAATCGCCGGCGAACGTCTCGATCGGCGCACCGACCGCCGCGACACGCACATGCATGGCGATGCCCATCGTGCAGCCACCAAAGCCGGGCAGAGTTACGGCCTCGTCATAGAGTGCGGGCAACGTCACGCCCGGCGCAAGCTGAACATCGAGCACCTCCTGGCGCGCGAAGCCATCACACACATACTCCCGGCCAAGCACGAGGTCGACGAGGACAAACGGCGTCTCGTAGAGGCATGCGACGACCTGGTAACTCCCCTCGGGCGTGCGGACCAGCACCGCCTCCCCATGAATGGTGATTGAGCCATCATCCCCGGGGGTCACGATGTAGGAGTAGTCGCCGAACTGCGTCGGTTCGTCCTGCAGTGTCCGGACGATATCGGGCGCGCCCTGCGGCGAGGCGAGGACGTAGGCCTCCATCTCGTTGACGGTTGTTGTGCCGATGACAACGCCGGCCCACCGCCCCAGTTCCGGGGGGACGATCATGTCGGGCGTCCAGTCCTGCACGGCCATGTAGCGCTTGTCCTTCAGGTGTAGCGGCATGAACTCGACGGGTTGCACCGTGGGCACCGGGCCCATGTCCGTGCCCTCCACACCCGTGAGCCTGTCCGCGCGTGTCGTCACGTTCAGCGGCGCGGATGGAGTGTACCACTCGATCTGTTCCTCCGGTGGATAGGCCGTCAGAGTCACCGGCTGCGTGGGCACCTCGACGGCGAAGTACCCGTCGAGCATGGTGCGGACATAGAAGGTCTCCGTGCCGGTCTCCACCCGGACAACCGCCATCGCAACGGCGTCATCAGATGTCTGCGCGGCGAAACCAAGCGCGGTGGCATCCTGCGCTGTCGAGAGCGTGTCAATCACGTAGCCCTGAATGGTGCCGATGCCGCAGATCTCGCCAAGCGGCCACTCGGCAAGCCCCACGACGCATCGCAGCAGGAGAATGGCGTCATTGACCGATGTCGCGCCATCCTGGTCGCAATCGGCCAGCGGATCGGCCTCGGCAAGGCCGACAACAATCCGCAGGATGGCGATGGCGTCATTGACGCTTGGATTGCCGTCGCCGTCGATGTCTCCCAGCAACTGGCACTGGGCGGGTGCAACGCCTCCCGCAGCGCCAACGGGCGCCTCCGTGTCACCACCACAGCCAATCAGCAACAGCGACATCCCGAAGAGAGCCAGGGGAGCGATGCCCCCAAGACGGCGCCGGTCCATGATGTTCCCCTCCCGTGGAGCTACCGACAACGCAATCAGTGTGGTACATGGGGATGGTTCTCAACCTCGGCCGCACATCCCTGCAAGGCCACTGCGGGATTCGCGGCCGCCAATGGCGAGCCCGTTGAACCGCTTCGAGCCGCGTGCGTATAATGCCGCACGGGCTGACTGTGCCGTGGAAGTGGCGACCATGAGCGGGGACATATCCCAAGGCCGCCGGACTCTATCCGACGAATGCCTGATGGAGCTGGTCGGCAGAGAAGACAGGGACGCCTTCGGCGTGCTCGTGGAACGACACCGGGCGCGCCTGGAGGCATTCGTGTATCGGCTGCTCGGGCAGTCTGAAGCGGTCGAGGACTGCGTGCAGGAGGTGCTCGTGCGGCTGTGGCTGGCGCGCGGGCGCTACGAACCACGAACGAAGCTGACCACCTACCTCTACACTATCGCGCTCAACCACTGCATCGATTGCTCCCGCCGGGCGCGCGCCCGGCCGCGCACCGTCCCGCTTGAACAGCAGGTCGGCAGCGAAGCCCGTGCTGTGCTGCAAGCAATGGTCGCGCGGGGCGGGCAGCCGGATGCGGTCCTTCATCACAAGCACCAGATGTACCGGGTTCGAACAGCCGTCTCGAACCTGCCACTCCCCCAGCGGTCCGCATTTGTCCTCGCCCATTTCGAACAACTCCCCTACGAGGAGATCAGCCAGATACTTGACGTGCCGGTCGGGACGGTCAAGTCGAGAGTTTTCTACGCACTCCGGCGGCTCAGAGAGACTCTCGGTCCCGAGTGAACACCGGCCGCGGACAGATGAACCGGCGCCGCCGGCGTGCGTTCCACCAGGCAGGAAGGCACACACATCACAAGGGAGTGGGCAGATGAACTGTGAAGCCTGCCGCGAGGCGATGATGGCGTACCTGAAGAACCAACTTGACGACACGGATCACAACGCCGTGGCGGTCCATCTCGACCAGTGCGTTGCATGCCGCAAAGAGCTCGAGGGCGTGCGCAAGGTGCTCGAGATCGTCGATGCCGCCGATCAGCCGAGCATCAGGGAACTCGTCGATGAGATCATCGAAGGGGCGTACCGTGCACGTGCCAGCGATATCCACTTCCAGCCGCTGACGGACACCGCGGCCGTCCGCTACCGCGTCGACGGTGTCCTCCGCGACGAGCGGGAACTGACCAAGGAGCAGCACGCGGCCACCGTCGCGCGGGTCAAGTACATGGCCAACATGGACCAACTCGAACAACGCATGCCCCAGGATGGGCGAGTAGTCACGGTCGTCAACGACGTCGAGCTTGACCTGCGGGTCTCCTGCCTGCCTGCCGCGGCCGGCGAGAGTGTCGTGGTGCGCCTGATGTCACCTCGCGATGCCGCGTTGAGCCTGGCCGCGATCGGCCTGTCGGAGGCGAATGGGGCCGCGCTGGACAGGCTCCTGCACAGCCCATGTGGGACAGTCATCGTGAGCGGCCCGACCGGCAGCGGCAAGAGCACAACGCTGTACGCGATACTGTGTGAGCTCAATCGACGCGAACGGAGTGTATCGAGTATCGAGGACCCGGTCGAGTACAGGATCGACGGGGTGAACCAGATCGCCGTGGACCGGCGCGCGGGGCTGTCCTTCAGCGTGGCAATGCGGCACCTGTTGCGCCAGGACCCGGATGTGATCATGTGCGCGGAGATCCGCGATCGTGAGACGCTGGAGGCGGTCACCTCCGCGGCCCTGACGGGACATCTGATGCTCAGCACCCTTCATACCAATGATGCCCCATCGGTGCTGCGTCGCCTTTGCGACATCGGTCTCGATCGGTTTCTGATCTCCGAGACGCTGCTCGGCGTGCTGGCACAACGCCTCGTGCGGTGCCTGTGCACGGAATGCAGGCAGCTGCGGCCGATCAGTGTCGAGGAACGCGAATGGCTCCTGAGTGCGGACATCGAGCAGATACCCGACGAGGTATGGGGGCGTGTCGGCTGTGACGAATGCCGCCAGACCGGCTACCGCGGACGCGCGGCCGTCCACGAGGTCCTCGTCATCGATGACGAACTGAGACAGCTGCTGGCCGACGGGACGGATCTCGAACACATCGAGCGCCTGGCAGGGCATAAGATGCGCAGGATGGCCCACGACGCGGCAGAGAAGGTGCTCGAAGGCAGAACCGATGTAGTCGAGGCCCGCAGGGTCGTGCGCTACAGCCAACTGCGGCAGCGATGAGCATTGCCGGGTCGTCGGTGACTCGGGTATACTCCGATCACCATGAGGTGTCCGCAATGCAGTACCCAGATGGCCGCCGAGGGCAAGTGTCCGGGCTGTGGACACCTGGTCATTGACGACAGCGCATGGGATGAGGACGGTGCGTCCCCGAGCCCGGGCACTGCACCGCCCTCGCCCTATCCCCCAATACCATCGCCGATGGCAAAGCAGCCGAAGCTGTCGACCGACTATGTTCCCGAGCGGACACTGAACATCGGCGACGGGATGGTGCATTCTCGCGATTACTCGGCCCTGTTGCTGGGTGTCGTCATATACGACCTTCTGCTGCTCCCTTCGCTGTACGTGTGGTTCACTTTCTTCCTGTTGAGAACTGGTCGTGACCTCGTCATTATCATCGCCGCGGCCTGCATCCCCCTGGCCTGGGCCATCACGCGCCTGATGTGCACGGTCGACAGTGAGAGCGGCCGCTGGATCATCCGCAATGAGTTCCTCCGACGTGTCTTCTCCAGGCTGAACGCGCTGTGGATCTGAGTTCCCCACTCACCTGATTGCTCAACAAAGCCTCAAGGCTCACCCAAGGAACCGTAAACACGATTGCACACCTGCGTGAACGGGTAATACTGATACTGGCCCGTGCAGGTGTAGTACCGCGGTTGGGGGGTGCGGATGATGACAGGGGGCTTTCTCGAGAGGGTGTCGGGTGGAGGCGGTTCGGATACGGAACTCGTCGTTGTGGTCCTGACCTCACTTGTGCTGTTCATGATCGCCACGTATCTGCTCATCAAGAGGGGAAGTGCGTGGCACACGGTCGCCGGTGTAACAGTCGGATTGGTGGCAGCGCTGTACCTTCTGGCAGTTGCCGACGTGATATCCGTCGAGAGTATCTGGGATGGACGACTCTGGGCTCAGGCGCTTCGGTTGGTTGGGCTGGGGTAACGTGAGGAGCGCCACGAACCATCAGGGTCAAACCGGGGCCACAGGGCCCGCACCTCCAGGACCCCCGCCGTTGCAGCGGGGGTCCTGGGCATCCTCCCTACCCCGGCCGCACGACATGCTCCGGGAGCGAGTAGAGCCACGACGTGTAGGCCGGCTGCTGTGACTTCAGGTAGCGGTCATTGAGCAGCTCGGCCAACTCGCTCCGTGTCGCGGCATGCGCCGGGTCCGCCCACAGGTTGCGCATCTCCCCGGGGTCGTCGTGCAGATCGTAGAGTTCCCCCGTATACTCACGCCCCCACGAGGCATACTTGAAGCGATCCGTAGTCAGGCACGCCCCTGCGAGGTCACGGGTGTTGTTGACGTACTCGCACAGCGCGAACTCATCGCCGGTTCCGGCAAGTGGGTCACCGCCACCTTCGACAATGGGCCGAAGGCTCCTGGCGGTCATCTCCGGAGGCGCCTCGATGCCCGCATAGTCGAGCACCGTCGGGCCGATGCGGAAGTTCTCCACGACGCCGTCATAGGTGGACACTGCCGGTCCGTCCGGCAGCGCCACGATCGTCGGCATCCTGATCACCTGTTGGAGGAAGTTGCCCTTCCCGAACCTCCCGAGATCACCCAGCATCTCACCGTGGTCGGAGGTGAATACCACGATTGTGTTGTCGGCAAAGCCGGATGTGCGCAGTTGCGCGAGGATACGGGCCATCATGTCATCAATGAACGTCATCTCCGCGCAGTAGTAGGCATACCAGCGCTGCAGCATGGTGCGGGCATCCTCGGATATCGTCGCCGGCAGGCCGCTGCGGCGCATGAACTCCGGCTTGTCCGCGCAGTCGCAGAGGTAGGTCGGGGAGACAGGCATCTGGTCGATGTCGTACATCTCCGCGTAGCGTCGAGGCGGGTCGGCCGGACCGTGCGGACCACAGAAGCCTACCCACAGAAACCACGGCTCTGCGCCATCGCGGCGCCCGATGAACTCAGTCGCGCTCTCCCCTATCCAGTAGTCGACGTATTCGTCCTCGGCAAGCGTGTTGACTATGGCTCCGCGCTGGGCCTTGTATTCGGGTCGACGACGCTGCTCATATATCTCTTCATACGCCCCGGGGCGCTTGTTCTCGAGCCATCGTGCGTAGGCCTGGCCCAGCGGCGCGGGGCCGATGTCCATCCCGATCTGCTGCGTCCAGCGGGCGCCCTTCCCTCCACACAGTTCAGTCTCGTGATACCCCTTGGTCTGCACCATGTGTATCTTACCGACGGCGCCGGTCCGGTATCCGGCCCGCTGCAGTCGCTCCATGAAGGTCGTCTCCCACGGGGGCAGATGCGGCGTGGTGTCGATCTCCGACTCCATGTACTGCACGCCATGCTGATGGCAGTAGCGGCCTGTGTGCAGGCACGCCCGCGAGGGTATGCAGACGGGGTTCTGCGTGTAGGCATGAGTGAACAGCGTTCCGCGCCGAGCAAGTGCGTCGATCGTGGGTGTTCTCACGATGTCATTGCCGGTGACACCGAGGCTGTCATACCGCTGCTGGTCGGTGGTGACGACGATGAAGTTGGGTCTGGAGTCGGACACGTGCATCACCCTCCCTGCAAAGTGGGGTCGCGACGGCGCATTTCGCCTCCGGATGTTCGGGAACCTGTGCGGCGGCCCCGGGCCCGTGTGCGGGCATACAGGTGTGCCACTCTACCCCTATCCGTGCTTACCGGTAAAGGTGTAAAACGGTAAACAGGCTTAGTGGTGACAGGGCCACAAGACAGGCATACCTGTTTGCCTGCAAGCATGTAGCAACGCGAGCGCCTGCCGGCACGGCGGGCTGCGACGGACGGGGCCAATGCCGTTTGCAGCAGCGAGGAACGCGCAGGAGCCGAGGCCAGTGCCCGGCCGGGCCATGGGATACCCTCACATCATGGGGGGCTGCAGTCGGTCACCGACCGAGGGGGCGCCCGCATGCGCGCCGCGTCGCCCTCAATATAGTGGCATGCAGGCAAACCTGTAAACACGAATGTCTGGTTAGTACGTAACCACCTTGACGGTACACATGTTTAGCTGTATACTGGGTGCCAGGCGGCGAGCGGACAGCCGGAGGAGCACACCATGAAGACCATCGCAGTGGCCAACCAGAAGGGCGGAGTGGGGAAGACCGCAACCGTTGCCAGCCTCGGGGCCGCCCTCGCGCAACGAGGCCTCCGTGTGCTGCTCGTCGATGGAGACGCTCAGGGCAACCTGAGTTCCTCGGTCGGCTGTGACGAGGCCGACCTGGCGGGCGCCTATGAGTTACTGATGGATCGCTCGGTGCGTATTGATGATCTAATTGTCCCGACAAGCGTGGAGAACCTGATGCTGGTGCCCGGTGACCTGCGGCTGGCATCGGCGGAAGTCGAGCTGGCCTCCGCGGAGCATCCGGATGGGCGTCTGCGCGCAAAGATGTCGACCGATGATCGCTTCGAGTTCATCCTCATCGATACGCCGCCGAGTCTGGGTTTTCTGACGATCAACGCGCTTGCCGCGGCCGACGAGGTGCTGATTCCGGTGCAGGCGTCATACCTTGCGCTCGGGGGTCTGACACGACTCGAGGAGACGATCGAGGTGGTCCGGTCGCGGGCGAACCCGCTGCTGCGTATCAATGGCCTCGTTGTCACCATGTTTGACCGGCGAACCGTGCACGCGCGCGAGGTTGAGACTCGCCTGCGGGAGCACTACGGAGAGCTTGTCTACCGGACGGTGATTGACCGCTGTGTGGACTTCGACTATGCCACGACCGCGCGCGAACCGCTCCTGCAATACGATCCACGATCGCGTGGCTCCGCCGCGTACCGCCGACTCGCTCATGAGGTGATTGCTCGTGCGCAGAAGTCAGATACCGCATGACGTGTTCTTCTCGCCCATTGCAGGCGGCGTGACCGCCCAGGGCGCCGCCGTGGAGGATGTGAAGGACGATGGGGCAGAGGTTGCGGCGCCGTCGCCGCAACTGGAGCCCCCGAGGGTCGAGAAGCTGCAGATCAGCGTGTACATCGAGCCGAGCACTGCAAGGCTGCTTGATGAGATGAGATTCACGCTGCAGTATGAGCACGGCCACAAGGCGAGCAAGTCGGCGCTGGTCGACTATGCGATCCGGTGTCTGTCGGCAGACATTGAACGACTCGTGGCGGCCGCGGAGGCCGGGGAACTCGACCGCGGCTGACGTCCCGGTCGCGTCTACGGAGAGAACGCACCATGGTACCAGTCCTGATACGACCGTCATCGGCGACGTCGGCGGAGCAGTGGAGCCTGTGGGCGTTCTACGGCGCCGGACAACTGCTCGACATGATGGGCTTCTCGTACCGCATCTGCGCGGCGGACGACTGCGCCGACGAGGACCTCGTTATTGACCCGGGGCGCGGACAGGTGTGCGTGCGGTGCATGCCGTGCGGCGAGGAGCACACAGGGCCGATTGCCCCGGAGTTGCGGGTTGAGTTCCAGGCCGAATTCGCCCCCGACGCGGCCGGCCTGCTTGGTTCGCGCGAAGGCTCGCTGCCGGTGATCGGGGGCATGTGCGCGCTACCGGCCGACGGGGAGTTCGACTGCGGGCGGGTGTGGTGCGCGCGCGACATGTACGCGGACACAGGACCGCTTCTGCGCGTCGAAGCAGTTGATGGTGACGGGTGGCGCATGACGTTCGGGGCCCCGGTCTTCGAGACCGTCGGGTTGTACCTGTCGCGCTTCTCCTGGGCCGGGAATCCCGGTTTCACTCGTTTCGTCCGGTATGTGGATGTGCTCTGGTCGCAACTCGAGCAGCGCTGGGGCGGGGTCGCTGTGGTGTCGGAGTACCAGGCGATGCTCGAGCGGCTGCTGCGGGCGTGCTATGAGAAGCTCGGCCTGGTGATGGCGACGAAGTGGTACCACCCTGCCGTCGACGGTCGCATCCGGCGCAGCGGCCTGCTGCTGTCGCACGATGTTGACTCGGTCTACAAGACCCCCGAGTACCGGGGCCGGGAGAACCAGGAGGGGAATGCGCACTGGAACTTCCCGAAGTGGCAGGCGCTCGAGAGCGAGTACGGGCTGAAGTCGGCCTTCTACTTGTTCTCCCCCTCGCCCGAGGAGGACTACTGGCTCGAGCAGCCGGCATACCTGGTCTCTGATCCCCCGGTGCTCGCGGCAGCGCGGGAGCTGGCCGCCAGGGGGTGGGAGATAGCCCCGCACGAACTCGGATTCCGCGGGCCGGCGGAGGTGGCGGCGGAGGTCAGCCATTTCACCGAGGTCACGGGCGTTGTTCCCCCCGGGACACGCAACCACTACCTCAAGCACACGGCCGACTCGTTGAGCTACAAGGCGGCTGCGGGGCTCTTGTACGACAGCACCTGGTATGCCGAGCAGGTGCAGTCGTCTCTGCTGTGCGGAACTGTGCTGCCGTATGCGCCGCTGGATGCCTCGGCCGCTGAGCCGGTGGGGCTCTGGGAGTTCTCGTTTGTGGTCGAAGATGGTATAGTGATGGGCTGCTATGGGGTGGATAGCGGCAGAACGACGGAGGGCGCCGTCGCCGACGGGGCCCGCATAGTTGACGCGAGCATGTCGCTCAACGGCTACATCTGCCTGAACTGGCACCAGCGCACCTTCGACCGGATGTCGGTGTACGAAGGCGCGCCGGAAAACTGGGTCGGCGCGTACCGCGGGATCATCGAGCACTTCCAGCGGCATGCGCCCGACTGGTGGAGTCCGTTGCCGGGTGAGCTTGCCGACTTCTGGTCTCGCAGACAGGGCGTGGAGATCGAGAGCATCGGCCGGCGCGTGTCGGTGCGCAATGGCCGGCAGCGCGATGCATCCGATCTCGTGCTGTGTATCCATGACCCTCAGGCACCGGGCGGACGCCGGCTCGTGAGCGTGCCGGTGACCGCGGGCGAGACACTGGCCGTTGATGTAGAGGGGTAGTCGCAGAGGGTGAGACGCCACTCCAAGAGCCGGAGTCCGGAAGGTGGTGCGCTATTACACAGGACGATTGCCGCGTCAATACGACCGCCGGGGACGACCGGCGCGCAAAGCGAATCTGGCGCTTCGCGGTCCCGTGGTGGTGGACGGTCGGGGTTGGGATGGTTGTGGTGACGTGGACGGTGACGGCCGTGATGGCGGTCACCGAGGCCTGGAGGACGACGCAATCGGGGACGGCAGCCGGTTACGTGGCGCCGGTGAACCTGTTTGCGGTGTCATACCTGGTCATCGCCTTCTACATGATGCTCTGCTGGACGCGCGCGGTGCTCGAGCAACGCAGGGCGTCGGTCACCTGCGACGACACCGGCCTCGAGATTGTCGACTGGCGCAACGTCCGTCTGAGCATCCCGTGGGCGGATGTCAGGCGGGTGGCGGCGGTGGATTACGGAGGATTCTGCAAGCCGCCGCGCGTTGTAGTCCATGCGGAGGGAAATCTGGTTCACGAATTCTCACCGTGGCTGGTCAGTCCGCAGACACTTCTGGAATGTCTGACCGAGCGGGCATCACTGAGCAAGGGCGCGCGCACGTGGTCGCGCCAGTTCTGGTCGAGCCCGGTGGGGGAGTGACGCGATCTGCTATTCCGATACGCCTGGAAGGCATTCTGGCGGCGACGGAGTTCCGCTCTGTTCGCACTTGTCGGCATCACCGCGAGCACCGGTCTTCTGGTGACGGTGCTGTCGATCTCCCAGGGGGTCCGATCGGCCGTTCAGGACTCTCTTGACGCCACCGGCGCCGACATCGTGATTCAGAGGATAGTCACGCCATGTCCCTTCGCGGAGGTCAAGCTCCCCAAGGACCTCGGCGAGATCGACGGCTCGATCGTCGCAGAACTGCGCAAGCTGCCGGAGGTCGACGAGGCCTCCGGCGTATTGACGCTCTGGGCATTCTACGACGGCCACCCGACCGTGGTGGCGGGCATTGATCCCCATCTCAAGCAACTCGGGCCCGCGCGGCTCAAACACCCCGATGAAGAGGGCGAGGGAGATCGCCGGACGTGCTGCGCCATCACCGACGGTCGCTACCTGTCGGGCGGTGATGACCGCCATGTGATCATCGCGGAGGATTTCGCGGAGGCGAAAGGGCACAAGGTGGGGGACATGATCCCGCTCGGGCCGAGACTGAAGTTCGAGGTTGTCGGCATCGTGTCACTTGCGCAGAGCGCGCGGATCTCGGAGGCGGAGGCGTTCATCCCGCTGAAAACCGCCCAGGAGATGTACGGGGCCGGTGATGTGGTCGATGCGGTTTTCGTTGCATTCAAGGACCCCGCCAATCCACAGACCGCGCGGGTGGAGGCGATTGCCAGGGACAGGATCGGCTCGGAGGCAACGTTCACAAGCGCGGCCGATGTGGGGGAGGGCACATCGTTGCTGGCACAGGTGACACGCAACACGCTTCTGGTCATCTCCGCCGTCGTGCTCGGCTTTGTGTTTCTGCTGATCCTCCACAGCTTCCTGGCCGGTGTGGCACGCAGGGTCCCCGAGATCGGCATCCTGAAGGCGATCGGCTGGAGTAACAGGGATGTCGGGTGGCTGTTTGTGGCGGAGGCGATCTACGTGGCACTGATCGGCGGCATCGCGGGCTCGGTGCTCGGGCTGGTTGCGGCGTGGAGCTACAGCCGGCTGGTGACGCTCGAGCTGCCCTCGGCACTCTCCTCCTACCCCCCCTGCTCGACAACGCAGCCGCTCTTGAGCACGCGACTGATCTTCGAGCCCTCGGTGACTCTGTTCCTGGTCGGGACACTTGCTGCGCTGGCCATAGGTATCTCGGCAGGCTTCGCGGCGGCGCGCCGGGCGGCCCTGCTGCCGCCGGCGGAGGCGCTGCGCAGGATATAGCCGATGACAGGCCGGGTCCACATTGAGCGCGAACGCACACATGTCTTCCCCGCCCTCGTTCCTGCGGGGAGGCGAGCAGATCAGCACTATGGCGGGCGAGCGGGGGAGCACTCGTGTACGTACAGGTGGAAGAGGTCTCGAAGCACTTCGAGCGCAACGGGCAGACCGTCACGGCGCTGGATCGCGTGAGCCTGGGTATCGAAAGCGGCGAAGTAGTCGGGCTGCAGGGGCCGTCGGGCTCCGGCAAGTCGACGCTTCTGAACGTCATCGGCGGGCTCGAGCGGCCGTCGCTGGGCGATGTGCTCGTCGAGCAGCGGCGCATCAGCGCCCTCAACGATGACGAACTGGCCCGGTATCGCCGACAGACGGTGGGCTTTGTGTTCCAGAGCGCTCATCTACTGGCGCCGCTGACGGTGTTCGAGAACGTAATGCTGCCCCTTGTCCCGGATGGGGCCCCGGCCGCGGAGAAGACTGCGCGCGTCGAGGAGGTGCTCGAGACGGCACGGATCGCGCACCGCGCCACCCATCTGCCGGGTGAACTGTCCGGCGGAGAGCAGCAACGGGCGGCGGTCGCCAGGGCAATCGTGAACCGCCCGCGGCTGGTGCTGGCCGACGAGCCGACCGGCGAACTCGATGCCGAGAACGCCGCCAACATCATCGGGCTGCTCACCGGCCTGAGCGCCGACGGCGTAACAGTGATCATCGCCAGCCATGACAGGCGGGTGCTGGAGGTCGCCGGGCGCGTCGTTGCACTCAACGACGGCGCGATGTGTGAGTGAACAACGCCATCAAGAGCCTCCGGGGCGTGCGGGCAATGAGCGAGCATGACCGAGCAACGACCACCGACGGCCCGCCGGCGTGGGTGGCATGGCTCCGGGCGTGTGCGATTATCGTCTGCGTGTGCCTCTATGTTCTGAATCTGCACTCCCTGCAGATCGGGCATCACGTTGATGACGGCGCCTATGTGAGCCTCGGCCGCTCGCTGAACTCCGGCCTCGGTTACGTGCGGTTCGCCGACCCGACGCATCCCCCCGAGTTGCAATATCCGCCCGCATTCGCGCTGATGGTTGCCGGTGTGCTTCGCGAGTTCGGTGATAACATCGAGTATCTCAGGTACATATCGCTCGCCTTCTCGATCCTCTCTCTGCTGCTGGCCGATGCGTTCTTCCACAGGCGGCTTTCGCACGAGACTACCGGCTCACACCTGTGGCATCCCATCGCTCTGGCGCTCTTCGGGCTGAACCATCTCATCGTCGGCTATGCCGGGATGGTGATGACCGAGGCGATGTTCATCTGCCTGTCGCTGGCGGTGGTTGTCTGGCTGGATCGAATGAGTGACACGGGCGCCGACGGCTCCGGGTTGTCGAGAGCGGCCGCCGCATGCGTGGCGGCGCTACTGATAGCGACCGCGGCCCTCACCCGGGCTCACGGTTACTCCTATATAGTCATGGCGGCGGCGTACCTGTGGCTGGTGGGGCAGAGGCGGCCGGCATTTCTGGTCGGCGTGCTGAGCGTCGTGTTCGTTACGCCCTGGCTGGTCGTGCAGCGCGGTTTGACGGGGAGCTGGTTCGGTTCGGGGTACCTCTCGGATGTGACCAGTCGGGGCGAGACGGTGTGGCCGCTGCCGCTGCGCCCCGTCGAGAACCTGCTCGAGTACGCGACCAGGCTGCTGCCGCAGGCCATCACGCCCTTCTTCGGCAACCAGGTCGAGGCGCTGCTGGCTCGTGTGTCGCTCGAGCCGCTCCTGCTGGTGCCGGGGGCGCTTGTGACCGTGGCCACCGTATGGGGCATCGCGCAGGTGTGCCGCAGGCGCCACGACCCCGCGGCCTATCTCGCGATTGCGCTGGTCGCGCTGATGCTCGTATGGCCGTTTCGGTATACACGCTTCTGCCTGCCCTTCCTGCCGCTGTGCGTCGTTGGGATTGTGGTTGTGCTGACGAGGCTGCCGCGGCGGCTGCGATGGGGTGGGTGGGTGCTGGCAGGTCTGGCACTGGTCGGGTTTGTGGGGCGCGACATACAGATGCTCTACGCACCGCCGCGAGAGCGGTTTGTGGACCTGAAGACAGTCGTGGCATTCCTCGAGGCGCACACCGAACCCGACGCGGTGATCATCACAAATGCGCCGGAGGCCGTGGCCGTCTACTCGACACGCAGGGTGATGGACCTCCGGCCGCCGAAAGCGCCCGGGAGCGCCGATGAGCCGAGCGCGGCGGAGTTGCTGCGAAGAACGGCCGGGCTGGGTCAGCGGTATGTTCTTGTCTTCGGTGCGCTCGTGGGAGAGCAGGCGGTGTTGCCGGCGCAGTTGGGGGAGCTGCCGCTCACTCCGGTGGCGGAGTCGACAGAGCCGAGCATCATGCTGCTGCGGCTGGTGGAGTGAGTGTGCGGTTTCGTCTCAATCGGGGTCGTTGAGAAACGCCGGAATCGCAGGAGCCCCTGAGCGCGTTGGCTTTTCTCAATTTCTCAAATTATCAAGTTATCACCATATCACGTTTTGAGAAAATGGCGGGGGCGAGCGCTTGAGGGAAGGTCGGAATCGCCGCAGGCCCTGAGCGCGTTGGTTTTCCTCATTTCCTCATTTCCTCACTTCTCCACTTTTTCACTTCTCCACGAACCGCCGGGGTCACGCCCCGAGTATCGGTTCAGCTGTCAAGCCCCCTCCCAAGTTGGTGAAGGGAACGGCTGGGGTCACATCTTTGATCTACACCCGCCAATTCCACATGTTCTGGCCTGAAAGATATGCTGGCGGCTGTACATCAAATGTGTGACCCCGGCTTCGTTGCCCTGGTCTCGAGACACGAACGACGGCTTTGCAGCGGAGCCAGTTCTCGGGACCTGACTCCACGGTGTGTGGAACAGTGGGATTCTGGGATTCTGGGATTCATCCTGAGTCTCAGGGGCTCGTGGCTTTGGGGCTCTGGGCTATTTGGTTGACTCAAGCTACGGGAAACGGCGCAAAGATGAGGCTGGGGTCAGGTCTCAATACTGTTCACTTAGAGTGCGG
>MTKY01052830.1_pt1 | contig 20683 bp, 14 predicted proteins | sample 1042731 | NCBI WGS metagenome assembly MTKY01 (sample SAMN06212206, study PRJNA360538) | anaerobic digester metagenome | biome: Wastewater treatment plant; material: sludge; isolation source: anaerobic digester fed with sludge from wastewater treatment plant | place: Denmark: WWTP Soeholt ... | reverse complement strand
ACTATGTATCCGCCGGTGAGCAGCTGCATCAGGCCGGACACCGCCCCTGCCGCGCAGCCGTACCTGCCGCCGCGGCGCAGTGCGAACAGGAACAGCGGGAGCATCTCGAGGGTTATGGAGCCCCCCTGCGGCATGCTCCAAAGTCGGAGGGCCGAGAAGACCACTGACAGGGCGACGGCCAGCGCGCCCTCGACCATGACGGTGATGCGTTCACTAAACAAAGGACATTCCCCCTTTAAAATATCCATCGGAGGAATGTCCTCTAAAAGCGGCACCTTCCCTTCGCCGGCATTACCCGGATCAGGTTCCAGGAGTCGGGGCCAGATCGCCCCCTCTCAGTCCGTAGCGGACTCCCCCGATGCATTTGAAAGGATTATACACCCGCGCCGGGAAATATGTCAAAAGGGTCGAGTTCGAGCTCTATTTCGATTGACAGAGGATACAGTAGGGAATACGATATTGCGCATGATAAAAAAGGACGTGATAGCGGTGAAGACAGTCTCGCAGGAGGCCAGCCGGCAGGTCAGGGCTTTCAACAGATTCTATTCCAAGGTCATGGGTGCTCTCAATCAATCCGTCCTCGACAGCCCGTTCTCGATAGCCGAGGCGAGGGTGCTGTTCGAGATCAAGCACCTTGACAGCCCCACCGCAAGCGAGATAAACAGGGAGCTGGGGCTCGACCCCGGCTACCTGAGCAGGATCATACGCCGCTTCGAGCAGGACGGCCTGCTGACCAAGGAGAGGTCGCCGCAGGACGGCAGGGCCTTCCTGCTGAAGCTCAGCGAACAGGGGTCGAAGATCCTGACGTCCCTGGAGAAGAAGGCCGACAAGAGGGCGGCCGAGCTCCTCTCCTCCCTGCCCGAGCGGGACCAGCCGCTGCTGCTCCGCTCGATGGGCTCGATTCGCTCCCTTCTGTCGGGCGTCGCGCCGGAGGTGACGGTCAGGCCCGCCAGGCCGGGCGAGCTTGGCATAGTGGCCGCCAGGCACATGGACTACTACGGGGAGCGCTACGGCTTTGACCTGTCGTTCGAGGTGTACCTCCACGAGGGGATGACGCGCTTCCTCAAGCACAGGGAGGGCGGCCTGGGACAGGCGTGGGTGGCCGACCGCGAGGGAGAGGTGGTCGGATCCATCGCGATAGACCACGCGGAGGAGCACGTCGCGCAGCTCAGGTGGCTGCTGGTGGAGCCCGGGTTCCGGAGGACGGGGCTGGGCAGGCGCCTGATGGAGGAGGCTCTCGCCTTCTGCAGGGCCAACCTGTACCGCAGGGTCTTCCTGTGGACCTTCTCGGAGCTGGAAGAGGCGCGCAGGCTGTACGAGCTGTTCGGATTCTCCCCGACGGAGGAGGTCTCCCACCAGATCTGGGGCAAGGACTTGACCGAGGAGAGGTGGGACATCCTCCTGTTCGACCCGGACGAGGATTGAATCACGCGCCTCCCGGCGAAGGCCGGGAGGCTTCCTCCGCCAGCAGCTCCACGAACCTCATAAACAGGGGCGGCAGAACGCGGAGGAAGTACGAAAGGTTGATGCGCTCGGAGTTCTTGTGGTCGTCCTTGCCCAGCGGTCCGAAGTTCGCGATCGGGACGCCCAGCCTCTTGAGGTCGTCCAGGGGGAATCGGTAGGCGCTCCCCCACAGGGGCATGTTCTCGGCGAGTACGTCCAGCTCGGAGGACTCACCCTGAAAGCCCATGTAACTCATGTCCATTATGCCCTTGAAGACCTCCACCAGGCTGATCTCCACGCCTGAAACCGCGGCCTCGTCCATCAGCCTTCGGGCAGCGCGAAGCAGGGAGAGTTCTCCTGGCGTCTCCCGCCTGTTCAACCTCGGAGGGTAGTAGGGAGGAAGGAATCCGACCACTATCAGCGGGCCCTTCTCACCCGACAGGTCGAGCAGGAATGATGCCGCCTCGACGCATCGTTCCCGTTCGTCCAGAGAATCGGGAAGCGACTCGGCGAAATCCTTCAGCGCTGAATCGAATCCGTCAGTGCGATTTCGCGCTCGTTCCGCCAGTTCGGCGAATGAAAGCACCCTGCCGGCGAAGCGATTGCGCGAGCCTGCACGCTCACCGTGCCGGGCTAGCCGCTCAAGCGTCGCGTCGAGAGCCCTCTCGGCCGCCTCCTTCATCTCCTCCAGCACGCACGCAGGGGTCTTCGACGTCGTGAGGACGTTGTAACAGGCTACGGCTCTCTCCGGCAGGGTTACCGAGTAGTTCTCGACCAGGTCCCGGAAGCGCAGGCATGCCGCCGGGGGGAACCTTTCGCCATCGTGTTCCTCGGCCGTCTCCGGGGCGCCCTCAAGCAGCATCGCAAGGTGAGCCAACATCAGGGAGGAGCTTACTCCGTCATAGTAGTCGCCCACATGCGCCTCGCGGCCCGCGCACAGGAAGAAGGGCATCAGCTTGCCAATGGTGCCGACGTACACGGCAGCTGGAGAGCTTCTGCCGCCTACCGACGGCTCGGCGTTCAGGCAGGCGACGTAGTCCAGCCCCCACTCCTCTCGCAGGCGCAAGAGCCAGGGCACCGCCCCTCTCATGCCCGCGGAGCTGTTCTCCTCGTCCGGTACCGCCAGGAACAGGACGTTGGCGGGGTACTTCTCCCGGCGCGATATCTCCCCCAGCAGGCACATCTCGAGGGCCAGGCCGGACTTCATGTCGGACACCCCGCGGCCGAACAGGTACTCCCCGCTCGCGAGGTCGCTCCTGGCCTGCTCCGGTATCTCAAGCTCCCCCACCCGCCTCGTGTATTCCTCCGGCGAGAAGGCCAGGCCGCTCAGGTGCCCGCACGCGCTTGCGTCTACCACGTCGAAGTGCCCGGTCAGTATCACCGTCCTTCTCGTCTCGGGCGCGCCCCTTACCAGGGCCGCGACGATGCTCCTGCCGAGCCTGTCCCCCTCCACCGGGAGCAGGCGCAGAAGGGACGGGTCGCGCCTGAAGCAATCCAGCTCGCCGAGGGTGGAGGCTATGAACCGGGCGGCCCTGTTCTCCTCCTCTGTGAACGACACGCTTGGTATGGCCACCAGGTCCAGCAGCAGCCGGTACAGGTTCCTCTCGTCCAGGGACAGCATCAGCTTTGCACCTCCCGCGGCGGGACCTCTCCCGCCTGGATTCCGCCGCGATCCATCATCACGTCCATGCGCGGCGACGCGATCCTTATGCCGTTTCTCTCGAACAGTGAGACCGTGCGAAAGCGGATGTCGCTGCACACCCTGAACCCGGCCGCGTTCTCCATGTCTATCCAGAAGTACAGGGTGAAGTCCAGCGAGTTGGCGCCGATCTCCCTGAAGACGACGAACGGCTCGGGATTCTTCAATACGCGCGTGTGGTCGTTCGCCGCGAGCAGGAGCAGCTCCTCCACCCTGCGCACGTCGGCGTCGTGGGCGACCCCGACCGAGACGGTCGTCCTGATCTTCTTGTCGGTCAGGGTCCAGTTGACTATCTTGTTGTTGAGGAAGTAGCTGTTCGGCATAAGCACGTCCACGTTCTCGTAGGTCCTGATGTGCGTGGCCCTGGTGCCGATCTCCTCGACGCTGGCGAACATGCCGTCTATCTCGATCATGTCGTCGACCCTGATGGGCTTGCTGAACATCAGTATGAACCCGCTGATGAGGTTGTTGAATATGTTCTGGGCGCCGAACCCTATCCCGATCGCGAGGGCGCCGCCCAGGAAGGCGAAGGCCGTGAGGGGGATGCCGACCAGGTCGAGCGCGACCAGGATGAAGGCCCCCATGAGTATGAAGAAGAGTATCTTCCTGCTCGCCATCCGCGCCATGCTGTCCATGCCGAGGCGCGTCAGCAGGGTGTTGCTCAGGAACTCGGTCAGCCTGCCGCTCAGGAAGAACGCCGCCAGGAAGAGGGCCACCGCGAGGGAGAGTTTCCACACCGTGATGTCGAACCCGTCGCCCGACCACAGGGTTATGTTCCAGAAGGCCAGGAAGCGCTCCTTGCCGAACGCCGTGACCCTCTCGGCGATGCGGACCGCGTCGATATGCTCGTTTATCTCGCCCTCAAGGCGGTCGTACTGGTTGAACAGGGGGAAGATCATGGCCATGGAGGCGTTGGCGGCCTCCGCCGTGCGCGAGAGCAGGTCTATGCGGGAGCGGATGCGCGCCTGCACGGCCCCGGCGTCCTGGTTCTCCTCCAGCTCCTTGCGGGCCGCGGCTATCTCGGTCTGCATCGAGGCCACGCCCCTCTGGCGCACGAGGAATACGTTCTCGAGGTTCTTCTGGCGCGCCTGGATGCCGGCCCTGAGGTCCCAGATCTCCTGCCCCTTCAGCCCCCCCTCGAGAAGGGAGTACCTGGCGGCCCAGATGCGCTGCTCCTCCTCGAGAAACTGGACCGCCTGCTCGGCCTGCTCCAGCAGCGCCTGGGCCAGCTGCACAGCCGCCTGCTGCTCGGCCACCGCGGCCTGGGCCGCGCGACGCTCCTTGTCGCTGCGCGCGGCCGTAAGCGCCCCCTGCCTCTTCGACAGCGCGAGGCGCGCTCCGTCCCTCTCGTCCCTCAACACCGGCAGCCTCTCGCGGGCAGCGGCCAGGCGCGTCGCTATCGACTCGAGCCGCGCGTCCCGGTCTTTCTCGTCGAAGGCGAGGTGCTCCTTCACGTGGGCCAGCTCCTTCAGCAGCGCGTCTCGCTCGGCGTGAAGGCTGGTCTGCACTATCTTCTGGGTCTCTATGCCGATCCTCTGGGACTCCCTGGAGACCTGCGCGGACTCGAGCTCGGCCTCCACCTCGGTCAGGTGAAGCGACCTGGCCACCCGCCCGGGGCCTTCGGCGGGCTCCGGCTCCCTCAGCAGGGCGAGATGCTGCTCGGCCAGCCTCTGCTCGAGGGCCTTCAGCGCGGACAGGCTGCCCTCCGCGAGGCGGATGGAGGACGCCGCCGAGTCGAGCTTGTACAGTGCGGTCTCGTAGCGGTCGAGCACGTCCTCGTAGTGGGACAGGTTGAACCTGGCCTGAACCGGGGAGGAGGACTCGGCATCCTGCCCGCCCGGGATCGCGGCCGCGCTCCCCTGCGCCTCCTCGAGCCTGTCTATGGCGGTCAGGTACCTCGAGTAGGCGTTCATCAGGGCGCCAAGCGCCTCCAGCGCCCTCCTGACGTAGTCCTCCTCGACCACCCTCTCCTCCGTCAGCACATCCCTCTCGCCGGCGATGGAGTCTATCTCCTTCTGTATCTCCGCCATGCGCTCCTTGACGGCCTGCTTCGACAGCCCTCCTGCGGAGGGAGCCTCGGGGGCGTCCGCGCAATACGCCGCCGCCGAGGAGAGCAGGAGCCCCGCCAGGACCGCTGCAAAAAAAACCAGCCGCGCCATTCTCATGTATACCGTCGCCTCCTCACGCTGGCGCACAAGGCGGGAGACGCGCTCCCGCCTTGTGAAAGAACTGCGCTGAATAATTGCGGCGTGGATCGCGCCTCTAACCCTGAACGCCCGCCGCGGGGAAGAACTCCTCCATGATCTCCGAGACGTGCTGCATCCGATCTATCCTGGCGACGTTCGAGCCGCAGAAGAACAGTCCCTCCTCCCAGTTGCCGCGGAAGGAGTCTATCAGGGCCTGGGCGATGCAGAAGGTCTCCTTGTCGGTCTTGTAGCGGCAGTGGGTGAGACAGTTGGCCATGCAGGGCTTGCTCTTGACGTCGCCCTCCAGGTACTGCCTTACGAAGGGGGAGTTCAGGACGCGCCCCGGCAGCCCCGCGGGGCTCTCGATTATCACCACGTCCTCCTCCGTCGCGTCGATGTAGGCCTGCTTGAACCGGTCGGACGCGTCCCCCTCGAAGGTGCAGGCGAAGCGGGTCCCGACCTGGACGCCCTTCGCGCCGAGGGAGAAGACCTTCAGCATGTCCTCCCGACCCCAGATTCCGCCCGCGCCTATCACCGGCACGTCACCGCCGAGCTCCTTCTCCACGAACTCGACCAGCTCGGGGATCACCCTCTCGAGCGTGAATTGCTCGTCGTCCACCTGGTCCATCTTCGTGACCCCGAGGTGTCCGCCCGCGTACTTGGGCGTCTCCATCACGAAGCCGTCCGGAACCTTGCCGTAGGTCTTCTCCCAGCGGCGGGTGATCAGGGCGGCGGCCTTCAGCGAGCTGACTATCGGCACCAGCGCCACTTCGGGGAAGTCCCTGGTGTACTCCGGCAGCCTCAGCGGAAGCCCGGCGCCCGAGATTATCACGTCGACCCCGCCCTCGCAGGCGGAGCGGGTCTGCCTGTCGTAGTCCGTCAGGGCAACCATGCAGTTGACGGCGATGACCCCGCCAGGCCCCGCTATCCTCCGCGCCTCGGCGATGGCTTCCTTCACCGCGAGCTGGTTGGCCTCGAAGTAGTTGCGTCCGTTGTAGTGGGGAGAGTTCGCGGCAAGCCCCACGCTGGCTATGGTCCCCACGCCGCCGCATTTTGCCACATGTCCGGCCAGGCTCGGCCCGGATATGGCGACGCCCATGCCGCCCTGGATCAGCGGAAAACGGGGCGCGTGCTTGCCTATTTTCAGTACCGGTAGTGTTGTGCTCAAAAAAACTCTCTCCTCTGCAATTTGTTCTGCCTGCCTTCGCAGTTCGAAATTCCGGCCGCGACGGCTCATTTTATACTATACCGAGGGTTATGGGCAAGGACGACCTCGCAGCCCCCCTCAAGAACCCCTCCGGGCGCGCGTCTGCAAAACCGCCGGCGGGCCGGACACCCCGGGGCGCGAGACGACGAACCCCTCGGCCAGCCTGTTCAGCTCGGCCGATGTCGAGCTCACCTCGGCGGTCCCTCCGGCAACGCTCTCCATCGTCGCGGCGGTCTGCTGCATGGACGCGGCTACCGACTGCACCTGCGAGTCCGCGGCCTCCATGACCGAGGCCGTCCTGTCGATCATCTCCATCACGCTCCCCGCCTTGAGGGCCTCCTGCTCCATGGTCTCGACTATGCGCTCGATGTTGGCCCCCGCGCTCCTGGTCGCGCGCATGATCTCCTCCAGCGCCCCGCCCGCCGCGTGGGCGACCTTGACCCCCTCCTCGACGTCGCTGAAGCTCTTTCTCATGGACTCGACCGCGTCGGAGGTGCCCTGAAGGATGCGCTCGACAAGCTCTGCCACCTCGCGCGCTCCCCTCTGAGACTGTTCGGCCAGCTTGCGCACCTCGTCGGCCACCACTGCGAACCCTCTCCCGGCGTCACCGGCCCTCGCGGCCTCTATCGCGGCGTTGAGCGCCAGCAGGTTGGTCTGCTCCGCGATGGACGTGATCGTGGTGCCGACCACTCCTATACGCTGGGAGTACTGGTCGAGCTGGGTTATTATCCTCTCGGTGTCGGCCACGGAGTCGCGTATACCTTCCATGCGGGCCACGGAGGAGGCCACCGTCTCGGCCCCCCTGGCGGCGGCCTCCGCCATGGCGCGTGAATCATCCCCGGCCCCGGCGGCCATCCCCTTGGCCGAGAGTATCACCTCGTTAAGCTCCGCTATAGTGCCCGCAGCGTCGGAGGCGCTCTTCAGCCCGGCGCTCACCTCCGCGGCCAGCCTCTCGTTGCCCGCCGCGACCTCGCTGGTGGTGCTGGTTATCTCCTCGCAGGAGGCGGCCGAGGTCTCCGACAGGTTGAGGAGCTGGCGAGCCTTCTCCTGGAGGGACGAGACTATCGCGCCCATGGAGTCGAACATTCCGTCGAGGGAGCGCCCCACGACGGACAGCTCGTCGCCTCCCGCCATCCCGGTGCGAAATGTGAGGTCCCCGCCGGCTCCGGCCGTCGAGGCCCTGAGCAGCGCTTCGACCGACCGTCTTATGACGCGGATGGTCACGAAGGCCATCGCGAGAGCCAGAAGGGCTGCGAGCGCGCTCATCGCGCCGACGATGTACTCGGTCCGCCTCATCCGGACCGCGTTCTCGGCGGCCCCGAGTTCCGCTCCGACGTCGAGGATCTCGCCTATGTCGTTGATGTTCCCCCTCACCCTCTTGAACATCGGGTCCTCGGGTGCGCCGCCCGCGCCGGGGGCCCGAGCGCCGGACCGGATCCCCTCGATGCTCTCCTCGGAGTCCTTGATCCACTGGGGGAAGTCCCGCTGGAACTCCTTGAACTCGTCGAACACGGACTCCGCCTTTCCCTCCAGTCTGAACGGCGCCCACTCGTCCCTGTCGCCTTCAAGAGCCTTCAGGGCTTTTCCCATGCGGTCGGTCACCTGCTCGACGTTCTCCCTGAAGTCCTTGAGGTTCTTGTCGAACCTCTCGTCCGCGCCAAGGTCGAGTATGGCCTGCCTGGCCACGAGCGCCTGGTACAGGTCGCGGTCCGCGTTGAGCACCAGACTCTGCGCCACGAACGCCTCGTCGTAGATCCGCTGCATCAGGTCGTCGTACACCACGTTCGCCGACCATCCGGAGAACCACGCCACCGCGACAATCCCGGCCACGGGTACCATGGCCAGGATCCACAGCCTCGTCCTCAGGGAAATCGCTCTCATAAAGATCTCTCCTCTCTGTTGAAAATCCTTTAGTCGTATTCTTTGAAGATGTGCGGACATTCTACACCCTTCGGCGGCTCATTGAAAGGCACGCTCTCCGCCGCCTCCCGGCGTTCATTCAAAGCGACCGAGGCGACGTCGCACTCCGATTGACGTTTCAGCGCGCGCGGGGTACTATTTTTTACAGTTTGGCAAATACGATCGGCTCGGATGCCTCGAGTCCGGCCGGACGGGATGATCCAGAGACAATAATTCGCCTGCTCGGAGGGGATATGATGTTCACGATCAAGGAGTTTCTGCATAGCGAGGTCAAGCCGGCGCTCGGGTGTACCGAGCCCGGAGCGGTGGCGCTGGCCGTCGCCCGGGCGAGGGAGGAGCTGCCGGGACCGGTGGATGGCGTGCTGGTGACGGTGAGCGACAGCATCTACAAGAACGGCATGGACGTGGGGATACCAGGCACCGACGGCCTCAAGGGGAACAACGTGGCTGCCGCGCTCGCGGCGGGGTGCGGGCGGTCGGAGTACGGTCTGGAGGTGCTGAAGGACTGCGGCGCGTCGGACGTCGAGGCGGCGATGGCGTTCCTCGCTGGCGGCGGGGTCAAAATAGTCCCCGACATGGAGCGCCACGGCGTATACGTCGAGGCGTCGCTGCGCTCGGGCGAACACGCTGCCATTTGCCGCATCGAGGGGACCCACACGAACATTGTAAAGGTGACGCTGGACGGCGCGGTCGTATTCTCCGCCGAACCCTCCGCGTCCGGCCAGGCCGGCGGCGGCATCCCCGACGAGGTCGCCTCGATGGGCTTCTCCGAGCTGGTATCGCTGGTTGACACGATGGACGAGGACGACGTGGACTACGTGCTCCAGGGGGTGGAGATGAACATGGCCATCGCGGAGTACGGGTTCGACGGCAGTCACGACACGGGGCTGAACATAGGCAAGACGATCCGCAAGATCTCGGGCGCGTGCTACGAGTCGGAGGACCTCAGCCTCAAGATAAAGTCCTTCGCCGCGGCCGCGTCCGACGCGCGGATGTCCGGCGCGCCTATGCCCGTGATGAGCAGCGCGGGCAGCGGCAACCACGGTGTGACGGCCATCCTGCCGGTGGCGATCTTCGCCGCGCACCACGGGGCGAGCAGGGAGGAGACCGCCAAGGCGGTGGCGTTCAGCCACCTTGCGACCAGCTACGTCAAGAGCCGCACGGGGAGGCTCACCCCCACCTGCGGATGCTCCGTAGCGGCGGGCGCGGGCGCGGCGGCGGCCATGGTCTACCTGAAGACGAAGGATGTCGCCAAGGCGGCCCAGGCCATGCTGATCATCCTCGGCAACCTCGTCGGCATGGTCTGCGACGGCGCCAAGGACACGTGCGCGCTGAAGGTGGGCACCGGGGCTCTCGAGGCGTACCACGCGGCCCTGTTGGTCTTCGACGGACACTATCCGGAGCCGCAGGGGCTGGTGGACGAGACGATCGAGAAGACCGTGAGCAACATGGTGCAGGTGTCGGTCAACGGCATGCAGAACCTCGACAGGGCGATCATCGACGTCATAGCGGGCAGGTTCGCCTGACCCGTCCGGGAGGGGGGGAGAGCGGCCGGGCCCTCAGGCACTCTCCATCGCGGAGGCGTGCCTCAGGACGGAGCTCACGAAGTCGTCCACCCTGTCGCAGGACGGGAGGGTGCGCTCGATCCACGCGAGCACCCCTTCCTCCCTCAGCATCCTGAAGGACGGAGGGTAGTTGAGGTCCAGGACCCAGGAGAGCTGCACCAGCAGGAAGTCGAACAGGGATCGCACATTGCGGTACGAGCCCCTGCCGTCGGTCGCGACCTCCTCGACCAGTTCGTCGGAGTAGCCGCCCCTCGGGGCTATTCCGGGCAGCAGGTCGTTGATGCGCCCGACCTCGACGTGAGACCGCACCAGGCTGAACACGTCGAGCTTGTCGCTGTCCCTTACGAGCCTGGCCAGCGGGAGCGCCTTTCTCGGGACGTCCAGCGGCAGCTCCTTCTTGTTGTGCAGGCGGACCGCCAGCAGGATGTCCTCCCACTCCGGGCACTGGTCGGACAGGTTCGCGGGGAATAGCTCGCGCAGGGTGGCCTCCCCAAGTTCGCCGTGGTCCACGGAGGCCCCGTCGTAGTAGGTCCCCCACCTTGCGTACTGCGGGAAGCGCCCGGTGTCGTGCAGCAGGGCGGCAGCCAGGGCGACGTCCAGCCTGTCGCCGGTCCAGCCGAGTCCCTCCGCGATCTTCGCGGCGTTGTCCCGCACTCTCAGGGAGTGCGTGCGCTTGACCTCCATCAGGGGCGACAGGGCTCCGTTGCGCCCCCTGAAGGAATCAACATAGCCGCCCAGCCACTCGGCGGCGGCGTCGTGAAGCATCATGAGTGGTACTCCTCCTTCCTTGATCTTGTAGATTGTACTCTCTTCAGGCCGTGTAGCGGCGCAGAAAGATATGAAAAAATCAAAATCCGGTTTATACTATCCTTGGCTGGATATCATCATGAAAACGAGGTGTTGCGCATGCACAGAACCAGGTCTGGCACCATCCCAGGGTGGGCGGCGCTGGCGGTCCTGCTGATTTTTGTCGTTTCGGCCGCAAGGGCCGAGGGGTGGCGGGGTGAGCTGCTGTGGAGCTACGAGGCCATGGGGTCGGTCTCCGGCTCGCCCGCATCCGCGGGCAACCTGATCCTGATCGGCGACAGCGAGGGCAAGCTGCACGCCGTCGACAGGGGCACCGGGCGCGAAGCGTGGACCTTCAACACCCGCGCTACGATAAACGGCGCACCGGCGATCCTGGGCGGGAAGGCGTTCGTGGGGGGCGCGGACGGAACTCTGTTCGCCGTCGACCTGGCCACCGGGGGGGTCAAGTGGAGCTACAGCCCGGCGGAGCAGTACACGCCGGGGGCGATATGGGCGTCGCCCGCCGCTGGCGACGGAAAGGTATTCTTCAACAGCGCGGACGGCAAGACCTACGCCCTCGACGCGGAGACCGGCTCGCAGCTGTGGGTGTTCGACACGGGCAGGGAGCTCCGCTCCTCCCCTGTGTACAGCGACGGACTGGTGTTCGTGGGGACCTACGAGGGGCTGTTCATAGCCCTCGACGCCAGGACCGGCAGGAAGGCCTGGGGGGGCGGCGCGGGAGGCCCGGTGGGGACCGCCAGGGTCTCCGACGGAGTGGTCTACTTCGGCGCCTGGGACGGCCTGGTGCAGGCGGTGCGCCTCAAGAGCGTGATCCCGCTGTGGAAGTACGAGGCGGGGGAGTCCGTGACCACGACGCCGACGGTCGCGGGCGGCAGGGTCTTCTTCGGCACGGTCAACGGCAAGCTCGTCGCGGTGGAGGCTGCCTCGGGAAGACTCGCCTGGGAGTTCCCCGTCCCCGGCGGCATACACTCCGACCCTGCGGTCCACGAGGGGCTGGTCTTCTTCGGCAGCGACTCGGGGGTGTTCTACGCCCTGGACGCCGCATCCGGACGCGAGCGCTGGCGCTTCGAGTCGGGGCGGGAGATAATGTCCTCCCCGCTGGTAGACGGAGGCGTCGTCTACTTCGGCGGCTACGACGGCAAGGTCTACGCGTTCCGCTGAGGGCGCGACAAACTGTTCGACGGAGGGGGCGCGGCGCGTCCGGCTTGGCCGCGCCCCCTCCAATTGTAAGGAGGTACACGCGTGGAAGAGCAGAACGAACTGTTCGAGATCACGGCGGCGCGGGTGTTCAGGCTGGAAGAGGAGCTGGCCAGGGCCGAGGAGGCCAACAAGAGGATCACGGCCTTTGTCTCGAACCTCAGCCACGAGATACGCACCCCGCTCAATTCCATTATGAGCGTGGTCAACCTTTTCGAGGACACCAGGCTGGACCTGGAGCAGAAGAAGTTCGTGGAGATGCTGTCGTCCTCCGCCCGCGACCTGCTGCGGCTGGTCGAGGAGCTGTTCGACCTGTCCCGCCTCGAGGCTGGACTGTTCGAGCTGAAGGAGAGCCCGTTGCCAATACGATCGTGCTGCTCCCAGGCGGTCCGGCCGCTCGCCATGGCCGCGCAGGAGAGGCGGCTTCAGGTGGAGCTGAAGATCCCCCCCTCCGTGCCCGAGTTCCTGCTCGGGGACAGCTCTCGCCTCGGCCAGGCGCTGCGAAACGTCGCTGGCACGGCCATATCCCTCACCGCGAGGGGCAAGGTGGTGATCGACGTCGAACCGCAGCGCGAGACCGACGAGGCCATGACCCTGCACTTCTCCATAGCCCACTCCGCCGAGTCGAACGCGATGGAAAGGATAAGGGCTATGCTGGACGGCTCCTCTCTCGACCGGGGGGAGTTCGCCCAGGTCTACGAGGGGGCCGGGCTCGGCCTGGTTATCGCCAAGGGGATAGCCGAGGCCATGGGGGGGTCGCTGTGGGCCGAGGGTGCTGGCGACGGCAACACCTTCCATCTTACAGTCCTGCTGAAGAAGGTGGCGGCCGGCCCGGAGGCGCGGGAGCCCGGTGCGAAGGCGGAGTCGAGCGCCGCCCTGCCGGAGGATCTGTCCATCCTGGTAGTGGACGACAACAGCTTCAACCGCAGCCTTACCAGGTCCATACTCAAGAAGAAGGGGGGTGCCGGGTGGAGCGTGTCGCTGGCCGCAGGCGGCGAGGAGGCGCTTGAGAAGATAGCCGGCGAGAGGTTCGACCTGGTGTTCATGGACATCCAGATGCCGGGGATGAGCGGCCTGGACGCGACGAGGGCGATCCGCGACGGCGAGCGGACCGATGGCGGACACCTGCCGATAGTGGCCATGACCGCCTACGCCATGGAGGGCGACAGGCAGATGTGCCTTGACGCCGGGATGGACGACTACATAGCCAAGCCGGTCGACCCCGACGAACTGCTGTCGGTCATAAAAAGGAACGCCTCGCGGCGAGGGTGACGGTCAGCGGACGTGGACGCACAGCGCCGACAGGTCGTCCCTGCTGGCGCCCGAGTAACCTATCGAGAACAGGTGGTCGTAGGCCTCGTGGAACTGCATTTTCAGGTCGCCCGAGTCCTGCATCAGGTCCAGGAAGCCGTCGCTGGTGAAGATGAAGTAGTCTCCCGGCCTGGCCGCCACCTCGCCTGAGCCGAACTCCACCAGCCTGGACAGACCGAGCAGGGAGCCGGGAGACGGGACCTTGCGCATGATCCCGCCCTCCCCGTGGAGGAAGGCGTTTATCCCGGCCGAGCAGTACGACATCGTCATCCTACCCAGGTCGAGGGTGAAGCAGATCGCGGCGGCGAACGAGTCAGACAGGAAGCGCTCCGCGGCCACGGCGTTCACCCACTGGAGCTTCTCCAGCAGGCTCGCGCCGGACATCTCCTCGTCCTCGAACGCCTGGCGGAAGAGCACAAGCAGGGCCGAGGTCTGCAGCGCGGCCGGGACCCCGTGACCCATAAGGTCGAAGATGTACCCGTTGAGTATCCTCCTCTCGGAGTCCCAGTGGTAGCCGAACAGGTCCCCGCTTATCATGAACATCGGGCGGAAGATGCTTCGCACCTCCACCCCCGGCTCTCCCGTCAGGTCTCCGGGAAGGAAGCCCCGCTGGATGGCCGACGCCATCGCGACATCGTCGCGGGCCAGGTTCTCAGGCGAGATGTCCGCCACCACCATCATCATTATCTCCTCCGTGTCGCGTGCGAGCGAGCGGCACGTGGCCTGCACCGGGAAGAAGACGCCGTTCTTCTTCCTGTGCGACGTGGTGGTCACGGTGAAGGTCCTGCCCGTCAGCCCGTCCCGCGACGGGAAGATGTCGTCTATCGACAGCCCCTCCGCTTCGGCCAGCGTGTAGTCGTAGAGCACCCTCGCTGCCTCGTTCATGTACACGATCCTGCCCGTCGCGGACTCCCACATCACCATGGACTCCCCGAACATGTCCAGCAGGTTCATCCCGTTGAACCGGAAGCCCGCTATCTCCACCGCGAGCGGAAAGGGCTGCTGCGGGGTCCTGTCCGCAGGAGCCTCGGAGGGAGCGGGGGAAGGCGCAGGAGCGGGAGCAAGCGCAGGAGCGTCGCACTTGTCCATGCGAAGCACGACCACCCTGCCCGCCTCCTCTATGCGCATTTCGTCCACCAGGTGGAGGACTATCTGCACCCCCCTGCCGCTCTCCTTGGAGAAGTCCGAGAACACCCCCGGGTCGAGCCGCAGGTCGTGCTTGAAGCCGCCCTCGTCGCTTCTGACCGATATGGCGACCGAGTCCCCCTCGTCCCGGACCTCGACGCGCACCCTGGACTGGGGCCGGCACCTGTTGGCGTGAAAGATGGCGTTGTTGGCCGTCTCATTGAACGCCACGAAAAGTCGCATACCTCCCACCGACCCGCAGTGGGACCTGAACAGGGAGAGCAGCCCGTCCCTGTGAGGCGCGAGCTCCTCCACAGTGCTGAAAGTGATCGACGACAGGATCGCACCCTTGCCCATCTTCTACCCCTCCTCCGCCTCAATGACCTCGGATAGATAATAGCACAGCGCGGGCGCAAGAAGATATGCCGCCAGGGCCGGTCGACCCGGGCGGCAGGTCTCATTCTTTCGTGCGAACCTCTACGACAGGGCCGACGCCAGCGCCTTCGCCCTGTCGGTCAGCTCCCACATAGGAAGGGGGTCAAGGTCGATCCGCCCCATGTGTCCGTAGGCCGCGAGCCTTTTGTACTGGGGCCTGCGGAGCTGCAGGTCGCGGATTATGGCGGCGGGGCGGAAGTCGAAGTGCTCCCGGACGAGCTTCGTTATCCGCTCGTCGGGGATCTTGCCCGTGCCCATGGTATCCAGCATGATCGAGACCGGCTCGGCCACTCCTATGGCGTAGGCGAGCTGGATCTGGCACTGGTCCGCGAGTCCTGCGGCTACAACGTTCTTCGCCGCGTAGCGGGCCATGTAGGCCGCCGACCGGTCCACCTTCGTCGGGTCCTTGCCGGAGAAGGCGCCGCCGCCGTGCGCCACCCAGCCGCCGTAGGTGTCGACTATTATCTTCCTGCCGGTGAGGCCGGAGTCCGCCATCGGGCCGCCCTTTACGAAGCGCCCCGTCGGGTTCACAAGTATTCTCGTGCCGTTCTTCATGAGGCGGGCCGGGACGACGGGCGTGACCACGTGCTCGATGATGTCGGCCCTTATCTCGGCCAGGGTCGCCTCCGGGTGGTGCTGCGCCGAAACCACTATGGTGTCCGCGCGCACGGCCTTCCCCCCCTCGTACTCGAGGGTCACCTGGGTCTTGCCGTCCGGGCGCAGGTAGGGTATGGTGCCGTCCCTGCGGACCTTGGCGAGCTGTCTGGCCAGCCGATGGGCCAGGGCTATCGGCATCGGCATGAACTCCTCCGTCTCGTTGCAGGCGAACCCGTACATCATGCCCTGGTCCCCCGCTCCGGTCCGGGCTATCTCCTCCTCCTCCACCAGGTGCTCGCGCACCTCCAGGGCGTTGTTGACGCCCTGCGCGATGTCCCCGGACTGCTCGTCGATGGCGGTCAGCACCGCGCAGGTGTCGCCGTCGAAGCCGTACTTAGCCCTGGTGTAGCCTATATCCTTGATTATCTCCCGCGCCAGCCTGGGAATGTCCACGTAGGTGTTGGTGGTTATCTCGCCGGCCACCATGACCATGCCGGTCGTGCAGAGAACCTCGCAGGCCACCCTGCCCATCGGGTCCTCGCTCAGGATCTCGTCCAGCACTCCGTCGGAGATCTGGTCCGCCACCTTGTCAGGGTGCCCCTCGGTGACCGACTCCGACGAAAAAAGAAACTTCTCTCCGCTCATTTGTCCTTCCTCCTCGACACAGCATAGTAAAAAAGGCCCTTCGCAAGAAGGGCCTTTGACTGTCGACAAACGCGCCCTCTTATCACCCGGCCCAAGGCCGCTGGTATTGGCACCGTGCCTTCACGCAGGTTGCCGGGTTTCATCGGGCCAGTCCCTCCACCTCTCTCGATAAGAGTTACAGTTGTATTTCGATTTACAATTATACGGGTTTCTCGCGCGCTGTCAATGCCTCCCGCCGGACTGGCACCAAGAGCGCATCGGTTGACATCCTTGAAATTTAGAGCTACACTTCACTTGTATTACTGTAGCCTGGGGGTGATGGGTGTGATGACTCCGGCTTTCGCAGTGCCCTCGGTCGAGGTGGTGGGCTGGGCCAGGAAGGACTACCTGGATCGCTCCTACCCCGGAAAGCGCTACGACGAGCAGAGGGTCTTCTCGGAGAGGCGGGCCCGCGGCCGGTCGGCTCACGGCGACGGGTCGCTGAGGCGTGCGCTCGACACCTTCCAGGAGCACGCTGCGTACAGCCGCAGGTACCTTCACTTCAACATCGTGGAGGAGGCCGACGTCATCCAGGTGATAGTCAAGGAGAGCAACGACGAGGAGAGGGTGATCCGGAAGATACCCCCGGACGAGATCATCCGTCTCATTGAGCGCCAGAACGAGGCGATAGGGTTCCTTTTCGACCTCACCGCCTGAGGCGGAACCGCGAATAACGCGGCTCCGCCCGTTTTTTTCCGTCCCGCTTCGGCGGCCGCCTACTTGCAGGGGGAGTATCCGCAGCTGAAGCAGTACTCGCACCCGGAGATCATCTCAAGGGGCGCGCCGCACTCCGGGCACACCGCCCCGCCCTGCTGGCCGCCCATGTCCCTGCCTATCAGCCGCTCCAGCAGCACCGCTATGGCGTCCGGGATGGAGCGGGTCACGTGCTTGTCGTCGAACTCGAACAGCCAGTACTCCTTCCCCGACAGACCCTTGAGGGTCGCGATGAAGTCCTCGAGCTTCCCACCGCTGCGCAGACCTATGGATATGGCCCTGGAGAGGGCCTCTGTCATGGCCTTCAGCTCCGACCCGCTCTTGCCGATTGTGGCGAAAACCTCGAATGGCTCGTCTCCGTCGAAGTTCAGGGTGACGTAGATGCTCCCCCACGGCGTGGTCTCCTTTATGGTCTTGCCGAAGACCACCAGTCCGGGCCGCTCCTTGACCCGGCTGGACCGGGCCGGCTTCTCCTCCGTCCTCTCCGGCTTCTCGGGCTTCTTCGCGACCTCGATCGGCTGCATCGACCGGGATCCGTCGCGGTAGATCGTTATCCCCTTGGCCCCCATCTCGTAGCAGCGCCTGTAGATGGCCTTGACCTGGTCCACCGTGGCGTCGTTCGGCAGGTTCACCGTCTTGCTTATGCCGCTGTCCACCACCCCCGCGAAGATGCCGGTCACCTCCACGTGCTCCTCGGGCGTGATATCGTAGGCCGTCACGTAGACCGGGTCGGAGAGCGCCCCTGTATCGTGCAGCTCGGCCACCTGCAGCGGCGACAGCAGCTTGTGGTGGAACTCCCTGGTCTCCTGGCCGTCGCCGTCCGCCCTGGCTATGCGGCGGGTCCAGCTCCAGGCGAAGTTGGGCTCTATCCCGGCGCTGGCGTCTATGAGCATCGATATGGAGCCGGTCGGAGCTATGGACAGCCTTCTGCTGGTGCGCAGCCTGCCTTGAGCGAAGGACTGCATGACCTTCGCGGCGAGCGACAGGCGCTCTCGCTCGTCGCCCAGTCCGACCGCGTCCACGAAGGACTCGAAGGCGTTGACCAGGGTGTAGGGCATGGTCGACGAGGATCGCATCTTCGTCATCAGGGCACCCATGGTATCCCGATCCAGGGAGGCAAACCAGGACTCCGGGAACAGGCGTTCCCCCTGCTCGCGCGCGAACCTGATGAACAGCTCCTCGACCAGGCCGGCCTCGGGGAAGGGCTCCTTGCCCATCTCCTCCACCATTCCGACGGAGGCGCACAGGGCGGCGGCCCCCATCGTGTCGGCGAGGGCGCGGCAGAAGACCTTGAACCTCTCGGAGCCGTACTTCATGCCGAGCATGATGGCCGTGTCGGCCAGCCCCATGAGGCCCAGTCCCACCGGCCTGATGCGCCTTGTGCGCTCCCCTATCCTGTCCAGAGGGTAGGAACAGGCGTCGATCACCAGGTCCAGGTAGTACATCGAGCGGAAGACCTGGTCGGCGAAGGCGGCGAAGTCGAAGCTCGTCCGGCCGTCCTCCCCGGTCTTGACGAACGCCTCCACGTTGATCGAGCCGAGGTTGCAGCTGGTGTAGTTGGGCAAGGGCTGCTCGCCGCAGTTGTGAACGTAGAGGCCGTTGGCGTCGAATGCGTTGACGCCGGGGACCGAGGCATCGAAAACCTCCTCCTGGCCGCACGGCAGAAGCGACTCGAACCGCGCCGTGAAGCAGTCGGCGACTCCTTCTGCTCCCGTCTCCGCCCCCTTCCCCCGCCACCCGACGAATCCCCTGTGGTCGTGTAGGACCAGCCGGTCCCCCTCGCACAGGTCTGCGGCCTCCACCCACTCGCAGTCCGCCGCTCCCGCCAGTCGAAGGACCTTGTGATCGGCGGTCAACTTCAGCGAGTGTCTCTCCTTGGTCCGAAGCTCGAACACGGGCTTGACGCCAGTGCTGAAAAAACCGTCCGTCCTGTATCCGACCCCGTTGACCAGCAGATTCGAAGGCTTCCCGACGAGGTCGCGCGCCGGGAGCGGCCCCTGGTCGGTCATTATCATAGTGTCGCCGGTGACGCACGGGTTGGTGGACTCTATCCTCCAGGTGTCGTCCAGCTTCAGGATGTTGTCCGCGTTGGCGCGGTCGATGAAGAAGATGCCGGGGTCTCCGCGCCTCCAGGCGCTCTCGCACAGCTTGTTCCACAGCTCCGCGCCGTTCAGGGAGCGAACCGGTCCGCCGTCCTTGCGCGAGAAGAGCACGAAGTCCTCGCCGGTCGCGGACGACCGCATCAGTCGGTCCGACACGCACACGGAGATGTTGAAGTAGGGCAGCCTGCCGTCGTCCACCTTGGCGTCGATGAAGTCGAGTATGTCGGGGTGGTCGTCGAACAGCATGCCCATCAGGGCCGCCCTCCTGCGCCCCCCCTGGACGACCACCGCACCCATGGTGTTCCACGTCTCCATGAACGACACCGGGCCGCTCGCCTGGCCGCCTATGCCCCCGTTGATGATGGATCCGCGCTCGCGCAGGTGGCCGAAGTTCGCCCCCACACCGCCCCCGAACTTGCTGATCACCGCCGCGTCCTTGACGGAGTCGAAGATCCCGTCTATACTGTCCGGCACCTCGACGACGAAGCAGGCGAAAAGTTGCTGCCCCCTGGTGCGCGTGGCGTGCAGGGTCGAGTAGTCCTCGAACGACAGCTCCTCCGGCTCGCCGTAGAGCTTCTCCGACGCCTCGGGGTCGACCGTCTGGCCGGCACCGGCTGCGAACAGGCACGGCGAGTTGAACAGGAAGCGCCTGTTGAGCATGTCGTCGAATATGTTGCCCTCGAGCCTGCGGAGCCACTGCAGGGCGTCGTCCCCGCCGTCCAGGCAGCGCGTCTCCGCGCACGCTACTGTCCGCGCCACGCGGCGGGCGAACTCCGCGAAGGTCCGCTCCTTCCTCGTGCCGTCCACAGCCGGGTCGTACCTGCGGGCGAAATAGCGCTGCTCAAGAAGCCACAAGGCGTTCTCGGAAAGACGCCTCGAGCCACCGTCCTCAACGGGAGAGAAGGAAGAACGGAACCGTTCCTTGTAGGAAGCCGACACTTGAAACCCCTCCTAAACACACTACATACACTATGATATACTTTTCACACTCAATATGTTGTGTAAAAAGGCTTTTGCGGGTATCAGACTAACACTTCTTCGGCCGAAGAACAAGGGGGAAGGCGGTACTTCAGAATTGGAAGACATGGTCCCAAAGGCCCCAATTATGGTGCTATCATTGTCCCGTCCGGATCGGGCGCGGTTCGGAGGACGGAGGCCGACCGCCGGACGGCGGCGCTAGCCCCGTCATCCTTTAGACCACAGGAGGTTTCACTGATCATGCGATACGATTTCGACACGGTGATCGACAGGAGGAACACCGACTGCGCCAAGTGGGACGGAATGGCCCCGCTGTTCGGCGCGGACGACCTTCTCCCGATGTGGGTGGCCGACATGGACTTCAAGGCGCCGCCCGAGGTCATGGAGGCCCTGCGGGAGCGCCTGGACCACGGCATCTTCGGCTACACCCGCCGCTTCGAGCCGTACCGCGAGGCCATCGCGGGCTGGTTCCTGCGCAGGCACGGCTGGCGGATAGACACGGCCTGGATCCGCCACGCCCCCGGGGTCGTCCCCGCCCTTGCGATCTCCATAATGGCCTTCACCCAGCCGGGGGAGGGCGTGCTGGTCCAGCCGCCGGTCTACTACCCCTTCTTCTCCACGATCAGGGGGCGCGGGCGCACGGTGGTCGAGAATCCGCTCAAGTTCGCGGGCGGACGCTTCGAGATGGACTTCGACGATCTCGAGAGAAAGCT
>MTKY01047443.1_pt1 | contig 20689 bp, 16 predicted proteins | sample 1042731 | NCBI WGS metagenome assembly MTKY01 (sample SAMN06212206, study PRJNA360538) | anaerobic digester metagenome | biome: Wastewater treatment plant; material: sludge; isolation source: anaerobic digester fed with sludge from wastewater treatment plant | place: Denmark: WWTP Soeholt ... | reverse complement strand
AACATGGTCAGCCCTCCACGGTCGAGGAGACAGGATGAATGCTCACGCCATGGAAGCCTCGCCGCCTGCCTCTCGTATGCAGTATACCGCATGCCGGGCCATTCGCCCATTCCAAACCGCGATGCGAATCATAATGGGCGGACTATGCGCTGCCGGGTCGCCAGGAATTCCCATGCGTGGTGGCACGGATCCCGCAGTTGGGGCGAACCGATGTCGCGGCCCCGGGAACGGGTCGAGGTGCGTGGGCCCGCGGTTTGTCCGGGAGTCACCCCTGCCCGGATCGGCAATGGCCATCGGAGTGGACGGGTTTGCAGTCGCCGCAGGAGGGCGTCTGAGCGTGGCAGTCCGCACCGGCGTGGGAGTCCGGATTTCCGCAGCAGCCCGAGCGCAGCCCCCGCTTGCCGAAAACCAGGCCGATCGAGAGGGCGAACAGGGCGAGCGCCAGCAGCACGATCGTTGCAATCACCACGGTGAACAGGGACATGCACGGCACCTCCGATCAGGGGTCGGTCGGGTTGGCGGACAACGCCGAAAAAGCGCTCGTGGCCCGCATGGCGACATCATCGTCGGCGGTTCGCACCTGAAAAAGAGCGGCCAACCCGGCGGCCTCCGCCAGATTGTAGCCCTCTTCCGGCCCCAGAACCATCAGCGCGGTCGCCCACGCGTCGGCCATCATGGCGCGGGTATCGACGACGGTCACCGAAGCCAGGGCGTGCTCGACCGGCCTTCCGGTGCGAGGATCGATCATGTGGGAGTACGTCTGACCGTCGGAAACATGATAATTGCGGTAGTCCCCGGATGTGGCCAGGGAGCGGTCGGCGAGATCGACGACGCGGATCACCATCCGGTGGCCGTCGCGCATCGGTCGCTCGATTCCGATGCGCCAGGGGCGCTCGTCCGGGTTCCGGCCGGCCGCGCGCACCTCGCCGCCGATTTCGACCATGTAATCCGCCAGGCCTTCGGCCTCCATCACGCGGGCAACCTGGTCGACCCCGTATCCCTTGGCGATGCCGGACAGATCGCAATACACGTCCGGGTGCGCTTTGCGGAGAGTCCGCGCCTGCGGATCCAGCGTCAGCAATCGGCGTCCCACACGCTGCCTCAGCGTCTCCAACTGCTCGGCGGTCGGGGGGTTCGGCGGTTCCGGCGGAGGACCGAAGCCGTAGGCGTTGACCAGCGGACCCACCGTAACGTCAAACGCCCCGGCGGATCGGTCGCTGACCTCCAGTGCCGCCTCGAAGACCTCGAACAACTCCGGCGAGAGCTCGAAAGGGGCGTCGGCGGGTGCCCGGTTGAATTCGGAGAGTTCGGAATCCGGCAGGAACGTGGACATTCTGGCGTTGACGTCGGCCAGGCAGCGGTCGATCCGGCGGGCCAGGCGGTCCGTTTCCGCCGCCGGCCACACGCGGCCCTGAGGCGTGCGGAATCGGACCGTGTACGTGGTTCCCATCGTCAGGCCGCGGAGGGTTTCATAAGACCGGCGCGGCGGCGTACGTGCGAGCATCAGCACCAGGCCGGCCGCCGCCAGCAGGAGCAGCACCCGGACCAGGCGGGGAATGGAGCGGCTCGCGCGGTCGGCTCCCTTCTCGGGGATCGTCATATGCCGAAGTCATCCAGCATGATGTTTTCGCGTTCCACACCCTGGTCCATCAGCATGGCGATGCACGCCTCGTTCATCATGGGCGGGCCGCAGAGATAATACTCGATGTCTTCGGGCGCGGGATGGTCTTTGAGGTAGTTGTCGCGGACGACGGCGTGGATGAAGCCCGTCAGACCCTCCCAGTGGTCTTCCGGCATCGGCTCCGAGAGAGCGACGTGCCACTGGAAGTTGTCGTGCCCGGCGGCGATGCTGTTGAAATCCTCCACGTAGAACATCTCGCGTTTGCTTCGGGCGCCGTACCAGAACGTGACCTTCCGGCGGGTCTTCAGCCGCTTGAACTGGTCGAAGATGTGCGAGCGCATGGGGGCCATCCCCGCGCCGCCGCCGATGAAGAGCATCTCCTTGTCCGTCTGGCGGGCGAAGAACTCGCCGAACGGGCCCTTGATCGTGACCCGGTCTCCGGGCTTGAGGTTGAAGATGAACGAGGACATGCATCCGGGTGGAAGCTTGTCCATCGCGTTCCAGGGCGGCAGGGCGATGCGCACGTTGAGCATCACGATGTCGTCTTCCTGGGGACAATTGGCCATGGAATAGGCCCGCTCGACGGGCTCGTCCACCGTGGACGTCAGACGCCAGAGATCCGCCTTGTCCCAGTCGGAGCGGTATTGGGGGGCGATGTCGAAATCCCGGAACCGCACGGTGTGCGGCGGCGCGGTGATCTGGATGTACCCGCCCGCGCGGAACGGTATGCGCTGTCCTTCCGGCAACTGGAGCACCAGCTCCTTGATGAACGTGGCGACGTTGTTGTTGGAGCGGACGGTGCATTCCCATTGCCGGACGTTGAACACCTCCGGGGGGACGGCGATGCGCATGTCGTTCTTGACCTTGACCTGGCAACTGAGGCGCACGCCCTCCCGGGCCTCCTTCCGGGAAATGTGGCTCAGTTCGGTCGGCAGAATCGAACCGCCGCCCTCGAGCACCTTGACGGTGCACACGCCGCAGGTGCCTTTGCCGCCGCACGCCGACGGAATGAAAATCTTCCGGGTGCCCAGCGTGTTCAGCAGGGTGTTCCCCGCCGGCACCTCGATCCGGCTGTCCGGATCGTCGTTGATGTCGATGTTCACCGTGCCGCTGTTCACCAGCCAGGCCTTGGCCACCAGAAGGATGGCCACCAGCGAGAGGATGACCCCGGAGAACATCAGGACGCCCAGGAAAACGATCTGCAATCCCATCTGTCATTCCATCCTTCGGACGGGCGCACGGCGCGCGTGCGTCACAACTGAACGCCGGAAAACGCCATGAACCCGATCGCCATGAGCCCGGTGACGATAAACGCGATCCCCAGGCCGCGCAACCCCGCGGGTACGTTGCCGTATCGCATTCGTTCGCGCACCGCCGCCAGGACGACGATCGCCATGGCCCAGCCCAGCCCGCTGCCCAGGCCGTACACCGCGCTTTCGGCGAACGTGTAATCCCGCTCGACCATGAACAGCGACGCCCCCAGAATCGCACAGTTGACGGCGATCAGGGGCAGAAAAACCCCCAGCGCGCCGTACAAGGCCGGCGCGAACCGGTCGATGATCATCTCGACGATCTGGGTGACCGCCGCGATCGTGCTGATGTAGCTGATGAACCCCAGGAAGGACAGATCCACCTTGGCCATCCGCGGGCCGACCCACGGCAGCCAGGTCAGCGCGCCCTCGCGGAGCAGATGGTTGTAGATCCACTGATTCATCGGGCAGGTGATCGCCAGCACGAACACGACCGCCAGGCCCAGTCCCAGCGAGGTGGTCACCCGCTTGGAGCACGCCAGGAACGAACACATTCCCAGGAAGAACGCCAGGGCCATGTTCTCGATGAATACCGCCTTGATGAACAGGGACAGGTAATGCTCCATGGTCATTCCGCCTCCACCTGTTCGGGCTTCCAGGTCCGCAGCGCCCAGATCAGCAACCCGATCAGGAAGAACGCGCCGGGCGCCAGAATCATCAGGCCGTTGGGGTAATACCAGCCCCCTTCGGTCACGCTCGTGAGGATCGTCACGCCGAACAGCTTGCCGGAGCCGAGCAACTCACGGAAGAACGCCGTCGCCACCAGGATCAGGTCGTAGCCCAGCGCGTTGCCGAGCCCGTCCAGAAAGCTGTCCACCGGGCCGTTCTGCATGGCGAACCCCTCCGCACGGCCCATCACGATGCAGTTCGTGATGATCAGTCCGACGAAAACGGTGAGCTGCTTGCTGATGTCGTACAGGTATGCCTTGAGAATCTGGTCCGCGACGATCACCAGCGAGGCGATGACCGCCAGTTGGAAGATGATCCGCACGTTGGTCGGCACGTGGTTGCGCAGCAGGCTGATGAACAGGTTCGAGAGACTCACCACCGCCGTCAGTGCGGCAGCCATGACCAGGGCCGTTTCCATCTTGGTCGTGACGGCCAGGGCCGAGCAGATCCCGAGCACCTGCAGCGCGATCGGGTTGTTGTTGAACAGCGGGTCAAACAGGATTTTGCGTCGTTTGCCTGTCACTGGGTCCGGCTCCGTGAAGCGTTGTACTGTTCCAGGTAGGGTTTGAAACCGTCCTGCCCCAGCCAGAATCGGACGAGATGGTCCACGCCCCGGCTGGTGAGGGTGGCGCCGCTGAGCCCGTCCACGTGGTACGGGTCTTCCTCCGGGGGGCCGGCCTTCTTTTTGAGCACCTCGATCCGGACCTCCCCGTGCTCATCAAACGCCTTGCGGCCCGCCCACCGGGCCTTCCAGGAGGGGTTGTCCACCTCGCCGCCCAACCCGGGGGTTTCCCCATGGTGGTAGAAGGTGATCCCGCTGATAGTGCGGGCGTCCGCGTCCAGGGCCAGGAAGCCGTAGAGCGTGGACCAGAGCCCCTTGCCTTCGATGGGCAGAATGATCTTCTCGACGACCCCGTCCTTCACCACGCGATAGGCGATGCCGTACAACGGCATCCGGGCCACGCCCGCGTTGTTCGGCGGGGCGGGACGGCTCTGGGCCGGGTCGCGAGCGGCCTGGCCCTGATCATACGTCAGCGGATCGACGTGCACCTTTGCGCCGTCCACCACTGCGCCCGTCGCCAGCTCGATCACCACAGGGTCAATGAACTGATCGAACAGCCGTTGCACGTCCTGGCGGCCGGGGCTCGCGCCGGGCTCGATCAGGCCGGCCAACTGGATGATGTTCGTCTGGCGGTTCAGCAGCGCATTCTCCGCCTGTCGGGGCTGGAGAGTCACCGACATGGTCGAAACGACCAGCGAGCAGACAATGCACACCGCGGCCGTGAACCAGATCGTGTATAGCGTCGCGTTACGCTTCTGCGACATGGCGGGCAGCCCTTCGTTTGATGTTGGCCTGCATGAAGAAGTAGTCGATGAGCGGAGCAAACACGTTCATGAACAGGATCGCCAGCATCATCCCCTCCGGGTACGCGGGGTTGACCACGCGGATGAGGATCGCCAGCGCCCCGATGAGAAAACCGTAAATCCACTTGCCCTTTTCCGTCTGGGCCGACGACACCGGATCGGTGGCCATGAAGACGGTGCCGAACGCCCAGCCGCCCAGCACGAAGTGCCAGTAGAACGGGACCGCGAAAAACGGGTTCTTTGCCTGGCCCGCCAGCGCGTTAAACAGGAGCGTGATGGCCAGGGAGCCGATGGCGACGCCGGCCATCGTCCGCCACGAAGCGACCCGCGTGACGATGAGGATGGCCGCGCCCACAAGGCACAGCAGCGTTGAGGTCTCGCCCATCGAGCCGGGGATGAGGCCGACAAACGCGTCCCACCAGCTCCAGTCGGCGGCCTGCAGTCCCTGGGTGCCGTCGATCATGGCCCGGGCCAGCAGAGTCGGGCTGCTGTAGCCGTCCACGGCGGCCCACACCGAATCGCCAGAAATCTGCGCCGGGTACGCGAAAAACAGAAACGCGCGGGCCAGCAGCGCGGGATTCAGGATGTTCATGCCCGTGCCGCCGAAGATCTCCTTGCCGATGACCACGCCGAAGAGAATTCCCAGGGCCACCTGCCACAAGGGAATCGAGGGCGGCAGGATCAGCGGGAACAGGAATCCGGTCACGAAGAACCCCTCGTTGACCTCGTGTTTGCGCACAATGGCGAAGATCAGTTCGCAGGTGCCGCCGACGGCGAGCGTCACGATGAGCACCGGAAAGAAGTACAGCGCTCCGTGAACGAAGCACGACAGGATCTGGTCGGGCTGGAACTGGAACCCCAGGGCCGTCAGCACGGAGACCCGCCAGCCGGACGTTGCCAGACCGCCGGCAATCGCCCGGTTCGCCTGCAGGCCGGTGTTGTACATGGCCATCAGCATGCACGGGACCAGCGCGAAGACCACGATGCCCATCATGCGCTTGAGATCCAGGGCGTCGCGGACGTGTGGCGGGTGTCGGGTGACGGCGGGGGTGGAGTACAGAAGGGTATCCACCGCTTCGTAGATCGGATGGAATCGATGGAACCGTCCGCCCGGGTCAAAGAGTTTTTTCTGGCTGTCCAGCAGTCTGCGTAGCACCGCGCTCATCCCTCCCTTTGCAGGATGTTCAGATTGTCGCGCAGAATGGGAGCGTAATCCGTCTTGCCGGGGCAGACGAACGAACACAGGGCGAGGTCTTCCTCCTCCAACTCAAGCGCTCCCAGCAGTTCCGCCCGTTCGATGTCGCGCATCACCAGCGCCTTGAGCAGAAACACCGGTTCGATGTCCAGCGGCATGACCCGCTCGTACAGGCCGATCGGAACGATGGCCCGGCAGTCGCCGTTGGTTGTCGTCGTGAATTCGCGGTATCGTCCGCCCAGCCATTTGCCCACGTATGCCGGGATGATCGAAAACCGGCCGACTCCCGGGCGGGTCCAGCCCAGAAACGCCCGGGATCGCCCTTCGGCCAGCACGCTGACCTGAAGATGATACCGGCCCAGGTAACCCAGGGTCTCCCCGGCGGCGGTCCGGCCGGACAGCACGGAGCCGGAGATCACGCGGGACTCCGGATTCGTGATTTCCTCGGCCGTCAGCTCATCCAGCGAAGCGCCGATTCGAGTTCGCAGCAGGCGGGGGTCACGCACCGCCGGCCCCGCCAGGGAAACCACCCGCTCCACGTCCAGCCGTCCCGTGGCGAACAGCTTCCCGATGGCCAGGACATCCTGGTAGTTGATGTACCAGACGGTTTTGTTCCGATTCACCGGATCGAGCAGGTGAATGTGCAGGCCGGGGGTTCCCGCCGGATGCACGCCCGTGAAGTGCTCCACCTGGATCGTGCCGCAACCGGCCGGCGCCGGAATAGGCGTGTCCGGATGGGTGCAGACGTATGTCTTCCCGTCCGTCAGCTTCGCGATGGCCGTCAGCCCCTCGGCGAAGTCCGCCTGGCGAGGCGCCAGCACGACGTTCACGTCGGCCGCCAGCGGCTGGGTGTCCATCGCAGTGACGAAGAGAGAATGCGGCGGGGTCGCGGGGTCCGCGACGTTTCCGAACGGCCGCGTCCGCAGCGCGGTCCACAGACCCGACTCGAGCAGCAGCGCGCACACCTGGTCGCGGCTCAACTGCCCGGCGGGCGAGCCGGTGTAGGCTTCGAAGGACTCAGACTCTTCGCGGGCCGGTTCTCCAGTTCGTTCGCGGTCGCTCAATTCGATGACCACCGATTCCAGGACGCGGCGTGGACCGCGATGGATCGCGGTTACGGTTCCGGCGGCGGGCGCCGTGAACCGGACGCCTTCGATCTGTTTGTGTTCGAACAGGCATTGACCGCGTTTGACTTGTTGGCCTTCCTTGACGCGCAATTGCGGCTTGAGATTCGGATAATCGCTTCCCAGCAGCGCCACGCGACGAACCGGGTGCGTGTGTTCGATTGTCTGCCGGGGTTCGCCGCTGATGGGGAGGTTCAGGCCCTTACGGATATTGTGCAACGCCATCGAAGAATACGATCCTTGATTTGTGTCGCCCGTGACGCCGGATGTCCACTCCTGGGGCACGCCTGGCCGCCGTCACTATACTGATGTCCGCTACCCGTGCCAGACCCGAGCCTGCCGTTCCAGCTTCGGTCGGCTATTGTATACCCCCTTATCCCGCTTCGACCAGTCCTGATTGAATTTCCCCCGGCAGGGCTGGAAACCGTCTCGGGGCGGGTGGAAAGTGAATCCGTGGAACGCACGCCGTAGGAATTCGCCGTCGGCGGGCAATAGCAATCAGGAGGAATTGCCAAGAGAACAGCGTTGGCGTCCCGCAAGAGGGGCGCCCATATGATGAGATGGTGATCGTTGATACGTCAGTCCAAGATGAAAAGGGGGCACCACCGTGTCACATATCCGATACGCTGCAGTCATTTTGGCTGTCATCGCTGTGGGCTTCGCAGTAAGGTTCTGGGCTCAGGGTCCAGCGTCCGCCCAGGGGCCGTTGAATGTCTTCGAGGGGCGGGTGGTGGATACCTCGGGAAGCCCCGTGGCCCAGGCGGACATATACGTGTTCCACGCAGAGCAAGCCTGGGTCGGTTACGGCGGCCCGAACCGGGTGATCGTGGAAGCACCTTCGGAAAAAGCCTGGTGGTTTTTCCGGAAGCGCAACGGGCTGCGCTCGTTCGAGGGTGCGACGGACCAAGAGGGGCGCTTCGTGGCGTATGGGCTTGCGCCCGGTCCCTATCGCGTTCTGGTGGTTCATCCGCAGCGAGGGGTGACGGTGTCGCCCGAGTTGACCCAACCGAACCCCGGCAATGTGGCAACCATCACCCTGGAAGCGGCGACGTTCCTGAAGGGACAGATCAAGGGGCTTGCCCTGGGGGAGCAGCCGGAGACTAGATTGTTCGCGAATTTGCGGCCGGAGGGCAGGCACGCCGACGTCGATTTCCATTTCGGGTTCCTGTCGTACAGGGTGGAGGTGAAAGCCGACGGAACCCTGGAAGGGGGGCCGCTGCTGTCCGGCGGTGACTTCCGTCTGCGCGTGGCTCGTTACGTGTTCAGTCGGAGTTTCGCTGCCGTTCTCCTGGAGAAGAGCATCACTCTGGAGAAAGGAAAAACGACAGAGCTCGTTCTGGATCAGACCCAGGGCGAGAAGATCAATGGTCAGATCCTCGACCCAGAGGGCAAGCCGCTGGACTGGGTCGCGGTGAGTGTTGAACCGCCGAAGGACGCTACGGACTCGCCTTGGTCTGTCTTGGGCGATCTGACGGACAGGGAAGGGAGGTTCACATTGGGGGGGCTGGCACCTGGTACGTACCATCTGACAGCCAGACGATGGTTACCGCGCACGGGGTTTGGGTGAGGCCCCGGCCCGCTGGAAGTCTCCCTGGAGCGGGAGATCCGGGTCCCGGTCGGTGATCCGCAACCTCTGGTACTCAAGGTCGACAAGTATCTCTGCATTCGCCTTGGAGATGCGGCGCCGGAATTCACAGGCACCACTCTGGATGGCAAGTCTTTTCGATTCAGCGATTTGAAAGGAAAAGTGGTTCTGCTGGAATTCTGGGCCACCTGGTGCTCGCCCTGCCTGGCCGAAGTGCCCAACATCAAGAAGGCCCTGGACCGGTTCGGCGGGGACGGCCGGTTTGCCGTGGTTGGAATCAGCCTGGACACCAGTGATGAGCCGGCCAAGAGGATGGTTGAGAAGTTCGGCATGACCTGGCCGAACCTGGTGCTGGGTCCGGCCGAGGAGAACCCCGTGGCCAAGCTGTACGGCGTATCCGGCATTCCGGCCACGTTCCTGATCGACGCGGAGGGCAAGGTGGTCGCGCGCGACCTGCGCGGCGATGCCCTTCAGAAAGAGCTGGCCAAGCGGCTGGAACCGGCTTCCCCGACAATCGTCCGGGGCCCGGACGAGAGGCCGTAAGCCGGAGCGAGCGAGACTGGAACGGAAATCGCCGGTGGGGTACGCTGCGCGCGTCATGGACCATCGGCCCGCGCTGCCCGAGTATGCCCTTCCCCGCCAGGTGTTTCATCATCCGCGGCGGCACGCGGCCGTCCGTACGGACGAGTATGTCTATTCCCAGCTCATTCCCTACATCGGGAACAAACGGAAACTTCTGCCGCTGATCGCGCGTGGCATCGTGCATACAGGGTGTTCGGCCGGCACGTTTGTCGATCTGTTTACCGGTAGCACCGTGGTGGCCCGACTGGCCAAAACCCTGGGCCTGCGGGTGGTCGCCAATGACTGGGAGCCGTACGCATACGAGATCGCCCGGGCGACGGTGGCCCTGAACGCTCCGCCGCCTTTTGCCGGACTGGGTGGAGTCGCGGCCGTGTTCGATGCGTTGAATCGCGTTCGACCCTGCCGCGGATATGTGGCCGGGCATCTGTGCCCCGCCGATGACGACCATCCGGATGCCGAGCGTGAGCGGATGTTCTTCACCCAGGCCAACGGACGCCGTATCGACGCCATGCGCGAGCAGATCGCGGCGTGGGAAGCGGCCGAGCGGTTGACGGCGGACGAACGGGCGTATCTGCTGTCGGCGTTCGTATACGCGGTGAGTTACGTCAGCAACACCAGCGGCGTTTTCAAGGGGTTTCACCACGGGTGGGGCGGCAAGACCGGCACGGCCCTTTATCGGATTCTCAGTCGCATCAGGCTGAATCCGCCCGCCACATGCGACAACGGACAGGCCAACCTGGCCCTGCGCGAAGACGCGCAGATTCTGGCGACGGACCTCCCGCGAGCCTGCGGCGGCCGGCCGGACATGGTGTATATCGATCCGCCGTACAATCAGCATCCGTACGGCAGCAACTACCACGTGCTGAACACGGTGGTCTTGTGGGATAAGCCGCCGCTGAGTCCCACCATTCAGGTCAACGGACGCCGACACAACAAGTCGGCCATCCGCACGGATTGGCGGACGCAACGACGATCGCCGTACAACTCCGCCGCGCGGGCGCTGCCCGCGTTTGAGCAGCTCATTGCGGCGATCGACGCCCGCTGGATCCTCGTGAGTTACAGCACCGACGGGAATATGCCGCTGGAGGGACTCCTGGCCACCTTGGCCCGGCGCGGCTCTCTGACCGTATTCACGCAGCGATACAAGCGATACCGCGTCAGCACGCCCCGCATGTCCCTCCGACCGCACACGGTGGAGTTGCTGGCGGTCGTGGACACCCTCGGCCGCCGACGCGCCGACCAGGTCGCGCGATGGATGAACGCCATCCGGGGCCGCGTTCCTGACTGAGGGGGAAGGGGAAATCGGAGCGCGCAGCGAGCACCGACCCCGCTTTGGGTTTCGGCATCGCCAGGATACAATCCTGACATTCGGAAACGGACGGACCGGCCGCTCGGTTCATCCGCCCGGCCGCCCGCCGCGGCGTCTTACGGACATCCGGAGATCATCATGGACGCGTTCACGCTGGAGCGATTCAAACAAGTGCCGCAACGTTCGGACCTTTTCTTCATCGGCGGTGTGGTGACGGAAGAGCTACTCGCGCTTATGCAGACTGACGAGGAAGAGGACGGCCGGCTTGTGGCGTGGGTCGGGCCGTCCGGCGAGCTCCCGCCCATGCTCCGGACGGGTCGCCCGGAGGAAGACGTCGGCGAGTTGCTGTTCGACGCCCTGGTGGACTGGGTTCTGGGGGAGGACGGCCCCGGTTTTCGTCCGATGGAGGTGCGGCTGAGTGATCCGGGCCTGGCCGACGCCCTGAGGCCGCGGCTGCTGGCCGTTGGCGTTTCGTGCGTGGTCAGCGAGGATTTCGATCGTCTGCAGCACTATCTGCGGATGGAGATGTCCAGGGCGTCGGGCTTGCTGCGCGTCTTGCTGAGTGGTCCGTTGGCAGGCCGCAACGTCACCGCGAAGCAGATGCATTCCTTCGCGGAGGCGGGACGGGTGTTCTACGAGGCGGAGTTGCGGTTGCTGCTGACCTGCAAAGACCTGATCGAGATCCGCAACCCCCGGCCGCCCGCCGGGTTTCGGTATGTGTGTGTTGCGGGCAGCGATGGAAACACGAACGTGGTGGTTTTCTTCCATCGAATCGACGACTTCCAAGGGCTCGCCAGTGCCAGCTCTGTCGATGGAATCAAGCTTGCGGCGAACAAGTGGTGCCTGGTCTATCACGGCAAGGATCGGATCCCGCGAGCGGACGCCCGTCTGTGGGAGGAGCATCAGTGGCCGGTGTCCGACTCCGGCAAGTATCCGGTGCTTATGAAGGTCGGACCGAATCGTACGGTTCGGCGCCCGGCCACTAGGCAACTGGCATTTGTCACCGGCCTGCTGCATGCCCTGGCCGCGACCCGTCCGGCGGATCTTGACGCGGCGGAGTGGATCGCGAGCGGTCCGGGCCCCGATGGCCCCGCGCGGTACGAGTTTCGCCTGCTGCCCTCGGAGGTCCTCAATCGCTCGGTTCTCGGCTCGCACGCAGGGGCGTCAGAGGACGTGTTCCGGTATCTGGAGGCGCCGATCGCGCGGATTGAACGCGAAGTGAGTCGTCGGAATCTGCGTTCCGCCGCGCAGGTGAATCGGTTTCTGAAGGCATACGATCGGAATCCGCCCGAGCCAAACGCAATCACGCCGTTGGAGCAGGCGCAGGACATCATGTACGAGGCCTGGGCCACGCATGGATGGCGCCGGCGGCGCCTGGCGGAGCGGGCCTTGGCGGTCTGCTCTGATTGCGCCGATGCCTACGTGGCGTTAGCGGAGGCTCGGGACAATAGCGAGGCGGCCGTAGCGCTGTTTCGCGAGGGGTTGGATGCCGGGAAACGATCACTTCCACAGAAGGAGATTGACAGGTACCCGCCCGGCGGACTGTGGCTGCTGACTCGCGCCCGGCCACTTCTGCGGGCGATGGTGGGTCTGGCCTATCGGTTGTGCGATCTGGGCCAGTTTGAAGAGGCATCGAAGCATTGCCGCAGGGCGCTTCAGTTGGATTCCGACGACCATCTGGAGGCTCGCTATTGCCTGGCCGGCTGCCTTCTCCAGTTGGGCCGCGATCGGGAACTGCGCCGACTGATTGAAACATACGGCGATCCGGACGAAGCGTACTGGCTGTATATGGAAGCCCTGGCCATCTATCGAATGGAAGGCGATACGCCGCTGGCGCGCAAACGGCGCGCCCAAGCCGTTCGGACGAACCGGCTCGTGGCTGGTTTTTTGCGGAACGGGCCGGATCATGCGCAGGCTGTGATCGGCGACGCGCCGGATGTGGATGGCGATGATGAGTCGTGGTTGGCAGCGGACGAGATTGCGTCGTGGGTGGCGGACGCATGGAATGGCACGCCGGGCGCGTTGGATTGGCTCGACCAGCAGGGATCCTTCTGAGCTTCGATCACGGATCGTGAGCCGTCCGGCGACTGGCCGCCCCGGTTTTTCTTCGCGCATCTCGGTAATCTCGTATTGCTGGTGGTCGGGCACTTGGTGCCTGGGATAATTCGTCGTTCGAGCAGCATCCCCGCCCCCCGGGGAGTCCGCTGCGATCGGACCGGCGCGGCACCGGAGGCACCCCATGCGTGTTCTGATCGCGGTTCTTCTCAGCATTCTCAGCACCGGCTGTGGCCGGTCGTCGAACAGCGCTACCCCGGGCGTTCTTGATCGACTCGGACCTCTGCCGGACGCAAACGGCAACGGCCTGGTGGACATCCCGACTCCAGACGGCGTCTCGCCCGGCGAATCCATCGGCATTCATCTGGCCAGCGACATCACGCGGGCAGAGATCGAGGCGCTGGCCCAAGGCGAGATCCCCGCAGTAGTCGGAGCCCAGGTGGGCATCCGGGCGGACGTGACGGTGGATCTGGACTATGCCAATGGCGTGAAAGACCGTCTGCGCGGCAGCCGACCCATCGGCCCGTTTGACATCGCCGTGGAGGCCGCGTGTCCCCTGGTCGTTGAAGTGCGGATCAACCTGGTGGCGGAGATTCCTTTTGTGGGCGACCGGGGTATCCGCGCTCTCGGCCCGTATCGTTTCGAACGTGAAGCGCACAGCGGTTTCACATGCGGATCCGTGCTCACTGTGGAGCTTACGATCAACGAAGACGGCCAGCCGGCGGCGCGGACGACTGTGGAACCGCTGGATACCTTCGTCCTCGTGCGATGAGCAGCCCAACACTGTTCGGAGTGTCGCGAGCCGACGTCAGTTGCTTTGCCAGCACTGCTGTTCACGAGGCCGCGGCGGGCAGAAGCCGCCAGGCGGCACGCGGCAGCGCAATGCCAACCACCGGCCGGATAAGGCTATGCCGCAGGTGAGAGGCAGCTCTATCTGTTCGGCTTGCTGGTCGGATCGGACGCCACTGCGGTCCAACCTCCCGCAGCACCGGATGAAGCGTTTATTCGTCGTTGTGATGTTCGGGAAAACCACAGGTCATAATGCTGTGAAATGAGATTTTTATTGACAAGCAACGCCTTACAACCCAACAAGTTATGGTAGTGTTCGTGGGAGCGAAGATGGCGCGAGCAGGGAGCGGGAATGGCCTGTGAAGTTCTCCTTTCTTAACGTGTTCCTGCGTTCTTGTCCCCCAGCCATTTCGCGCAGATACCGCTTGTTTTCCAATTCCACTCAAGATTATCAGTACTGGCAGCCGATACTTTTCGAATAAGGAATGGTATTATCGGGCGTTGTGCGCTGCATGCTCGCTGAAAGCTTGGTAGCCGCGATGCGGTTGGATCAGTACTGATTCCCGAAGCATTGGAGCCCCACCAATGAGAATCCTCGCCATTACGAATCAGAAGGGTGGTTGCGGCAAGACCACCATCGCCATCAACCTGGCCGCGTCCATGGCTCGCGAGGGGAGGCGGGTGTTACTTGTCGACCTGGACCCCCAGGGACATTGTGCTCTGGGGATGGCCGTTCCGGACGAGCAGATCGATCTGAGCGTTCTGGATTGTCTGCTGGGTTCGCTTCGGGGGAACCCGGTGGAGCTCTCGCGGATCACCTGGCAGATCACTCCGTCTCTGGATCTGGCGCCGTCTCGTTCGGATCTGGCTACGTTTGAGCCGACGGTGGCCGGGCTGGAGAACGCGGATTGTCTGCTGTCGGATCTACTGGCCGGCGTGGCGGGGATGTACAGCTACATTATTCTGGATTGCCCGCCGCACGTTGGGCTGCTCACGCAGAACGCGTTGCGGGCGGCGACGGACGTGATCATTCCGGTGGACACCGGGTACTTCTCGTTGCAGGGGCTGACCAAGCAGTTGGATACGATTGCCGCGTTGTATCGTGGGCGGCAGATGGCACCGCGCGTGCGCATTCTGCCAAATCAGTATGACGTGCGGACGAAGCTGGCCCGGGAGATTCTGGCGGAGATCCGCACGCGGTTCGGCGAGCAGGTTCTCAGCACGACCATCAACTTCAACACCAAGCTGAAAGAGGGCGCGAGCTTCGGGCAGCCGATCACGGAATACGCCCCCTCCAGCATGGGAGCCCGTGATTTCCGTAACCTTGCCCGGGAAGTGATAGCCCAGGAAGCGGCGGCCGCGGCGGATGCCGACGTGCTGCTGGCGTCCGCCAATCGCCTGGCGGCGGATGCCGAGCGACTGCTGGCCTCCAGTTCGCCGTTGATCGGCGGCCGGACTCGCGAGGCGCAGCCGGCGAGCAGTCACCAGGACATCCAGGAGAAGATCGACCGGGTGTACGGCATCCGGCAGACGAGCCAGGGCGTCGAGGTGTGCCTGCACTATCCGGGGGCGAACCGGGTGGAACTGGCGGGCGACTTCAACAACTGGGATCCGTCGGCCACGCCACTCCAGCGGACCACGGGCAACGGAGATTTCGAGGCCCTTCTGCGGCTGGCTCCCGGACGGTACAGCTACCGCCTGGTCGTGGACGGTCGCTGGATGCACGACAAGAGCAACCCCCAGGTGGAGACAAACGAGTTTGGCGAGCTGAACTCGATACTGAACGTGCCCTGATCCGCCTGATCGAATCGGGCTCCCCAGGCGAGCGCTGAGGGCCTTCGGGTCTTTGGCGCTCGCTTTGCGTTTGGGACGGCATCGACGGTTGCCGCGAGAAGTCGACCGTGCGGGAATCGCACGGCGCGGGCCCGGGTCCGGTGGTGAGGCCGCCGATCAATCCGGAACCTTGTATTCGCTTCGCAGCCGGGCGAGTTCGGTCTTGAGTTTCGTCACCACGTCGGCGTAATCCGGATCGTCGTAAACGTTCTTCATTTCATGGGGATCTTTGACCAGGTCGTACAGCTCCCACTCGTTCAATTGATAGAAGTGGATCAGCTTGTGGTGCGGCGTGCGGACGCCTTCGTGCCGGTTCACGGCGTGTTCCGCCGGATACTCGTAGTAGTGGTAGTAGACGGACGTGCGCCAGTCCGGGGGCGTCCGGCCCTGCAGCAGCGGCAACAGGCTGCGGCCCTGCATGTCCGGCGGGACCGGCACGCCGGCCAGATCGAGGAAGGTGGCTGCGAAGTCCAGGTTCTGGCAGAGGTTCTCGTTGACGGTGCCCGGCTTGATCGAGGCGGGCCAGCGCACCAGCAGCGGCATGCGGAACGACTCTTCGTACATGAAGCGCTTGTCGAACCACCCGTGCTCGCCCAGATACCAGCCCTGGTCCGACGTGTAGATGACGACCGTATTGTCAGCGAGGCCCGTCTTGTCCAGATAGTCCAGCAGGCGGCCCACGTTTTCATCCACGGAGGCCACGCAGCGCAGATAGTCTTTCGCATAGCGCTGGTATTTCCACTTCACCAGATCCCTGCCGGTGAGGTTGGCCTCTTCAAAGGCCTTCCGGATCGGTTCGTAATACGCGTTCCACGGTTCGAGCTGCTCTTCCGTCAGGCCTCTGGGCGGGGTGAGCTTCAGATCGTACTTCGTGAGGTGTCGCTCGATGGTCATCTCCTGCACGTGGGCGGCCGTGCCGCGCCCGGACCAGTCGTCGAACAACGTGTCCGGCTCCGGGATGGTCACATCGTCGTAGAGCTTCATGAACTTGGGGGCCGGTTGCCAGTTGCGGTGCGGGGCGTTGTGCTGCGACAGCAGCATGAACGGCCTGCCGGCGGCGCGGGCTTTCTCCAGCCATTCGATGGAAAGGTCGGTGATGATCTCGGGGGAATAGCCGGTTCGGTTGATCTTCTCGCCGTTGCGGATCATGGGCGGGTTATAGTAGGGCCCCTGTCCGGTGAGGATGTCCCAATGGTCAAAGCCGGTGGGGTCGCTCTTGAGATGCCATTTGCCGATCAGGGCCGTCTGGTATCCGGCTTTCTGCAGGAGCTTCGGGAAGGTCTGCTGGGCGCCGTCAAAGGTATCCGCGTTGGTCTTCTGGCCGTTGATGTGGCTGTGCTTGCCCGTCAGGATCACCGCCCGGCTGGGGGCGCAGATGCTGTTGGTGCAGAAGCAGTTGGCGAATCGGACGCCCTCTTTGGCCAGGCGGTCGATCTGCGGCGTCTGGTTGACCCGGCTTCCATAGGCGCTGATGGCCTGGGCTCCGTGGTCGTCCGCCATGATGAAAAGGATGTTCGGCCGGGCGTCTTTGGGTTCTTCCGCGGCTGTGGCCCGTCCGGCCGCCGCGAACAGAACGAAGAACCCGACACCAGCGCAAATCGAACGTCCCATGACAGTCCTCCCTTCCGAATGAACCGTCCGCCACGCCGATCGCAGCGGAGCCAGCCTGATATGACGGACGGTACAGCCCCGTGGCCGGATGTCAACCGCTGTGACCGCAGAGGTCGAGAGCCCCCGAGTCCGCCTGGGGACGAGGCCGTTCCGGTTCTGCCCTCATGCGCCGGGCAGGTCGCCGGATTTCATCGTGCGGATGTGGATGTCACTCGTGGATCATCATCGACCTTCGGCCAGCACCTCGCGGACCAGTCGATCCACGACGACGTGACATTCCGGGAACTGCGTCAGGTATCGGAGATCCTCCGGGCGAACGGCAAAACCGCCGGGTTGGTCCGTCGTCACGGCGTCGCTGGCGGCCTCGTCCCAGACCATCCGCCGCTGGTCACGCCACGTGCGCAGCGCCGCCCGGATGGCGTCTTCATCGCCGGTGACCCACAGCCAGTACAGCAGCCCGCGAGGATTGCCCCGCCAGCCAAGCAGGATCTGCTTGGCGTAGAAGCCGGTATCCGCCTTCATCTCCGCGGTTAGTTTTGTCCAGTCGCCGTCCGGCGGAATCGGCAGAACCGGCTCATCCCACCGGCCCCGTCCGATCCAGCCGCGCACGTACGCTTCCAGCCAGAAATACCGCTGAATGCCGTACGGACCCCGGCGGCCGTACCGGGTGTATGCCTCCTGAACGTAGTCGGCGATCATGCGGACCTGGACGTCCGGATGATCGCGGCAGTATGCATACACTTTTTCCTCCGGCCAGTCCGGCGTGATCCCGTACGGCCGGCCATAGACATGCCGTACGTTGTCGATGGTGATCTGCCACGGTCCGATCGTGGTCTGGCCGAGCATGTCCTTGGTTTCGAGGGCCGTGGTTCGGCCCCACCGGCGATCCGGGTCGTTAAACAGACCCGCTCCTTCCTGGATGGCCTCGGCGAACAGATCCTCGAGCCCCACCATTGGCCAGCCACCGTCCGCGTAACCCTCGCGGAGCACGCGATACGCCGTTTGCAGCACCAGACGCCCGCCCTCGCCGTAGAGCTCACACCGGGCGGCCATCGCGGTATAGCGGCGGTCCAGATCAGTCACTCGATCCGTGGAGGTTGCGGCCCGCGGCGGCGCGGCGCAGCCGACCAGCATCACTAGTCCGATTCCTGTCAGAACGCTCTTGCGAATCATGCACAGCAGGCTACCCCCGGAGTTGACGGGATGCAATTCGAAGCCACAGTGCGCCCAGGCGTGGATGCGGATTGCGGGGGCTAAGGCGGAAACTCCAGGGGAATGGCCGGGCTGCGGGCCTGGTCGAAGGGCGTACCCTCGAAGTGGGCCCAGTCGCGAATGCTGCTGTAGACCGCGTCGTGAGGAAGTGACTCGACCCAGGCGCCGTCAGGCAATTGGACGGCCAGGGCCAGACCGCCAATCTTGAAAAAATCACCGACGGGATTATCCACGATCAGCTCGTTTGACCGTTTCAGGCTCTTCATTGCGGGGCCGGTCACGTCGATCACGTGCTCCTGCCACGCGCTGAGGGGGCCGGTGTTCGCGGGAACGTTGGCGAGTTTGTGGCCGTTCAGATGGATGAATTTGTCGCGGTAGCGCGGCTCGGGGTTTGAATCGAAAACGCGAACCCGCAGCTTGGCCGCCTGAATGTCGGTCAGCATCGCGTCCGGAAGGTGCCGCGGGTTCTCTCGGCGAAGGGCCAGGCCCTCGGCCAGGCGGTGCGCCTGTCTTCGGAAAGATTGTGCGATGGCGGGTGGTAAGGCATCGTCGGGAGGCGCGACAGCCTCCGTGGGTCGATCGGCCAGAAGCCACACGTCGACAGTGGTCGGCGGTGGGCTGAAGACCGACGCATTGCGATCGGGTGTCCAGCGAAGCCTGGCGGTTCGGCCGCGGTGTGCCCGCAAATCCACGCTCTGCATGCGCCAGGTCGGGCCGTCGGCCTGGCGCAGCGGCGCGGCGTTACCGTCGAGCGTCACCGTTGCGGGGGCGGGCGGGATTGCGGCGGTAGTACGCGCGACGAACAGCGCGTCACACCGCGGCATGGCTTCGTCCGGCACGGGAACCTCAATCTCGATGACAGGCTGATTGTTGTCCGACATCGACAGTTCGGCCCGGCCGCTCAGGGGAGCCGGCGGGGCGTGCGGCGGTTCGCTCGGCTTGCCTCGGGTTAGTTCCACAGCCATGACGCAAGCGCCGGGAAGACGCAGCCGGATTGGCCGTCCGGATGTGTACCGATCCGGCAGGGGCTCAACATGCGGATAGATCACCCGACCGACGAATGATTGGCCGGACGGTCCGCGATAGCGCGTGCTTTTGTCGAATGGTACGGCGATCTCCTGCGCCGCCAGGTCGGGGTTTCGCAGCACAAGAATGCCCCGGTCATCCTTGAAATGGGCGTAGCCGTGCGGCTCGCCGGCGGCCGGATCTCCGCCGACGAAGACCGACTGCTCCAGCGTGTCGCGGTTTCGAATGGCCCAGCGGGTTGCCCGCCCCAGCACGTCCCAGCGGTCGGCCGTCATCAGGTCGGGCGTAATGTACCACTCCAGGAGTTGCACGCCCCGGCCATAGTACATCATGACGTTGTCCGCGAACTCGCGCAGGGTTTCGTCGGGACCGCCGAGCGGTTCGTATCGCCCGTGGATAATTCCGTGGGTCATCATCGCGGATACCGGAACCAGGCAGCGCTGACGGATGTACAGATGGTGAAAATGCACGTCTCGGTAGCTCGTGTCCCATTCGCGCGGCGACAGTTGCGGCCACGTCTTGTTGTAGCCGTAGTCGCTGGAGTTCATCCAGATGGTGTCGGCGTGCTTCAGCCACCACGGGGAATGCCAGACGTAGCTGGTCACGTTCAGGAAGATGTCGGGCTGAATCCGGCGTTCCAGAGCCATGAGCTCGAGTTGGGCGTCCAGGTTGGCCTCGTGGCCATGACGCTCGTCAGGAAGGTGGCCATGGCCTTCGGCGGAGCATTGGAGTTGATTGAAGTCGTGCTTGAGGTAGTTGATGTTGCCCTCATGAATGATGCGTTCGAGGGCTGCCCGGATGGCGGCGTTGTAGTTCGGGCCCACCAGGCAGTAATACCGGCCACGATCGGATGTCTCGAATCCCTGTCTGCGGCCCCATTCCACGTCCAGATTGAAGCCGTTGAAGGGGAGCCACAATCCCAGCCGCGTACCCCTGGCTTCCAACTCCCGTCGCAACGTGCGCAAGCCGTCCGGGAAGATGGCTGGTCGGGGGACCCAGATGGACTGCGGTTCCTGATATCCGTCGTCGGGCACCACGGATGTCATGGCGATTCCGTACGGATCGAGCACGTTTTTCCTGAAAGCCTCGAACGTCGAGATGATGGCCTCGTTGGTGATCTCTGTCTGGCGGAGGTCGTACCAACTGTTGTAATGGAGCATGATGCGCAGGGGTCGGCGGATCGTTTCGATGTAATCGGCGAACGCCAGTTCGAGCGGATCGTCCTTGGCGCCGACGCCCAGCACGGCCGTCTGGCTGATGATGGTGGTGTTTGCGTCCTCACCGGGGCGCGGCGGACGGCCCGGGAAATGCGTCAGCCGCACCTGCCCCTGATCACGACTGGTTTGGCTGCCGGGGTATTCCAGGCCGGCGAACCAGGCATTGCCGATGAATACCGGCTCCCC
>MTKY01050856.1_pt1 | contig 20691 bp, 35 predicted proteins | sample 1042731 | NCBI WGS metagenome assembly MTKY01 (sample SAMN06212206, study PRJNA360538) | anaerobic digester metagenome | biome: Wastewater treatment plant; material: sludge; isolation source: anaerobic digester fed with sludge from wastewater treatment plant | place: Denmark: WWTP Soeholt ... | reverse complement strand
AGCGTCTGCGCCTCGATGCCCTGGGTCGCGTCGACCACCAGCACGGCTCCCTCGCAGGCCGAGAGGGCGTGTGACACCTCGTAGGAAAAGTCGACGTGCCCGGGCGTGTCGATCAGGTTGAGCTCATAGGTCTGCCCGCCATCGGCCTGGTAGATCATGCGCACGGCCTTGGCTTTGATGGTAATGCCCTTTTCGCGCTCCAGATCCATGCGGTCGAGGAACTGCTCGACATGCACCCGCGCGTCGATAGTGCCGGTCTGCTCGAGGAGCCGATCGGACAGCGTCGACTTGCCGTGGTCGATATGCGCAATGATGCAAAAGTTGCGCGTATGCTGTGGATCAATAGGTATTCTGGACATGGCTATCACCGAAACGAGTATACATGAAGGCAGAGTGTGGGGCCAAGAAGACGGTAGGGACGGTCAGCCCTGGCGGGCTCGCAGGCTCTCCATGGCCAGGGCGGGTGTGCTGCCCCGCTCAGTGGTGCGCAGCAGCAGGTAGCGCACCACGTCGCGCAGCACGGCCACCAGCGGCACCACAAAGAGCATGCCCACCACGCCGGCCAACTGGCTGGCGATGACGACCAGGATCATCACCAGCGCCGGATGCAGCCGCACCGAATCGCCCGAGATGCGCGGCACCATAAAGGTGTTCTCGATCCACTGGATGGCCGCGAAAGAGAGCGCCACCCAGATGGCGTTGAGGGGGTTGGTCAAGAGCACGATCAGCACGGCAGGAATGGCGCCCAGATAGGGCCCCAGGATGGGGATGATCTCGAACACGGCGGCAAAAGTGCCCAGCAGCAACGCCATGTCGACGCCAAAGATCAGCAGCACGATGGTCGCCATCGACCCCACCAGCAGGCAGAGCAAGAGCTGGCCGCGCAGGTAAGAGCTCAACAGCCCGTCGACGATGTGCTCGATGTTGCGGATATCGGCCTGGGCCGACTCGGGAAAGATGCTGTAGAGGCCACGCTTGATGCGCCGGTTGTCGTTGAGCACATAGTACATCCAGAAGGGGATGATCGCGACGCCGATGATAAAGCTGACCGTGTTCCACAGCGTCCTGATGGTGCCCCCAACGCCCTTTTGGATGGCGCTGGCCAGGGTGTCGATGGCCCGCTGGATATTGCTGTTGATGGATTCGCCGATCTCGGGCGGGATGCGCTCTATGAAATCGGGCAGGTCATAGAGGTAGAGCTTCTCGAGCTGCTCCAGATAGCGCGGCACCGCCGCGCCAAAGCCCTGACCCTGCTCGATGACGGTGGGGATAAAGTAAGCCATCATGCCCACAAAGATGCCGATCACCACGAGGTACACCAGGACGATGGCCAGCGGGCGGGCTAGCGCCCGCCTTCTGAGGAACCTGGGCGCATGGTCGTCGAGCCAGTTGACCACTGGCAGCAGGATGTAGGCCACCAGCAAGCCAAAGATAAAGGGCACCAACGCAGCCCAGGCCGCCACCACCACCCACACCACGGCGATGACCACCAGCGATATGAGCGCCAAGCGTATGCGATTGGCAGGGACAGCCAACCATGGACTCATTGCCCTCTCCTGCTCTACAGCACGGCCTCGATGGCCGCCTCGGGCGACAGCCCGTTCGTCAACCGCGAAGAATCGAGCCACACCAGGAACTCGACGTTGCCCTTGGGCCCGGTGATGGGCGAGCGCGTCAGGCCGCGCAACGTCCAGCCTGCAGCCAAGGCACCCTCGATAACCCGGCGCAACACCAGGCGATGCACACCCGCCTTGCGAACGACGCCCCCCTTGCCCACCAGCCGCGCGCCCGCCTCGAACTGTGGCTTGATCAGCGCCAGCACCGCCCCATCGGGCTTGAGCAAGCGCGCCGCAGTTGGCAGCAGCAGCCGCAGTGAGATAAAGGAGGCATCGATGGTCACCATGTCGACGGGCTCGGGCAAACGCTCCAGGTAGCGCGCATTGACGCGCTCCATCACCACCACTCGCGGGTCCTGCCGCAGGCTCCAGTGGAGCTGTCCATAGCCTACATCGACGGCATACACCCGCGCAGCCCCGCGCTGCAGCATGCAGTCGGTGAACCCGCCCGTGGACGCGCCCAGGTCGGCTGCCACGCACCCCCTCATGTCGATGGCGAACAGGTCCAGGGCGTGCTCCAGCTTGAGCCCACCACGGCTCACATAGGGCGGCGGCGCCTTGACCTCGATCTGCGCCTCGAGCGACACCAGCGCGGCCGCCCGGTCGACCAACTGACCGTCCACTAGCACCTCGCCGGCCAAGATCAGGCGTTTGGCCTGCTCGCGACTCTCGGCCAGCCCCAGCTCGTGCACGCGTACATCCAGGCGTTTGGTTTTGGTCACGCCCAGAGCTTAGAGAAGGGCCGGGCCCTTGTCAATCTGAGGCCGCCTGCTGCGGCTGGCGTTTGGATGCTACCTCGTCGTGATCTATCATCAGCCATCATCTGGCCCCAGGCGGTGTGTGCCCATGCTCCTGGCTTTGTTGCGTGCCATGCGTCCACGGCAGTGGACCAAGAATGTCTTTGTCTTTGCCGGCGTCTTTTTCGACGGCCGCGTTTTCGAGCCTGCGCGTTTGGGGCGCAGTCTTGCGGCGTTCGCCGTCTTTTGCCTGCTCTCGAGCGCCGTCTACCTCATCAACGACCTGGCCGACGTTGAGAACGATCGGCGGCACCCCAGCAAGCGTAACCGCCCCATCGCCTCGGGCGAGCTCAAGCCGGCCGTGGCCATTGTAGCGGCCGTGGCGTGCATCATCGTCTCGCTTGCCGGAGCGTTTGCACTGGGCCCGGCCTTTGGCATCGTCTCGGCAGCCTATCTGGCGCTGATGGTAGCCTACAGCTTTTATCTCAAGAACATTGTCATCATCGACGTGATGGTCATCGCGGCGGGGTTCGTGCTGCGCGTGTTCGCCGGCGCGGCCGCCGTGCAGGTGACGCGCTTTTCGCCCTGGCTCTATGTGTGCAGCACGCTGCTGGCGTTGTTCATCGCCGTCAACAAGCGGCGGCATGAACTGCTGCTGCTGGCCGAAGACGCCGACAACCATCGTTCGAGCCTGCGCGAGTACAACCTCGAGTTCCTCGACACGATGACCTCGCTGGTCACGGCCACGCTGCTGGCGTCCTATTCGTTCTACACCTTCTCGGCGCCCAACTTGCCGGCCAACCACAGCATGATGCTGACCATCCCCTTTGTGCTCTACGGCATCTTTCGCTATCTGTACCTGGTGCATGCTCGCGGGCTGGGCGGCGCACCTGAAGAGATCGTCCTGGGCGACAAGCCCATGCTCGTGACGCTGGCGCTCTGGGCCCTCACGGCAGGGCTGGCCCTATACGGCCCGGTGCTCTGGGGCTAGACGCCGCCACATACGAACAGTAAACGAGAGGGCGCGGCAACCGCCGGCTCTCTCGTTGCGTTCCAAACAGCGCCGTTGGTCTAGCGCTTGGTGTACTGCGGAGCCTTGCGGGCGCGCTTGAGGCCGGGCTTTTTCCGCTCCTTGATGCGCGGATCGCGAGTCAGCAGGCCGGCCTGCTTGAGCACCGGGCGTAGCTCTGGCTCGGCATCCAGCAACGCGCGGGCGATGCCATGGCGCACGGCGCCAGCCTGGCCAGAAACGCCGCCCCCCTCGACCTTGACCGAGACGGCATAGCGCCCGAGGCGCTCGGCCACCTGCAAAGGCAACATGCACGTTGCCAGGTCCTCGATGCGGCTAAAGAACTCGGTCGCCGGCTTGCCGTTGACCACAAAGCCTTCTTCGCCTGGATAGAGGCGCACGCGAGCGCTCGCAGTCTTGCGCCGACCCAAGCCCTGATAGTACTCTGCCACCTGTATCTACCTCCTAGTTTGCCCGAACGCTACAGATCGAGCGGCTTGGGCTGCTGCGCCTGATGCGGATGCGTGCCGCCAGCATACACCTTGAGCTTCTTGAACATCGCTCGCCCCAGCTTGTTCCGGGGCAGCATGCCCTTGACGGCATGCTCAAGCACGCGCTCCGGATGCCTGGCCAGCATCGTGGCGAGCTTGGTCTCTGAGAGCCCCCCGGGATACCCCGAGTAGCGATAGTACTTTTTGTCTTCCAGCTTGTTGCCGGTCACCGCCACCTGGCCGGCGTTGACGACGATCACAAAGTCGCCCACATCGAGCCCGGGCGTAAAGGTCGGCTTGTGCTTGCCGCGCAGAATGTGCGCGATGCGCGTCGCCAGGCGCCCCAGGTTCTGGCCTTGGGCATCGACGACGAACCATTCGCGCTCGATATCGCCTGCTTTGACCACATGCGTCTTCACGTTCAACAACTCCTCCCGCCCCGGGCCAAAGGCTCTCTGCCGGCATTGCCTGGCGTTCCCTGCCCATCGGGGTAACTGTCCGGATAGCTAACTTGCCACAGAACCAGCCCGCACGCTGCCGCCGGTGGCTCTGACCGCGAGATATCTCTCGCTGCGATGATCTCGCCAAACGCCGTGGGGCTCAGCCGCCCCTCGCCCACTGCGAGCAGACAGCCAACCATGCGCCGCACCATCCCCCGCAAGAACCCATTCGCCTCGACGACGTACTGATAGACCGCCGCCTCCTGCGGGGCAGCCAGATAGGCGTTGCCTTCGATACGTCGCCAACAGCTCTGCATGACCTGGCGCACGGTGGCTGTGCCAGCCGTGGCCTGCCCAAGGGCGGCCATGTCGTGCTCGCCCAGCAACAGAGCGGCGGCCTGGGCCATCGCATCAAGGTCCAGCGCCTTCCGTTGCCAGGCATAGTGCCTGTCGAGCACGGGGATGCGCGTTTGGCTCTGATATAGGTTGTAAAGATACACCCGGCTCACCGCGTCATAGCGCGGATGAAACCCCTGTGCAGCCACCTGGACCGACCTGACGGCGATGTCCAGCGGCAGTGTGCTGTTGAGCGCCTGCTGCAGCTCTTGAGGCCCGTGCCGCCAGTGGCTGTCAAAGGCGATCACCTGGCCGCGAGCGTGCACCCCCGCATCGGTTCTGCCCGCCCCCACAACCCGCACCACCTCGCCGCTCAGCCTCTCGAGGGTGCGCTCCAGCTCTCCCTGTATGGTGCGGCCGGCGGCCTGCACCTGAAACCCCTGATAGGCGGTGCCATCATACTCGATGATGGCGCGATAGCGCCGCAGTTCGCGGTTGTCAGTCACAGAACTCGACGTTACTCCTGATCGACCAGCTCCAACAGCACCATCTCGGCGCCGTCGCCCTGGCGCGGCCCCAGCTTGAGCGTGCGCGTGTAGCCACCCTGCCGCTCCATGTAGCGCGGCGCGATCTCATCAAACAGCTTCTTGACCACCTCGTTCTCATGCAGGCTGGTGGCCGCCAGGCGACGCTCAAAGCTGTCGCTCTCATTGGCGTTGCGCTTGGCCACGCCGCGCTTGGCCAGCGTCACCAGTTTTTCCGAGTCGGCGCGGATGGCATCAGCCTTGGCGCGCGTGGTGCGAATACGCCCGTGCCTAAAGAGCTGCGTCATCAGGATGCGCCGCAACGCCTTGCGCTGGGCCTCGTTGCGGCCCAACCGATGGCCGCTCACGCGATGTCTCATGTTACGTTGACCTCTCCGCTAAACCTGGGCAGCCGGGCTGCCGGATTATGCAATGTCAAAGCCCTTGGGCAGGTAGCCCTTCTCTTCGAGCCTGGACAGCAGCTCGTTCAGCGACTTTTCGCCAAAGTGCCGAATTGCCAGCAGCTCGTCGACGCCCTTGGCCATGCGCTCTAGCACGTCGCCAACGCTGGTCACACCGGCTCGGCGCAGGCAGTTGTAGGCACGCATCTGCAGCTCGAGCTCTTCGATGGGCACGTCATAGTACTCGCTGGCCACTGCCGGCGCGCCCGTCTCGGCCTCGGCGCTCCCGGGCTCTTGGCCCATGAACGCAGACACCGGCGCAACGTGATCGATCAGAATCCGCGCTGCCTGAGACAGAGCTTCGGCCGGTTCGATGGTGCCGTCGGTCCAGATCTCGAGCTTGAGCATGTCATAGTTGGTGATCTGCTCGATACGGGCCGGCTCGACGTCATAGCCCACCTTGACGACCGGCGAGAAGATGGCATCCACCGGAATGTCACCGATGGGCAGGTTCTTGCGGTCCTCGGACGGCGAATAGCCCATGCCCTTTTCGACAGTCAGCTCGATCTCGAGTTCCGAATCGAGCGTATCGAGCGTGAGCAGTTGCAGCTCGGGATTGATGATGTCGACGTCGGCTGGCGCCTCGATGTCACCGGCCGTGACCACCGACTTGCCCCGCGCCGAGACCCGCATGCGCACCTGCTCGTCACTGTGCGAGATCAGGCGCACCTGCTTGAGGTTCAGCAGGAGCATAGTCATATCTTCTTTGGCGCCCGGGATGACGGTAAACTCGTGCGGCACGCCCGAGACGCGCACCGCCGTGATCGCCGCGCCATTCAGCGACGAGAGCAGCACCCGGCGCAGGGCCAGGCCCACGGTGAGCCCATAGCCACGCGACATCGGGCCGATGGCGAACCGGCCATAGTTCTGCGTACTGGCTTCACATTCGATCTTGGGAAGCACCAGTTGAGGCAAGTTGGATCCTCCTTTGTCACAGGCTTGCCCTGCCTGGGCAAGGCAAGCCCGCTACCGCTGCGCAATCATTGCCAGCGATCACAGATCGTGACTAGCGCGAGTAGAACTCGACGATCAACTGCTCGTTGATGGGTACCTCGATCTGATCTCGCGTGGGCAGCGACGCGACGGTGCCGGTCATGGCAGCTGGGTTGAGAACCAGCCACACCGGCACGTTCTGGTGCTCCAGTATGTCGGCCAGTCCCTGGAAATAGCCATTGCCGCGGCTGTGCTGGTTGATAGAGATCACATCGCCCGCCTCGACGAGCGCCGACGGAATGTCGAGGCGCTTGCCGTTGACGTCGATGTGCCCATGGGTGACGAGCTGACGCGCCTGAGCGCGCGACTCGGCCAAGCCCAGCCGATAGACAACGTTGTCGAGGCGACGCTCGAGAATCGTGAGCAGGTTGGCGCCCGTCTGGCCGCGCGAGCTCAGCGCCATCGCATAGTAGCGTCGGAACTGCTGCTCGAGCACCCCATAGATGCGGCGCAAGCGCTGCTTCTCACGGAGCTGCTGTCCATAGTCAGAGACCTGTCGCCTAAAGTTGACCGTGCGACCATGAGCGCCAGGGGCGTAGGCGCGGCGCTCCATCGCGCACTTGGGCGACATGCAGCGCTCTCCCTTGAGAAAGAGCTTCATGCCCTCGCGACGGCAGAGTTTGCACACAGATTCGGTATGTCTAGCCATCTACCCTCCAGTTTGCCGCCCGACGCCTCGGCGCCGGGTCGGTAGCGGGTTTACGTCCTCTCGCTGGTGGGACCCCACGCGCCAGTGACGTCTTCCCCGCGGTCCCGATAATACCGCTAGATGCGTCGCTTCTTACGGGGACGGCACCCGTTGTGCGGAATCGGCGTCACGTCGGTGATCGAGCGCACCGTCAGCCCGCTGGCCTGCAACTGCCGCAGGGCAGCCTCGCGGCCAGGGCCCGGGCCCTTGACAAAGACGTCCACCGAACGCATGCCCATGTCCATAGCCGAGCGGCTCACGATGTTCGTGGCTGTCTGCGCGGCATAGGGCGTGCTCTTGCGCGACCCTTTAAAGCTCTGCCCCGCCGTCTGCCAGGCAATCACATTGCCCTCGGGGTCGGTCACGGTGATGATGGTGTTGTTGAACGTCGCCTGCACATACACGCGCCCGAAAGGCACGTTGCGTCGTTCGCGGCGAGCCGCTCCCCGCCTGACTGCTCTTCTACGCCCCATTCTATCCTCCGAGATTACTTCTTGGCCGAAGCGCGCTTCTTGCCTGCCACCGCGCGGCGCTTGCCACGGCGGGTGCGGGCGTTGGTCTTGGTGCGCTGCCCACGAACCGGCAGGTTGCGGCGATGGCGCAGGCCGCGATAGCAGCCGATGTCCATCAGTCGCTTGATGTTCATGCCGACCTCGCGCCGCAGGTCGCCCTCCACGACATACTCTGTCTCGATCACCTCGCGCAACTGCGCCACTTCAGCCTCGGTCAGATCCTTGCAGCGCGTGTCGGGGCTGATGCCCGTGCGCGTGAGAATCTGCATGCTCGAGGTGTGACCGATACCATAGATGTAGGTCAGGCCATACTCGACGCGCTTTTCGTTTGGAATGTCAATGCCTGCTATACGAGCCATCCTCGCTCCTCCGTCGAGCTACTGCTTAGCCTTGACGCTGCTTGTGTCGCGGGTTTTCGCAGATGACCCGCACAACCCCATGTCGCTTGATGATCTTGCACTTGTCACAGCGCTTTTTCACCGAGGGCTTGACCTTCATCGCTCGCCTCCGTCACGTTTCGGCACTCGCCAGGGCGTCAGAATCTCGGCCCCCTGGCGCGTCACCACGATCGTATGTTCAAAATGGGCCGCTCGGCTGCCGTCAGCCGTCACCACCGTCCAGCCATCATCCAGAGTGCGGGTCTCCCAGCCACCCAGGGTGAGCATCGGCTCCAGGCAAAAGGTCATACCCGCTCGCAGCCGCATACCCTGCCCGGCCGGGCCCCAGTTGCTGATGTGCGGCGGCTCGTGCATGGCGGCGCCGATGCCATGGCCGCCATACTCGCGCACCACCTCACAGCCGCGCTCCAGTGCTGCCGCTTCGATGGCGTGCGACACATCGCCCATGCGGGCCCCGTCTCTCACGGCCGCAATGCCGGCCTCGAGCGACAGCCGCGTGGCCTCGAGCAGACGCCACACGTCGTCAGGCACCTGCCCCACCGCCACCGTCAACGCGGCGTCGGCCTGATAGCCCTCCCAGATGGCGCCACAATCGATGCTGACGATGTCGCCTTCGCCCAGCACACGGCCATCAGGGATGCCATGCACGATCTCTTCGTTCACCGATGTGCAGATGCTCGCCGGATACCCCAGGTACCCCTTGAACGATGGCTCGGCGCCTGCAGCGCGAATGTGCGCCTCGGCGGCCTCGTCCAGCTCGCCCGTGGTGATCCCCGGCCTGACCAGCTCCGCCATCAGGTCCAGGGTCTCGGCCACGATCTCGCCGGCCTGTCGCATGCGGGCCAGCTCGGCCGTGCTCTTGCGTCGCACCACAGCCATCGCCGCTCAGAGCCCCTGCACGGCGGCCCTGATTTGCGCCTGCACGCCGTCGATATCCTGCTCGCCATCGATCTCGATCAGAATGCCGCGCCCACGGTAGTAAGCCTCGACGGGCGCCGTCTGCTCCTGATACACATCGATGCGCCGCGCCTGCGTCTCGGGAGTGTCGTCCTCGCGCTGAAACAGCTTGGCGCCATCCACATCGCACAGGCCTTTGACCCGCTCAGGGTTAAAGACCTCGTGATACACGGCCCCGCAGCTCGGGCACGTCCAGCGGCCAGCCAGGCGCTGCAGCAGGCTCTGACGCGACACCTGAATGAACAGCACGGCATCGAGCTTGCGCCCCAGGTCGGCCAGCAACCGGTCTAGCGCCTGCGCCTGCGCCACCGTGCGCGGAAAGCCGTCGAGGATGACCCCGCTGTCGCAGTCGGCACGCTGCAGTCGCTCGGCCACCATCGCCACGGTCACATCGTCAGGCACCAGCTCGCCCTTGTCCATGTAGGTCTTGGCCAGGCGGCCCAACTCGGTCTGATGCGACAGGTTGTAGCGGAACAGGTCGCCGCTCGAAACGCGCGGCACGGGCAGCCAGGCATTCATGAGTTCTGCCTGCGTGCCCTTGCCAGCGCCCGGAGGGCCGAACAGCACCAGATTGGCCACCTGACACCTACCTCATCTTCCGGATAAAGCCCTCGTAGTGGCGCATCAAGAGCTGCGCCTCGAGCTGCTTCATCGTGTCTAGCACCACGCCCACCACAATCAGCAGGCCGGTGCTGGTCAACAGCATCTGCGACTGCCCGCCGACCAGTGGCCGCACCAAGAACGGCAAGATAGCAATGATACCCAAAAATAGCGCGCCCACCAAAGTGATGCGCTGCACCACGCCGTGCAGATACTCTGCCGTGCGCGACCCAGGCCGAATGCCCGGGATGAAACCGCCCTGCCGCTGCAGCGTCTCGGGCAGGTTCTGCTGCTGAAAGATCACATCGGTGTAGAAATAGGTGAACCCCACCACCAGCACAAAGTAGAGCAGCCAGTAGAACCAGCCTTCGGATGAGAAGGCTTTGGTGATCCAGGTGGCCGCCCGCGAGATCCACCCCACGTTCGACGCCACAAAGTAGCTCGAGATGACGCCCGGCAGCATGATCAGCGACACGGCAAAGATCAGCGGGATCATGCCGGCCGAGTTGAGCTGCAACGGGATATGGGTGCTCTGCCCACCGTAGACGCGGTTGCCGCGCACGCGCTTGGCATACTGCACGGGAATGCGCCGCTGCGCCTCGTGCACCAGCACAATGCCCACCACCGTGATCGCCGTGACGACGGCAAACACGAGCAGGCTCCAGGGGTTTGACACCCAGAGCTGGCCCAGCCGTTGCGGAATGCCCGCCACGATGCCGCCAAAGATGATGATCGACATGCCATTGCCGATGCCCTGCTCATCGATCAACTGGCCTAGCCAGATGGCGAACATGGTGCCCGCCGTCAGCGTGGCCAGCGTGGCCAGCGTCGGCAGCCAGTTGCCCCCTGCAAAGCCAAAGTTGGCCAACACGGGGCCCGCTGTCGTCCTGGCCTGCGTCAACAGCGTGGCCTGCCCGAGGCCGTTCAAGAAGGCCATCGGAATGGTGAGCAGGTGCGTGTACAGGTTCATCTTCTGGCGGCCGGCCTCGCCCTCTTTATTCAGTTGATCGAGGGCCGGGATGATGGGAGCCAGCAACTGTAGCACAATCTGCGCCGTGATGAACGGGTACACGCCCATGGCCATGACTGAAAAGTTGCTCATGGCGCCACCAGAGAACATGTCCAGCAGGCCCAGCAACTGGTTCTGCCCAAAGACCTCGCGCAGTGCAGCAGCGTTCACACCGGGCAGGGGCACATGCGCTGCCAACCGGTAGATGACCAGGATCAGCAGCGTAAAGACGATCTTCTTGCGCAGATCTGGCAACTTGAACGCGTTGGCTACAGCTTGCAGCATGGCTTACTCCCGTTGGTAGCGAAACCTGACGCTAGCCGATCTCGACCGTGCCGCCGGCGGCCTCGATCTTGGCCCTGGCAGCCTCAGAAAAGGCATCGGCGCGTACCGTCAGGGCCCGGTCGAGTTCGCCCTCGCCCAGGATCTTGATCGGCATCGAATCGTCCTTGATCAACCCCATGGCGATGAGCGCGTCGGTGTCTACCACCGCGCCCGCCTCAAAGTTGCCCAGGTCCAACACGTTGACCACGGCGTACTCGACGCGGTTCACATTGCGAAAGCCACGCTTGACGGCGAGGCGACGCACCAGCGGCAACTGGCCGCCCTCAAAGTACAGCTTGCCACCGCGACCAGCGCGCGCGCCGCTACCCTTGGTGCCAAAGCCGCCGGTCTTGCCCTGGCCAGCCGCAATGCCGCGCCCGCGACGTTTGCGGGCCTTGGTGGCGCCATCGGGCTGGCGTAGTTCATGCAGTTTCATTGCTCTACCTCTTGCACCTGCACCAGATGCGAGACCTTGTCGATCATGCCTCGGATGACCGGCGTGTCATCCTGCTCAACCACGTCCCCCATGTTGCGGAGGCCGAGCGCCAGGATCGTCCGCTTCTGCTTGACGTTGTAGCCAATGGCGCTTCTGACATAGGTAATGCGTAGCCTAGTCGCCATTTGATGCATTCCTCCAGGCAGGCACCACGTCTGAGACCGCCTTGCCGCGAATGCGCGCCACTTCTTCCAGGTTGCGCATCTGCTTGAGGCCCTCGAACGTGGCCATCACCACGTTGAACACGTTGTCGCTGCCCAGAGACTTGGACAGGACGTCGCGCACGCCGGCGGCCTCAACCACCGCGCGCACGCCACCGCCGGCGATAACGCCCGTGCCGGGCGACGCCGGCTTCATCATCACCTTGGCGGCGCCATAGCGCACGTTGATGTCGTGCGGCAGGGTGCGCCCAAAGAGCGGCACCGTCACCATGTTCTTCTTGGCGCGCTCGACGCCCTTGCGAATGGCGCCGGGCACCTCACGGGCTTTGCCCACGCCCACGCCCACGCGGCCGTTGCCATCGCCTACCACCACCAGCACGCGAAAGGCAAAGCGCCGCCCGCCCTTGACCACCTTGGCCACGCGCCCGATGTGCACGACGCGCTCGATGAGCTCTTCGCCCTCGCCATAGTCGTCTCGATCGAACCTATCAGACATGCGTCTTCTCCCTCGCGCCCGCTAAAAGTCCAACCCGGCTTCACGGGCGGCATCGGCCAGCGCCTTGACACGGCCGTGATACTGCACGCCACCCCTGTCGAACACGACCTTGGTCACGCCGGCGGCCAGCGCTCGCTCGGCCACCACACGCCCCACAATCTTGGCGGCGTCAGACTTGGCCAAACCATCCACCAGCCCGCGCACCTCGCCATCCAGCGTCGAGGCCGAGACGAGCGTGTGCCCGGCGGAATCGTCGATCACCTGCGCATAGATATTGTCCAGGCTACGATACACCGACAGCCGCGGCCGCTCGGGCGTGCCCACAATCTTGTTGCGCAGCCGGCTATGCCGTCGCTCGCGCGCCTGATGGGTCTTTGCTGCGTTTGCCATTACTTGCCTCCAGACCGACCGGCCTTGCCAGCCTTGCGCCGGACCACCTCGCCCTCGTATGCAATGCCCTTGCCCCCATAGGGCTCTGGCTTGCGCACGCGACGGATCCGCGCCGCAGTCTCGCCGACGAGTTCCTTGTCGTTACCCTCGACGCTGATGAACCGGCCCGTGCGATCTACGTCATAGCGGATGCCCGCAGGAGCTGGCATAGTCACCGAGTGGCTGAACCCCACCTGCAACACCAGGTTGCTGTCTTGCAGGTCGGCCCTAAAGCCGACGCCCTCGATCACCAGGCGCTTGGTGAAACCACTGCTGACGCCCGTGACCATGTTGGCCAACAGCGCACGCGAGAGCCCATGCAGCGCCTTGCTCTGGCGCGTGTCATCGGGCCGCGATACATGAACCTCGTTGCCTTCCACAGCGACCCCGATCTCGGGGGCAAACTCGCGCGACAGCTCGCCTCGCGGCCCCTTGACGGTCACCTTGTTGCCCTCACAGCTCACATGCACGCCGGCGGGCAGATCGATAGGCATGCGTCCAATTCTAGACACTGTCCGTACCTCCCAACTTGGCCCGAGCAGCCTTTACCAGACCTCGCACAGGACTTCGCCGCCCACACCGAGCCGTCGAGCCTGCCGCCCCGATAGGACCCCACGCGGCGTCGAGAGGATGACCGTGCCGAGGCCATATCTTACCCACGGGATTTCGTCTTTTTTGCTGTAAACGCGGCAGCCGGGTTTGCTGATTCTCTTGAGCCCCTGGATCACCGGGGCCTTGTCTTCGGTGTAGCGTAGATAGAGCCGCAACGCCGGAAAGCGGCCCTCTTCGACCTTTTCCACGCGGCTGATAAAGCCCTCTTGCACCAGAACCTCGCCGATGGCCTCTTTGATGCCCGAGTGAGGCATCATCACATAGCGGCGGCCCACCAACTGGCCGTTGCGGATGCGAGTGAGCATGTCAGCAATCGGATCGCTCATGGACATGTGTTGCAGCTCCTATTGACATCGCGGAGCCATCGCACTGAATGCGAATCGGGCTCCCAGTGGCCTGACTCGTGCGATAGCGTCCCGTTGGCTGTTACCAGCTGGATTTCACCACACCCGGGATCTTGCCGTCCATGGCCAACTCCCGGAAACAGATGCGGCACAGGTCAAACCGACGCATGTAACCGCGCGGGCGGCCACAGCGCGAGCAACGATTGACGACGCGCACCGCATACTTGCGACGCGTTTCCCGCACGATAATCGACTTTTTGGCCACTGTGTCTTCCTCCCCAAATGCCCCTCGTTGGCGCTGTGCCAGAGGGCGCTAGGCGTCAGCTAGGCCGCCGCGAACGGCATGCCAAAGGCCTCGAGCAGGTGCCGGGCCTCTTCGTCGGTCTTGGCCGAAGTCACCATCACGATCTCCATGCCGCGGACCTTGTCGATGGTGTCGTATTCGATCTCGACAAAGATCAGCTGCTCGTGCAGGCCCAGCGAATAGTTGCCGCGGCCATCAAAGGCTGTCCGCGACACGCCGCGAAAGTCCCGCTGGCGCGGCAAAGCGATATTGATCAGACGATCCAGGAACGCATACATGCGCTCGTGACGCAGCGTCACCTTGACGCCGATCGGGTTGCCCGCACGCAACCTAAAGTTGGCGATCGACTTGCGCGCCCGCGTCACCACGGGCTTTTGGCCAGTGATGACCGTCAGATCCCGCGTCGCCGCTTCGAGCGCCTTGGGGTTCTGCAGGGCCTCACCGAGGCCGATGTTGACCACGATCTTTTGAAGGCGCGGCACCTGCATGACATTGTCATACCCGAACCGCTCCATCATCACGGGCACTATTTCCTTCCGAAACCGATCCTCAAGTCTCGGCATGCTCGTCTACCTCACCTCTCTGCCTGCTCGTGCGCCTAGTCGATGACTTCGCCGCACTTGCGGCAAACGCGCGACTTGGTGCCATCGGCCCCCACGCTATAGCCAACGCGCGTAGGCTTGTTGCAGTGAGGGCACACCAACGCTACGTTCTCGACGCGCACAGGCGCCTCGCGCTCGATGATGCCGACCTGCGTCCTCACGTTGCCCGTGCGGCGCTGATGCTTCTTGATCATGTTGACGCCTGAGACGACCAGGCGGCCCTCTTTGGGCAATGCCGTGTGCACGGTGCCCCTGGCGCCCTTGTCGTCTCCGCTGATGACCTCTACGTTATCGCCCTTTTTGATCTTCATCACCCACTCCTGACTGTGTCTATCAGCGCGGCCCTAGAGGACCTCGGGCGAGAGAGACACAATCCGCATGAACCCGTTGTCGCGCAACTCGCGACCGACCGGGCCAAAGATGCGTGTGCCACGCGGGTTCTTTTCCTGGTCGAGAATGACAGCCGCGTTATCGTCGAACCGGACAATAGAGCCATCGGGCCGGCCGTATCCCTTTGCGGTCCGCACCACCACAGCGCGCACCACATCCTTCTTCTTGACCGAGCCGCCGGGCGCAGCCTCTTTGACCGTGGCGATGATGATGTCGCCCACGCCCGCATAGCGACGACGCGTGCCACCAAGCACCTTGATGCACATGATCTCACGGGCGCCGGTGTTGTCGGCTACCCTGAGCCGCGTATATTCCTGGATCATTCTCTCACCTCAGATTACGGATGGTTGCGTCGTCTCGGTCAGCAGGGCGCGCGGCCCTGTGCCTGGGCCCTATGACGGGCGCACAACCTCGATCACGCGCCAGCGCTTGAGCCGGCTGATGGGTCGGCTTTCCTCGATACGCACGACATCGCCCTCTTTGCAGGCGCCTTCTTCGTCGTGAGCCATATACTTGGTCGTGCGGCGCAACACCTTGCCATAGAGCGGGTGGCGCGAGCTTCTCGTCACTCTGACCACCACGGTCTTTTGCATCTTGTTGCTGACGACAACGCCTTCCATTACCTTACGCGGCATGGTCTACTGCTCCTCTGCTTGCAGTTCGCGCTCGCGCAGCACTGTCTTGATGCGCGCAATGTCTCGCCTCACCTGCGTCATACGGCCGGTGTTCTCCAACTGGCGCGTCGACATCTGAAAGCGCAGGTTGAACTGCTCCTGATAGAGCTCATCCAGGCTATGGTTGAGCTCGGCAACCGTCATCTCACGCAATCGCTTGGCGTTCATGCGACCTCCTCACCGGGGGTTTCGCGCTTGAGAAACGCCGTGGCGATGGGCAGCTTGTGCGCGGCCTGGGTGAGAGCGTCTTTGGCCGTCGCCTCATCAACGCCGGTGATCTCGAACATGATGCGGCCCGGCTTGACCACGGCCACGTAATGATCCACCGCGCCCTTGCCGCTACCCATGCGGGTTTCGGCGGCCTTTTGCGTCACCGGGCGATCGGGAAAGATGCGAATCCAGATCTGGCCCGAACGCTTCATCATACGGCTGAGCACGCGACGCGCCGCTTCGATCTGTCGGCTGGTGATCCAGGCAGGCTCCGAGGCGATCAGCGCATACTCACCAAAGGTGAACTCTGCGCCACGCAGCGCCTTGCCGCGCATACGCCCGCGATGCTGCCTGCGGTACTTGAGCCTCTTGGGCATCAACATTGCAGTAACCTCCCTACGCGCCCGCTGACTCTGAGGCCTCGGGCATCACGTCGCCGCGATACACCCACACCTTGACGCCGATGCGCCCAAAGGTGGTGAGAGCCTCTTCACGAGCGAAATCGATATCAGCGCGGAGGGTGTGAAGCGGCACCTGGCCTTCGCGCACCCACTCGCGACGCGCCATGTCGGCGCCCGACAGACGGCCGGCGCACATCACGCGGATGCCCTTGGCCCCGCTGCGCATGGCGCGCTGCACGGCCTGGCGCATGGCGCGCTTGTGCGACACGCGACGCTCGAGCTGCTCGGCGATGCTTTCGGCCACCACACGGGCGTTCATCTCGGGCCGGTCGATCTCAACCACATCCAGACGCAGGTTCTTGCCGCTGATGTTGGTCATCTTCTCGAGCTCGGCTTTGAGCGCGTTCACGCTCGCGCCACGCCGCCCGATGACGATGCCCGGCCTGGCCGTGTGAATGGTCACCGAGATCTGCTTGGGAAAGCGCTGAATCTCGATCTTTGCCACGCCGGCGCGCCCCAACGTCTTGTTGATCAGCTCGCGAACCTGAACGTCCTCGATCAGGAGCCGACGGTACTGCTCGCCCTCGGCGAACCATTTCGAGTCCCAATCGCGGATGATACCCAGCCTATAACCAATCGGGTTTACTTTGCGGCCCAAGATGCCCTCCTTGTCCCTCTCAACGCACCCAGTGCTAGGCCTCTCGGTCGGCCACAACAACGGTAATGTGCGAGCTCCGCTTGAGCACCGGCTTGTAGCGCCCGCGCGCCCCAGCCCGGTAGCGCCGCTGCGTGGGCGCTTCGTCTACCATGATCGTCGCCACATAGAGCTCATCAGGCGCCAGCCCATAGTTCTCCTCGGCATTGGCCAAAGCAGATGCCAACGTGCTACGCACTGCCTGCGCCGCCGCCTTGGGCGTGAACTTGAGCAGATCGAGCGCCCTGGCCGCGCTGGCGCCCCGCACCAGGTCGGCCACCAGCCGCACCTTCTGGGGCGACATATGGACGTATTTGGTAACAGCCCTGACTTCCATGCTCTCTCCTCTTAGCCCAAGCCCAGACCGCCATGCCTGGCCAGGCTCAGGTCATTGAGTGCCGTCGCTAGCTGACGCGCGTAGTGCGCTCTCTCTTCTCGTGACCGCGAAAGTAGCGCGTCGGCGCAAACTCGCCCAGCCGGTGCCCCACCATGTTCTCGGTGATATAGATGGGGATGTGTCGCCGACCATCGTGTACGGCGATGGTGTGCCCCACCATCTGCGGAAAGATCGTCGAGGCCCGTGACCAGGTGCGGATCACGCGCTTTTCGCCACGGCGGTTCATCTCCTCGACCTTTTCCAACAGCCTGGGCGCTACGAACGGCCCCTTTTTCAGCGATCGCGACATTACCTAGCCTCCTCAGAGACGCTACAATCCACTGGCCTCACTGCTACCGCCCACGGCCCTTGCCGCGGCGGCGCACGATGAATCTGTCCGTCTGCTTGTTCGAGCGCGTGCGATAGCCCAGCGTCGGCTTGCCCCACGGCGTCTTGGGCCCGGGCATGCCCACCGGCGCCTTGCCCTCACCACCACCATGCGGGTGGTCGCGCGGCGTCATGGCCGAGCCGCGAGTAGAGGGCCGACGACGCATCCAGCGGCTGCGACCGGCCTTGCCCAGCTTGATGTTGCCGTGCTCGCTGTTGCCCACCGCGCCGATGGTGGCCATGCAGTCGAGCAGCACCATGCGCACCTCGCCCGAGGGCATGCGCAACTGTGCATAGCCGCTCTCTTTGGCCAGCAACTGGGCGCTGACGCCAGCCGCTCGCACCAACTGGCCGCCCCGGCCAGGGTAGAGCTCCACGTTGTGCACCACGGTGCCCAACGGGATGTCGGCCAGCCGCAACGCGTTGCCCACCGCAAAGTCCGCCTCGGGGCCAGACATAACGGGAGCGCCCACGCCCAGCCCTTCGGGCGCCAGAATGTACCGGCGCTCGCCGTCGGCATACAGCAACAGCGCGATGTAGGCCGAACGGTTCGGGTCATACTCGATGGCCTCTACCCGGGCGGGAACCCCTGTCTTGTCACGACGAAAGTCGATCACCCGGTACCGGCGTTTGCTGCCGCCGCCGCGATGGCGAACGGTCACCTTGCCACGAAAGTTGCGCCCGGCCTTGTTCTTGAGCGGCCGCAGCAACGACTTTTCGGGCGTGCTCTTGGTAACCTGCTCAAAGCTCGCACTCGTCATAGCCCTGCGCGAGGGTGTAGTCGGTTTGTATACCTTGACTGGCATTGAACGTTCCTCTCGAGTCGTGACCTGTGCCTGCTCAGGCTAGCCAGGGTTGAGTCAGAACAACCTAGACACCCTCAAAGAAGCTGATGCTGTCACCAGGCGCCAACGTGACGATCGCCTTTTTCCACTCGGGCGTCTTGCCGATCAGCCTGCCAAAGCGGCGTGTCTTGCCCTGCACGCACATGATGTTGACACGCTGAACCTGCACCTTGAATATCTCTTCCACTGCCCGCTGCACGAGCTGCTTGTTGGCCCGCCGGTCCACCTCAAAGGTGTAGCGGTGCAGCTCATCGGCCAGGTAGTTGGTCTTCTCCGTCAGAATGGGCCGCTTCAGGACCTCATAGATGTGCATCGTCACTCCCCGTTTCCCCCAGGCCAAGCCGGGCCCTAGCCCAGAATGCCTTCGATCTGTTCGACCGCGCCGCGCGTCACCATGACATAGTCATAGCCCAGCAGGTCGCGCACGCTCAGGTTCGTGGCGCGTTGCACCTTGACATAGGGCAGGTTGCGGGCCGAAAGCTCCACGTTTTCGTTGCGCTCGGGCAGCAGCATGAGCACCGACGAATCGAGGCCCAGGCGGTCGAGCAGCGAGATCATCTCGCGCGTCTTGGCCCCATCCATCACCAGCTCATCGATGACGACCAGCTGCTGGTCAGAGGCCTTGACCGACAGCGCCGAACGCAGCGCCAAACGGCGCATCTTGCGGTTCATCTTTTGCTCATAGCTGCGCGGCGTGGGGCCAAAGATGATGCCGCCCCCGCGCCACTGGGCCGCTCGCGTCGAGCCCTGCCGGGCGCGACCAGTGCCCTTTTGCCGCCACGGCTTGCGGCCACCGCCGGCCACCTCAGAGCGCGTCTTGGTATCGTGCGTGCCCAGGCGAGCATTCGCCAGTTGCCGCACCAGCGCCTGATGCATCACCGCCACATGCGGCTCGATGCCAAACACAGCATCGTTCAGATCCAGCTCTCCAACTGTCTCACCGGCCATATCGCGAACCGGAACTCGCATCTCAATCTCTCCTGCCTCTCTCTGCAGAGCGCGCTGTGATGTGCTCGTCGCTACAGCTTGACGGCGTTGCGGATGACGACCAGGCCGCCATCGGGGCCAGGCACAGCACCCTTTACAGCGATCAGATGGCGCTCTGCATCGACCTTGACGATCTCCAGGTTCAACACCGTGACCTGTCGGCCACCCATTTGCCCGGGGCCACGCATACCCTTGAACACGCGCCCGGGGGTGGTGGTGGCGCCAATAGAGCCCACCGCACGGTGTCGGTCAGATTGACCGTGAGTTTTGGGGCCGCCATGAAAGCCATGCCGCTTCACTGCGCCAGCAAAGCCGCGCCCCTTGGAGGTGGCTCGCACATCGACATGGTCGCCAGCGGTAAACAGGTCGCCCGCCGTCAACACCTGGCCCAGCTCGTAGGCCGAGAGCTCGCTGGTGCGAAACTCGCGCAGGTGGCGCAACGGGGACAGTTGGCCCAGGTGGCCGCGCTCGGGCTTGTTGAGCTTCTTGGCATGCTCAAAGCCGATCTGCACCGCGTCATAGCCATCGGTGGCCTGGGTCTTGATCTGCGTCACGCGGCAGGGCCCCGCCTCGATGACGGTCACAGGGATCACACCGCCCTGCTCGTCAAAGATGCGCGTCATGCCGATCTTGCGGCCGATAAGCGTCTTTTTCTTTGCCATCACAACCCTCTGGGGGGCGTACTTGCGGTAGCCACAGCGTTTGCTGGCGGGCTACAAGGGTTAGCCCCTATCCCCCTTTTGACTTGGTTCGCTAGAGCTAGAGCTTGATCTCGATATCCACGCCACCGGGCAGGTCGAGCCGCATCAGCGACTCGATGGTGGTCGGGTTCGGGTCGAGCACGTCGATCAGACGTTTGTGCGTGCGGATCTCGAGCTGCTCGCGCGAGTCACGGTCGATAAAGCTGGCCCGCGCTACACTGAACTTTTCGATGCGAGTGGGTAGCGGCACCGGGCCGACCACTGCCGCACCTGTGCGCTCGGCCGTGTCCACGATCTGGCGCGCCGACTGATCGAGCACGCGATGATCATATGCCTTGAGCCGAATCCTGATGCGCTGTTGTCTCGCCATAGTCTCCCCTGTTCGCTACCCTTCGGCCTCGTCTCGCCGTGCCGGGCGCAAGCGTTGATCGTTGTGCTATCTCTGCCAGACTATTCCAGGATTTGGGTGAGGACGCCAGCGCCCACG
>MTKY01077437.1_pt1 | contig 20773 bp, 18 predicted proteins | sample 1042731 | NCBI WGS metagenome assembly MTKY01 (sample SAMN06212206, study PRJNA360538) | anaerobic digester metagenome | biome: Wastewater treatment plant; material: sludge; isolation source: anaerobic digester fed with sludge from wastewater treatment plant | place: Denmark: WWTP Soeholt ... | reverse complement strand
TGGATCGTCCGGGACGGGCATGTCGAGCGGCGGGCGGTGACCGTCGGCGAGGCGCGCGGCGGTGAGGTGAAGATCCTCGACGGAATTCACGGCGGCGAGCGCGTGGTCGTGGACGGCCCCGATCGTCTCGCGGAGGGCATGCGTGTGAAGGAGGACGCGCGGTGACCAACGGCCACAGTGTTCTGGTTCGCGTGGACAACGTGGCCCGGACCTTCCGGCGCGGATCGGAGGAGGTCCACGTTCTCTCGGGCCTGAATCTTCAGGTGCGCGAGGGCGAGTTTCTGGCCCTGATGGGCCCGTCGGGCTCCGGAAAAACAACGCTGCTGAACTTGATCGGCGGCCTGGATCGTGTGACCAGCGGATCCATCACGGTCGGGAACGATCGCGTCGATCAGATGTCCAACCGGCATTTGCCCGCCTGGCGGGCGAGGCACGTGGGCTTCGTATTCCAGTTCTACAACCTGTTGCCCGTGTTGACGGCGGAGCGCAACGTGGAACTGCCCCTGCTCCTGACGCATCTGCCCAAGGCGGCTCGGCGCAAACACGTGGCCGCCGCCCTGGAGATCGTGGGCCTGACTCACCGGGCCCGTCACTATCCGTCCACGCTCTCGGGCGGCGAACAGCAGCGCACCGGGCTGGCCCGGGCGATTGTCACGGACCCCACGATCCTGCTCTGCGACGAGCCGACCGGCGACCTGGACCGCAAATCCGGAGACGAAATCCTCGACCTGCTGGCGGCACTCAACCGCGAGCACGGCAAGACGATCGTCATGGTCACGCACGATCCGCACGCCTCCGCCCGGGCCACGCGAACCGTACACCTCGACAAGGGCCGGCTTTTCGAGGAGACGCCTCAATGAGGTATTCCTCGCTGATCTGGGGCAATCTGAAGCGTCGGAAGATTCGCACCGCGCTGACGATTCTCTCGGTCGGCGTGGCCTTCCTCCTGTTCGGCCTTCTGTGCGCGCTCAAGCATGCGTTCACCGCCGGCATCGAGCTGGCCGGCGTGGATCGCCTGGTCGTGCGCCACAAGGTGTCGCTCATCATGCTGCTGCCGCAGACGTACGGCAGCCGCATGGAGCAGATTCCCGGCGTGGACCGAACCGTGCATTTTACCTGGTTCAACGGCGTCTATCGGAACGAGCCGAGGAACTTTTTCGGCAGCTTTCCCACCGATCCGGAGCCGTTTCTGGACCTGTTTACGGAATACCGGGTCCCGCCGGATCAGCGGGAGGCCTGGTTGAAGACGCGCACGGGTGCGATCGTAGGCCGCTCCCTGGCCGACCGGTTCGGGTGGAACATCGGCGATCGGGTGCCGCTCACCACGCCCATCTGGCCGCACCCGGACAGCGGGGCCTGGACATTCGACATCGTGGGCATCTATGACGGGGTCGGCAAAGACGTCGATACGTCCGGCTTCTTCTTCCGCTACGATTATTTCGATGAAGGACGCCCGTACGAGAAAGGCAAGGTCGGCTGGTACATGGTCCGTGTGCACGATCCGAACCGCGCTGCGGAGGTGGCCAGGGCGATCGACGCCGAGTTCGCCAACTCGCCCTTCGAAACCAAGGCCGAGCCGGAGGGCGCGTTTGCCCAGGCGTTCATTCAACAGATCGGCAGCATCGGCACCATCCTGATCGCGATTCTCAGCGCGGTGTTTTTCACCATTCTGCTGGTGGCCGGCAACACGATGGCCCAGGCCGTTCGCGAGCGATCAGAGGAGCTGGGCGTGCTCAAGGCGCTGGGCTTCAGCGATGATCTTGTGCTCGGACTGGTGCTGGCCGAATCGTGCCTGATCGCCGCCGTTGGTGGTCTGATCGGCCTGGGGCTGGCCTGGCTGGTGACCGCCCGGGGCAGCCCCGTGCCGTCCATACTCCCGCTCTTCTCGCTGCCTCGCCGTGATGTCGTGATCGGCGCGGCGATCGTGCTGGCCCTGGGCCTGGCGGCGGGGATTCTGCCGGCGTGGCAGGCCCGGCGGCTGCAGATTGCCACGGCCCTGAGGAGACACGTGTGATCAACTGGCTTTCCCAGGTCGGCTCCGTCACGCTTTTCAACCTGCGCACCATTCCCCGGCGCAAGGGCGCCGCCATTACGGCCGCGGTCGGTATTGCCGGCGTGGTCGCTGTGCTGGTGGGCGTGCTTTCCATCGCGGAGGGGTTCCGGACGGCCATGACCGCCTCGGGACCGGCGGACGTGGCGATTGTGCTGCGCGACGGAGCGGACACCGAAATGACCAGCATCCTTTCCCGCGCGGATACGCGTCTGATCGCCGACGCGCCCGGCGTGGCCCACGCGCCCGACGGACCGGTCGCATCCGCCGAGCTGTACGTGATCATCGATCTGGCGAAGCGCTCCACCGGCACGGAGGCGAACGTGGCGCTCCGCGGCGTCGGAAGCATGGCCGCCCAGGTACGCGGTGACGTCCGGATCGTCGCGGGCCGGTCGTTCAAGCCCGGCCGCAACGAGGTGATCGTGGGGGCGGGCGCGGCCCGGACCGTGGCCGGACTGGATCTGAACGAACGAATCCGCGTGGGGAATGCCGAGTGGGAGGTGGTGGGCCTGTTCAGCGGCGGAGGCGGTGCGGCCGACTCGGAAATCTGGACGGATGCCGCCGTGCTGCAGCCCGCCTACCATCGCGGCGATTCGTTCCAATCCGTATATGTGAAGCTCGCCTCGCCGGAGGCGTTCGAGGAGTTCAAGAACGCGCTGGACACGAATCCGCAACTGAAAGTCAGGTCGGTGCGCCTCAGTGACTACCTGGCCGACCAGTCCCGCCTGCTGACGACCTTCATCAAGACCATCGGCATACTCATCGCGACGATGATGGCCCTGGGCGCGCTGTTCGGCGCGATGAACACCATGTACAGCGCGGTGGCGGCCCGCACCCGGGAGATCGCCACGCTGCGGGCCTTGGGTTTCGGGGCCGGCCCGGTCATTCTCTCCGTCCTCTCGGAGTCCCTGGCGCTGGCCCTGATCGGCGGGGGCGCCGGCGCGGCGCTGGCCTATCTGGCCTTTGACGGCTTTCGCGCGTCGACCATGAACTGGCAGACCTTCAGCCAGATCGCGTTCGCGTTCGCCGTGACGCCCCCGCTCCTGGCTTGGGCCATCCTGCTGGCCGCGGCCATCGGACTGCTCGGCGGCCTCTTGCCGGCCATCCGCGCGGCTCGCCTGCCCGTCGCCGCCGCCCTGAGGAAAACGTAGCGGCCTCCGGCCGCGAACGCGGGCCGCCGGGCGGACCTCGTGTGAGCAGGGTCGAGCGCACAGCCCGGGATTTCGCGAGCCCTCGATGGCCCAGCGCCGTCCGGACCCCGGAGAAACCGCCTAAGCCGATGGACCGGCGCGCGGCCGTCTTGCCGGGGAATTGGATGAGGCTTACAATTTGCTGTGCAATCGCGAGTTGCGTTTTGGGCCCGCAGAGAAGAGAACACGACAATGAGCCGCAAGAACCGCTTCAGGCGTCTGGTGGGCACGGCATTCCTCCCGGCGGTCGCGTTGGCTGCGTTTTCGGCGGCAGCCGAAGCTCCCGAAGTGAAGTCGCGCGGTGCGATCATCCCCATCGATGACGAAATCACGGATGTCACCATGGAGAGTCTGAAGCGGCGCGTGGAGTTGGCGACGCAGGACGGCGCGACCGTGATTGTGTTCGAGCTGGACACGCCCGGCGGCATGTTGTCCAGCGCTTTGGACATCTGCGACTACATCAAGGGGCTGCGCAGCCTGAAGACCGTGGCCTGGGTGAATACGCAGGCATACTCCGCCGGCTCCATGATCGCCCTGGCCTGCGACGAGGTGGTGATGGCCTCTCGCTCGACGCTGGGCGACTGCGGTGTCATACTGGGAACTCCCGTCGGACCGGCACCCGTGCCCGAGGAGTTGCGAGCCAAAAGCGAGGCGCCGGTGCTTACGGAGTTCCGGGAATCGGCGAACCGCAACGGCTACAACCGGCTTCTGTGCGAGGCGATGGTCGTCCAGGAGCGCGAGGTCTGGTGGATCGAGCGAACGACCACCGGGGAACGCCGATTCGTCGGCACCGCCGAGAAGAACAAACTCATTCCGGAAGGGGCAAGCGCGACGCAGCCTGCCCAGCCGGACTGGCAACTCGTGACGGCGTATCTCGATCCGGTCACGGAGCAGGAAGTGGAGTTCGTCAACCCGGTGGTCGGCGCCGACGCGCTGCTCACCATGTCCCAGAGCGAGGCATACGCGTTTGGTTTTGTCAAGGCAATCATCAGCAATACGGATGAATTGCGGGCTCACTACAATCTCTCCGGAGAACTGCCGCGGATCACCTTCACCTGGCTCGAGCGACTGACCGGATGGATGACTTCCATGCCGGTGCGGGCGTTCCTGCTGATCATCATTTTTCTGGGCGCCTACGTGGAGTTCCACACGCCCGGAGTGGGCGTACCCGGCCTGGTTGCGCTGATTGCCCTGGCCATCTTCGTGGGCGCCCCGTACATGACCGGGCTGGCAAATGTCTGGGAGATCATCATCATCCTCATCGGCGCGGTTCTGCTGGCCATTGAGCTGTTCGTCACGCCCGGGTTCGGCGTGGTGGGCGTGCTGGGCATCCTGGTGATGCTGGTCGGCTTGCTGGCCACCTTCGTGCCGGACGAACCGGGCCGCCGTTTTCCCATCTACTGGCCGACGTTGCCGCAGTCGCTGGAGGCACTGCGGTATGGGCTCATGACGCTGGCCGCCGGCTTCGTCGGCGCGTTGGCGGGGGCCTGGGCCCTAAGCAAATACCTGCCGGAGCTTCCGCTGCTGCGGCTGGCCGCACCGGCCAACCCCACGCGGGAAACGGTGGCCGTGGCAGATCCCTATCACGGAGCGGCGCAGCTCGGGGACATCGGACAGGCCGTCACTCCGTTGCGGCCGGGAGGCAGCGCGCGGTTCGGCGCGACCCTGGTGGACGTGGTTACGGAGAGCGAGTGGATCGAGAAAGGGGCGGACGTAGAGGTGGTCGAGCGGCGCGGAAACACAGTGGTGGTCCGGTCGATGCCGTCCTGACGCGTCTGCGGACCCGGCGGAACGCCGTCGAGGCAGAGTATGTGGCATAGCGACGCAGTTCTCATCCTGCTCTTTACGTCGGGCGTGCTGTTGCTGGTGCTGGAATTCTTCATCCCGTCCGGCGGCTTCCTGACGGTCGGTGCCGTTATTGTGCTGGTCTGTGCCATCGTGCTGACCTGGCAGCGCGACCCACGGGCGGGGCTGGCGGCGGCCGTGACCAGTGGAATCGCGGTTCCGGCGCTGCTCTTGTTCATCCTGAAACACGTGACGCGCCTTCCGATGGGCAGGCGGCTGGCCCCGCCGAATCCGGAATCGTCCAGCGGTCGAACGACCGAGCAGGTCGAGGCGCTGCGGAACCTGGTGGGGCGGCGGGGTCGGGCCGTGACGCCGCTGCGTCCCGTGGGCATATGCGAGTTCGACGGGCGGCGCGTGAGTTGCGTGGCGGAGATGGGTATGATGGAGAAGGACACGAGCGTCGAAGGCTGCGGTGTCAGCGGCAGTGATCTGATCGTGCGGGCGGTGAGTGATGGACAGTAGATCCGCCGCCGGCGCGCGGCGATCGGTTTGAAGCCATAGGATTCAGCGACAGGGGTCGAGGAAGGGCGGGTACAGATGTATATGCCGTTCGTATTGGCGTTGGAGAGCAGCGTTTGGTGGGTGGTCGGGGCCATCCTGGTCATCGGCGTTGTGCTGGTGTTCGTGCTCTTTGCGGCCCAGGTGATCGGATTGTACGTCCAGGCCGTGCTGACCCGGGCGGGCGTGGGACTCATCGAGCTGGCCACCATGCGGCTGCGGAAGGTCAGCCCGAACGTCATCGTGGGCAACAAAATCGCCCTGGTGAAGGCCGGTATTCACGACGTGACCGTAAACGATCTGGAGGCACACTACCTGGCAGGCGGCAACGTGACGTACGTGTGCCGGGCGGTCATCCAGGCCGATCGGGCGAACCTCGACCTGGACTGGAAGGTGGCCTGTGCCATTGATCTGGCCGGTCGCGACGTGGTGGACGCCGTGCGAACGTCGGTCAATCCCAAAGTCGTCGATTGCCCGAAGACCGATCCGAAAACCGGGCTGGACCGCCTGGATGCCGTTTCGAAGGACGGCATTCGTCTGCTGGTCAAGGCGCGCGTGACCGTCAAGACGAATATCCGGGCTCTGATCGGCGGAGCCACGGAGGACACCGTGATCGCCCGTGTGGGTCAGGCCATCGTGAGCGCCATCGGCTCGGCGGAGACGTACAAGCAGGTGCTCGAGAACCCGGATCGAATCGCGCGCAAGGCGCTCGACAGCGGTCTGAGCCCGGGAACGGCGTTCCTGATCGTGTCGGTGGACATCGCCGACGTCAGCGTGGCGGCCGTCTCGGACAAGGCCAACGTCGGCGCGTCGCTCCAGGCGGAACAGGCGGAAGCGGACAAGCGGCGGTTCCAGGCGGAGGCGGAGAAGCGGGCGGCCATGGCCCGGGCCCGCGAGGCGGAGATGCAGGCGCTGGTGGCGGAAAACCGGGCCAAGGTCGTGGAAAACGAAGCCAAGATCCCGCTGGCCATCGCCGAGGCATTCCGCACCGGCAACCTGGGCATCATGGATTTCTACCGCATGAGGAACATCGAGGCCGATACAGCCATGCGCGGCGCCATCGGCGGCGTGGGCGAGCGCAAGACCGAACCGCCGAAAACTTGATCACGAAACGGCAGGGCAGTTATGAACCTCCTGTGTATGGCAACACTCGTTCCGGCCCTGGCGGTCCGGGATGATGATGACGGCCTGACGAATCTGCTCTACATTTTGGTTGTGCTGGTCTTTCCGTTGTTGGGCAGTCTGGGGGCGTGGCTTCGCAAGCGATTCGGGAAACAAACGGAAGAGTTGGTCGGCGATCTGGAGGGCAGTCCCCAGGAAGAGTTGATTCTGTTGCCCCCGTCGCCGGCCCTGCGCCCCGCGATTCCCCAAGCCCGTCCGACGACGCCTGACCGGCCGATCATCGTGATGGCACCGACTCCGCCCCCCGTACGGCCGGTGGCGGAGCCCGTTTTTCCGTGGGGGCCGCCGCAAAGTCAGTCGTTGTCGACCCCGCCGCCAGTCTTGGCTCGAAAGCCGAAGGCACCGGCACGGGTTCACCGCCCCCGGACCGGGCTCCAGCGTGAGGTTCCAGAGGTTCGTGCGACGGGTGAGCCTCCAGTGCCTCAGAGGCGGACGGAACTCGGCGTACTGACACGGGAAGACCTGCGGCGCGCGATCCTGCTGCGGGAAGTGCTCGGTCCGCCCGCCGCGTTGCGCCCGCCCGGCGAGGCCTCGTGGGAACGATAACGGCGGCCGCTTCGACACGCGCCGTGGGGAATGCTCGCCCCCGGCTCAATGAAAATCCCGCGACATCCGGCGCAGACGCCCCGGCGATTCGCAGAGTTCGCGCAGGCGGTGGGTTTGGACGTGTACGACTTGGCCCTGCTGTTCAACCCGGCCTTCCGCGATGAGGGCGATCGCGCTGCGGGCGGCCCGTCGATCGCGCTCGAAGATGGCGGGCCGGACCACCAGGTTGGCAATCCCCGTTTCGTCCTCCAGCGTGATGAACACCGTGCCGCCGGCGGTTAACGGCCGCTGCCGCACGAGTACCAGGCCGGCAACCTTCACATTCTGCCCGTGTCGCGCGCCGGCAAGCTGCTCCGCAGAGAAAACGCCTTCGTGACGCAGGCCGCTGCGCAGCAGGCCGATCGGGTGGGCGGTCAACGACAAACCGATCGCCTCGTAATCCTGAACCACCTGCTGCTCGATGGGCAGGGCGGGAAGGAGGGGGTTCGGCTCCTCCGGCACGAGTCCGACAAACAGCGGCAGATCCTCGTCAATCGCCAGCACCTGCCAGAGCGCCTGCCGGCGATCCAGGCCCAGAGACCGGAACGCATCCGCCGCGGCCAGCCGGGCCAGCACCGCTCGCGATACGCCGGCCCGCCGCCAGACATCCAGCACGCTGGTGAACGGCCCACCTCTTCGCGCCGGCTCGATGCCGGCCACGTTCTCCCGCGAAATCCCTTTCACCAGCCGCATCCCCAGTCGCAACGCCGGCCCCCTTTCCCCCGGCCCCTCGATCCCCCGATCCTTCGATCCCTCTCTTCCTTCGTGCTCTCGTGCCTTCGTGTCTTCCAACCCACAATCATATCCGCTCCAATTGACGTCCACCGGCCGCACTTGCACTCCGTGCTGCCGGGCGTCCCGGACAAGTTGGGCGGGAGCGTAAAAGCCCATCGGCTGCGAGTTGAGGATAGCCGCCGTAAAGGCCGCCGGGTGATACCGTTTGAGCCAGGCGGATACGTAGACCAGCAGAGCGAAGGATGCGGCGTGGCTTTCGGGGAACCCGTATCCGCTGAAACCGGCGATCTGCTCGAAGACGTGTTCCGCAAACTCCCGTGAGAGGCCGCGGGCCATCATGCCGTCGACCAGCCGCCGCTGGAACCGCTCGATGGACCCGGTCCGGCCCCACGCCCCCATCGTGCGGCGGAGCTGGTCTGCCTCGCCCGGTGTAAAACCCGCGGCCACAACCGCCAGCCGGATGGCCTGTTCCTGAAAGAGCGGCACGCCGAGCGTCTTGGCCAGCACGGCCTCGATCTCCGGTGTGGGATAGACGACGGGTTCTTCGCCGTTTCGCCGACGCAGGTACGGATGGACCATTTTGCCCTGAATGGGTCCGGGCCGGACGATGGCGACCTCGATGACCAGATCATAGAAATTCCTGGGCCGCAGTCGCGGCAACATGCTCATCTGCGCCCGGCTCTCGATCTGAAAGACGCCAACGGTATCGGCCCGGGAGATCATGTCGTACACGGCGGGGTCTTCGGGGGGGATGGTGTGGAGGGCAAGGGACGGAGGGACCGAGGGACCGAGGGACCGAGGGATCAAGGGATCGAGGGATCGAGGGACGGAGGAAAGAAGGGACGGAGGGACCGAGGGACCGAGGGACGGAGGGAAGAAGGGATGGAGGGACCGAGGGACCGAGGGACCGAGGGACGAAAGGGAGGAATACGAAGCTACGGTTTCTTTCGTTCGATGTTGCGAAGGAGACCCTGCAGAACACGATCCGTCCCCGCTACCGAGTTGTTGATGGCTTGTGTTGGCTTCATGAAGTTCAACTGTTCTGCCGGAATCAACTGTGTCTGAAGTTCGGCTAGTGAGCCGCGGGCAATACGAAGGAATCGTATGTACTCCGGGCGGGTGCCTCGGGCATAACCCTCTGCGATATTCGATGGGATCGACACCCCTGCTCGTCGCATCTGTGTGATCAGGCCGAATCGTTCCGAGTCCGGAAATTTCTGAGTAAGGCGGTAAACCCGCTTGGCCAGTTCGATTCCCTTCTGCCAGGCGATCAGATCCCGAAACGTGTTGATTCCAGACATTGTTCTCATTCCCTTGCAGGGATGCATCATTTTCGTGACTGCAACTTCGTTCTCTATAACCACTCGCTTCCCCTCCGCCCCTCCGCCCCTCGGTTCCTCCGCCCCTCGGTCCCTTGATCCCTTGATCCCTCGGTCCCTCCCTCCCTTCTTCCCTCCGTCCCTCGATCCCTCGGTCCCTCGCTCCCTTGGTCCCTCCCTCCCTCGGTCCCTCATTGATCAATGCCAGACATTTTCTGATCGCCGTCAGCATGCCCAGCGCCAGGCAATCCACCTTCAGCATGCCCAGGGCATCGATGTCATCCTTGTCCCATTCAATGAAGGTGCGGTCGGGCATGGCAGCGTTTTCGATCGGCACCACTTCGCACAGCGGGCCGCGGGTGATCACGAAGCCGCCGACATGTTGCGACAGGTGACGGGGAAAACGGAGAATCTGTTCCACCAGCCGGCGGAGGCAGCGGACAGAATAGTCGTTCGGATTCAGCCCGGCCTCGCGAAGACGATCCTCCGCGGCGGGCGTGCGGTCCCACCATTCGTGCGCCCGGGCCAGCCGGTCCACGCGATCCGGCGAGAGGCCCAGAGCCTTGCCCACCTCGCGCACGGCCGAACGCGGTCGGTACGTGATCACCTCCGCCACGATGCCGGCCCGATCCCGCCCATATTTGTTGTAGATGTACTGAAAAACCTCCTCGCGGCGCTCGTGTTCGAAGTCCACATCAATGTCCGGCGGCTCGTTCCGCTCCCGACTGACGAATCGCTCGAAAAGCACGTCGATGCGGTCCGGGTCGACGGCCGTGATCTCCAGGCAATAGCAGACGGCCGAGTTGGCCGCACTGCCGCGACCCTGGCAGAGAATTCCGCGGGATCGGGCGAATCGCACGATGTCCCAGACCGTCAGGAAATACGGCTCGTAGCCCAGCTCGGCGATCAACGCCAGTTCGTGCTCGATCTGGGCCCGTACCCGCGGCGTTACGCCGTTCGGAAAGCGCCGCCGGGCACCCTGCCAGGTCAGTTCCGACAGGTATTCCGTCGGCGTGCGGCCGGCAGGGCAGATTTCCTGCGGGTACTCATATCGAAGCTCGTCCAGGCGGAAGGCGCAACGCCGGGCGATTTCCACCGTGTGCCGGATCGCCCGGGGATACGCCGCAAACAGCCGGGCCATCTCCCGCGGCGCTTTGAGATGCCGTTCGGCGTTGGCAAACAGCCGGGCGCCGGCGGTTTCCAGGGTGCAATGCTTGCGAATGCACGTGAGCACGTCCTGAAGAAACCGCCGCTCCGGCACGTGATAATGCACGTCGTTGGCCGCCACCAGCGGCACACCGGTGCGACGGGAGAATTCAGCCAGGCCGGCCAGTCGGCGGGCGTCGTCCGCCCCGTAGCCGGTTTCAGCACCGAGATAGAGACGCTCGCCGAACACATCGCGGTACGCTCCTGAGACGCTTTCAAAATCGCATCGTCGACCGGGAACCGGAAAGACGATCCCGATCCATTCGCGATCCAACTCCGCGATATCTTCGAAGCGCAGAAGACATTCTCCTTTGCGGGCACGGCGCCTTCCTTCCGTGATCAGCCGGCACAGCCGACCGTAGGCCGTCCGCGTCGGGGCATAGAGGGCGATGGGAGGAGCGTCAACCGGAGTGATCTCCGCGCCGATGATCAGTTTGAGGTTATGCTCGCGGGCCGCTCGATGCATGCGCACCACGCCCGCCAGCGAGTTGCGGTCCGTTACGGCCAATGCCTCGTATCCCAGCTCCGCGGCTCGAGCGACCAATTCTTCCGGATGCGACGCGCCGCGCAAAAACGAAAAGTTTGTCCGGCAGTGCAGTTCCGCATACCCCTCACCCCGGAGGCCGGGCGGGTGGGCGACATGCCGCTGTTCGCGGAGCCGAACCTCGCAACGGTCCGACCGGTCCGATACGAGCGTCAGAGATTGCCTCCTGTTTTCAGGGGTCATGTCCGGAATCTTCCAGCACTGCCGTTCGAGCAACCGGACCGGCTGGAGACAAACCAGTCGCCCGGCGGACCCCCCTTCCAACTTTCCGACGGCAGATTGCCCGGAAACCTAACATACACCAAACAAAAAAATCCGGCAAATGGATTTGATTTTTTCAGGAATGATTCCTATTACTAAAAGAACGAACATGGTGCCGTCCACACAAAACATAAGAATGACTGAGCCGCGCAAAGTGATACTGGAGGAATTGCGCCGGGTGGATACACACCCCACCGCCGATAAAGTCTACGAAATCGTTCGACGCAGGTTGCCCCGAGTGAGTCTGGCCACGGTCTACCGCAACCTGGAATGGCTGGCGCAAACGGGCCTGATTCAGAAGTACGAATCGGCGGGCTCCCAGCGACGGTATGATGGGAACCCCCACAGCCACGACCATATCCGTTGTGTGGCGTGCGGACGGCTGGATGATCTTGTGGCCGACCCGCTTGCGGCGGTGGAACAGCGCATTTCCGGCAAAACGGATTATCAGATCGTGGGATACCGCCTGGAATACCTGGGAATCTGCCCGTCCTGCCAGGCCTCTTCCGCCAGGAGGATGAGCCGCGACGACGACGACGAACTCGATACCCCTCCGGCGGGTCGGACATCCCCGGCCCCTGGATTCAGATCGACGATACGAACCCCGCGCGGAAGCGCACCCACAGAGGAGGACAAACATGATCAGCGAGAAGATGCAGGAGCGACTCAACAAGGCGATCAAACTCGAGTTTGACTCGTCTTATCTCTATCTGTCGATGGCGGCGTATTGCGAGTCGATCGCCTTCGACGGTTTTGCGGGGTGGATGCGGGCCCAGTCGGCCGAGGAGTGGCGACACGGCATGCGCGTCTACGAATACCTCTGCGACCAGCAGGCCCGCGTCGTGCTGCACCCCATCGACCAGCCCAAACACGAGTGGGTTTCCGTGGTGGAGGTCTTCGAGGAGACCCTCGCTCACGAGAAAAAGGTCACCGCGGCCTACCACGACCTGATGGCCTATGCGCACGAGACGAAAGACTACGCCACCCAGGCGTTTCTCCAGTGGTTCATCAACGAACAGGTGGAGGAAGAGGCCACGGCCGCCGGGATTCTGGACAAGCTGCGCATGGTCAAAGACCGGCCGCAGGGCCTTCTGTACATGGACCGCCATCTGGGCCAGCGGCAGTCCGCCTCGGCGGGCGCCGCGGAAGACGATTGATGGGAGCCGGACCGGCGAGTCCGGACGAACGGAAGCGTGATGGTTGGCCGGGCCGCCGCACGCGGCGTGCCCGCGCCGCCGCGCCGAAAACCAGGCGCTGTTTTCAGAAGATATTACGGAAGGAGAGTGCCGCGTCATGTCGACTCTGGTAACCAGGCAGGCGCCCGATTTCACGGCGGAAGCCGTTCTGCCGAACAACGATTTCGGCGAGGTGAGCCTGTCGAAGCTGCGGGGCAAATATGTTGTGTTGTTCTTTTATCCGCTGGACTTCACGTTCGTGTGTCCTTCGGAGATCATCGCGTTTGACAAGAAGATCGACGAGTTCAGGAAGCGCAACTGCGAAGTGATCGGCGTGTCCGTCGATTCGAAGTTCTCGCACTACGCCTGGAAGGCGACGCCGCGGGAGAAGGGGGGGATCGGCCCGGTACGGTTCCCCATCGTGGCGGACATCACCAAGAGCATCGCACGCGATTACGGCGTGCTGCTCAACGAGGCGGTGGCTCTGCGGGGCCTGTTCCTGATCGACAAGGAGGGGGTGGTTCGGCATGCGGTGGTGAACGATCTGCCGCTGGGTCGAAGCGTGGACGAAGCGCTCCGCATGGTGGATGCTCTTCAATTCACCGAGCAGCACGGCGAGGTCTGCCCGGCCAACTGGCGGCCCGGCGAGGAAGGCATGGCCGCGACGGCCGAGGGCGTGGCCGCCTATCTCGCCAGACACGGATAGGCTTATCGTCGCCCGTCCGCATCGGGCGGACTCCGGATGGGTCGGTGTCTCCCGGGCGGCGCGAAACCGGCCCTCGTCTGCCGGCGAACCGGCGTTTCCGGCACGCGAGGGCCGTTTTGTGTCAGGCCTTCGGACGACCGGCGTGTCCGCGTTGCGGACGGGCCGTTGCCGTCGCCGGCCACATTTGACAGGCCCGATCACCCGGGGTACGGTACGGCCGCGAAAGCAGGACTGCGGGGTAGAGCAGTTGGCAGCTCGTCGGGCTCATAACCCGGAGGTCGCTGGTTCGAGTCCAGCCCCCGCTATTGACCGCTTCACGGCCTCGGCTTCGGCCGGGGCCGTGTGCTTTCTGGCGATGTCCCCGCTCGGTTTGAGCACCATCGGCCCAACGTACTGCTCAATGAAGTCCCGCATCTCCGTCGGCGTGGCGACCGTCGCAAGCGATTCCTGAGCTTCCGCCAAGGTTTGGCGGACGGCGCCGGCCAGTCGGCCGGTGTGGTCGTTGGCGTCGCCGGCGAGTTCGGCCACCCGCTGCTGAAGCCGCTCGCGGTCCGCTTCCAGTTCTCCCACCTGCCGGGACACCGCCCGCTTGGCGGTGGCGTCGATGTCCGGGTCCACCAGGAGCCGGGTCATCGAACCGATCTTCTTGTCGAGTTCCCCGATCTTCGCGCGAACGCGCTGGAGCTCGCCGCGGTTCGACTGCGTGAGCTTGCGCGCCTCTTCGACCGCGTCCTCGATCAGGGAGTCGGCGTCGGCGAAGACTTCCTGGTAGGTCCGCGTGATCCGCTCCATCAGCAGGTCTTCGCGAACGCTCCCCGTGTTGCGGCAGGCTTCCGGGCCGTTCCGCTGGCGGCAGCCGCACTCGTAGTAGTGGTACTCGCCCTTGCGGTTCCGGCTCGTGCGGCGATAGCACACGCTGCCGCACGCTTCGCAGAAGATCATCCCGGTGAACGGCCGGTAGGCCGGGGCGAGAAGCTGCCCGTTGTCGCGGCCCGGCCGCGCGTGCAGCGCGAGCCGGTCCTGGGCCTCTTTGAACGTCGCGTCGTCGATAATCCGCAGGCGTTCGTCATTCTGCACGATGTGTTCGGAAGCGTCCCGCCAGACCGGCACCCGCCGGCCGGTGCGCTTGTTGAGCTTGTACTTGCGGCGGTTGTAGATGATCCGCCCGATGCAGATGTCATTCGTCAGAATCCGCCGCACGCTGGTGTGCGTCCATGTCGGGCACCGCCGCGTCGGCACACCGCGCTTGGCGAGCCGCTGGGCGAGGACTTTCAGGCCAACCGACTCGGTCGTGTAGACTTGGAACACCCACCGCAGGACCGCGGCTTCCGCTTCGTCGATGGCCAGCCGGTGCAAGCCGTCGGCGGTCTGCTCGATCCGGTAGCCGTAAGGCGGCGGTCCGCCGGTCCAGGCCTTCTGCTCGAACCGCTTGACCAAGCCGTCGCGTGTGCGCTCGGCCAGAACGCGCGAGTAGTGCTCGCTGATGACCAGGTGCATCCCGCGGGCGAGTGCGTCCTTCCCCTCGGTGGTGCTGACGACCTCGACGCCGCTGTCTTCGAGCTGCGCGATGATCGCGCTGGTCTCGGCGAGGTTGCGGCCGAGCCGGTCGTACTTGTAGACGAGGAGCCGTTCGATCTCGCCGGCTTCGGCGTCGGCGAGCAGCCGGAGCAGGGCTTCGCGGCCGGCCATGGCGCGGCCGGTGCGGGCACGGTCAACGTATTCGCGGAAGCTGCGGGCCGGAAGGTCGCGGCGGCAGGCGTCAAGCTGGACTTCGATCGAGGTGCCGCCGTCCTGGGCGTGGGAGGAATAGCGCGCGTAGATCGCCGTCGTCTTCCTCATGGGCCGGTCTCCTGGGCTTTGAGGATGTCCACGGCGCGGCGGGCGATGACCCGCACCAGCCAGCTTCGGGCGTCTTCGATCTGCCGCCGAGTGGGCCGGAATAGCTCGCGCCGCTCATCGCCATAAGTCCTTTTCTGACGGCATTTTACCGCGCACGCAGCCCCGTGAGAAGCAGGCGCGGGGCCCGATTTTGAACTTCCAGCTTCCGCAGCGCGGCTCATACCTTAGACCTATCCCGAAGGTCGGAAAGTGGCCTAAGCCGCTTCCAGCAAACGAGTTGGGCGATGCCGTAATCCAGAGGACCAGCCTGTCCTGATTCCCCTTGCACCTGTCGGTCCGGGCGCTATCATGTTCGGTATTTGTTAGAACAGGAGACCAACGATGGGGAAGTTCAACCTTCACCGCCTCTTCACAGACCCGGCGACGCTGCGGAGCATCGCTCCCGAGAACCTACGGTCGCTCCTGGCCGGCCATGCGGACGCAGTCGCGGCCGACGGCTTCGCGCTGCCGGCCGACAAGGGCCGACCGCTGGACTACGAGGCCCTGGCTCGGCTGCTGATGGTTCCGGAGAAGCTGCCGTCTGCGTTGCGCGAGGCGTTCTTCTTCATCCATGAGATGGCGACGCCGGCGGGCATGGAATGCCTGCTTTCGGCGGCCGAGGAAGCCGGGATCGAAATCCTCGGCCTGCCCGCGCCCTCGCCCGCGGACGTAGCGGTGCAGGTCTGGCTTACTGCCCCCGACCTTCTGGAGCGAAAACACGCCGAGCAGTTCATCTACCGCCTGCGGGGCATCGAGAGCTACCATGCGATGATCTCACCCGTGCCCGATGCGCGCGAGCCGACGCCGGCGGTGATCGAAGCTATCTCCAACGACTTGAACGATTGGTTCGAGAAGCGGAAGAAGGGCCGCAGCGCCAAGGTGTTCCACTATCCGCGACCCGATGGCATCTGGTTCATGGTGCGCCACGGCGACCCGTTCAAACGAGAAGGCGCGATCGACGAGCGCGGCGAGTCAGTCGGCGTCTACTATTGGCCGGAACGGTTCGACGTGGTAGTGCTGAACACCGACGACGGCGAGCTGGGCATTCGCACGCCGAACAAGGGCGAGAAGAAGAAGTACCGCGAGGTCTTCGGCCGCTACCTGTACGGCGACGCGGAGTTCTTCGGCGGCGACGACAAGTACACGCTGGAGCCGTTGCGGGAGCGAGGCTCCGACTGCCTGGCCCCGGTCGAGGGGATCGAAGAAGTGTCCCTGACTGAGGTGGCGTTCCGGTGGCCGGGGTCATTCAGCGAGCGGGAAGTTCACCGCGCCGACGACGTGTTCGGCGCGTACGCTGCCCGCGGCGCGGAGTTTCCGCGTGGCTTGCCGATCATCAAGGCCAGCTTCCGCGTACGGTTCACGGACTCGGAGACACCGCGGACAGTCACGGTCAAGCCGCCCAATGTCGCGCAGTACACACGGGACGGCGACAGCATCATCATCGAGAAGTGGCTGAAGTTGCGCGGTTTCATCGTGGGCAAGGGAGAGCCGAACCATGAGTCGGCCGCTGAACCAGTTCTGGCAGGCGCTTGAGATCTTCCCCGATCTCGCGGCGGTTGCGTCCGAGTGGCAGGCCGCATTGGGAACGGAATACGAGCATGTCCGCCCACTGCTGCTGCCCACGCCGCGGCTGGCCGGATCAATCAAGTCCACGGTGCCCGGCCGCTGGTGCGTTCACCAGATCAAACGGTTTAAGGGCGACTATCTGGCCGTCTGCCCTGACGGCTGCGATACCGTGACGCTCTCGCGGGAGGACATCGTCGTTCACAAGCTGGACCTGCCCGTCTTGTGCCGACAGGTCTCAGAGGCGTTGGGGCTTGAATCGCGACGGCCCGAACCACTGCCCCAACTGCCCAAAGCGATGAACATCGGGGCCTACGTACCCTACGGCGGCCGGCGGTTCGATTGTTGGCTGGCGATGCTGGGAGAGCCGGACGATCTGGTCCGGGCCGTCGATGCGCTGGTGGCTGGCGGCAAGCCATTCATCCTGCTTTTGCCGACCCGCTCGGCCCTCACGCAGGCGTGCGCCGAGCGGATCGGACGCGCCCGCTCCTCCATCGTCGCCTTGGCCGAGACGCTGGGACTGGACGACCGCGGCTGGCTGGCCATGCTCGGCGGTCGAGTTTCCGCTGACCTGTTCACCGAGTTTCGCACCGCAAACAACCTCGGCGCCGACCGGCAGGCTGACGGGGAGTTCTTCCCGACGCCGGCCGGCGCCCAGTGGGGTGATCTGACCATCGTCTTCAAGGACGCGCACACCGTTTCGGTCTCCGTCGGCAGGATTCGGCGCGTGCTCAACTACAGCGCGATGGGCATGGCCAGCCGCAAGAATCGCAACCCGAACAAGCAGTGGGAGCTTCTCTACAAGTTTGCCCTGGGCAACGGCCAGTTCGGCGGTCGGAACCGTCATCGCCGCTCCGGGTATGTCGCTCCCGAAGACCTGACCGATACCCACCTTGCCAGCAGGCAACGGGGCGGTTGGGGTGAGACAATGCGTAAGCAGAAGCAACTGCTGGCCAAGGCCCTGCAACAGTTCTTCAAGATCGACGGCGACCCGTTCGTCCTCTCGGGCGGCGGCGGATGGAACGCCCGCTTCATCGTCACGGACCACGAAGATCGCCTGTGAATATTCACGGGCGGCTTTTCCGGTAGCCGCAGAAATCCTCTCCGCCTCACTCTCTCCGTAACTCGATTCGCCGCAGTTTCCTGCGCCGCTGTCTCTGCGCTCACCCAAGGGGCGTTTTGGTCCGCCGTGAAGTTTCGCCGCGCCCGCTTCGGCGGGTCCGGCACAAGCGGACACCATTACCCGCCCCCGTGAGACCCATCCAGCCGGACCTGTCTTGCGGGGGCCTTTCGCGTGACGCGCGGGAGGTCCGGCAATGAGCAAGGCGACCGTTCAGCCGCCTACGGCATCAACGCGCGTCTCTCCGCGCCTGCGGGGAGACGCCCATGTCTCAGCGGCTTGCTCTGGACGGGTTTGAAGAACGGTTCATCCACTACATGGCCAAGAAGCTCATCGGCAAGGCGGGCTACGCCGCGTCGGACCTCGACGACATCGAGCAGGACTTGCGGACAGACCTGCTCTGTTGCCTGCGCCGATTCGCCGCGGCCCGCTCGTCGCGGCACGGCTTTTCCGTGATGCGCGTGCGTGCGTGTGCCTCCAAGCTGCTTCGGAATCGACGCAGGTTGAAGCGAAACGGCGGGCGGCGGTGCGAATCACTGAACGCTCCGGTCCACGACGCCGACGGCCGGACTGTTGAGCTTCACGAACTCCTCGACGGCCAGCGAAGCCGGTCCGGCCGAAGCGAACAGGAACTCCGCGATCTCATTCTGGACGTGCGCGCTGTTGTCGCAACGCTCGAACCCAAGTTGCAGCGATGGTGCAAGGTCCTTGAGGGCTTGGGGGTACGGGAAGCGGTACGCGTGCATCACGTGCCGCGCAGCAGCCTTCAGTGCATCACGCGACGGATTCGCACGGCCTTCGAGAACGCCGGGCTCAAGGAGTGCGCGAACCGGGGCTGATCTGGGTGGCGCTCTGAGCCACTTCGGGAGTTTCGGAATAGGTCTCCAGTATGGGTCTCGGGTGAGGCCCGCGTGAAAGGAACCCCATGACCAAAGCCGCCTACAAGTACGAGTTCCGCGAGGGGACCGACCTGCGCGATGTCGAGGACACGCTGCTGCTGGCTCTACTGGCCGCGGAGGGCGTGTTCAGCGAAGCGCGGGTTCGGCTGGACAGCGCCTATCGCATCGACCAGGAGGCGCGGACGGCGACGGTGGACGCCTCTACCGCCGTCGGGCAGATCGTCAACGGCATCTTTGCCGCTTTCGCCATCCGCGAGTTCGGGCGGGACGGCTTCACGGTGCGCCGGCCGGGCGCGGAGGTGCCGCGATGACCGCTGCGGCACCACGCGCCCCATACGCCCTCCCCGTCCGGCGTGTCGCCTTCGGCGCGATCGAGCCGCAAGGCCATCGCGTCGGGATGTTCGGGCCGGGCGGAATCGGAAAGACGACCCTCGCGGCCACGGCGCCCGGGCCCGTCGCCTTCATCGACCTCGACGACTCGCTGCCGATCCTGCGCCCGTCGCTGGGCGAACTCGATATCCGCCGCGTCGGCGGCGTCGCCGGCTGGCAGGACATCCGCGACGCGCTGCACAGCGACGGCTGGGACGAGGTGCGCACGATCGTCATCGACTCGGCGACGAAGGCCGAGGAACTGGCGCTGGAATGGACGCTCCGCAACGTGCGGCATGAGAAGGACGGCGTCGTCATCCGGCGGATCGAGGACTACGGTTTCGGGAAGGGCTATCAACACAACTACGAGACCTTCCTGCCGCTGCTGAGCGACCTCGACCAGCACGTTCGCGCTGGCCGCAACGTCGTCCTCATCATGCACGACTGCACGGCGACGGTGCCGAACCCCAAGGGCGAGGACTACATCCGCTGGGAACCGCGGCTCCAGAGCCCGAGCAGCGGCAAGGCGTCAATCCGCTTGCGCGTCCGCGAGTGGCTCGATCACCTGCTGTACGTGGGCTACGACGTGGAGTCCACCAAGAACGGCAAAGCCCAAGGCCACGGCACGCGGACGATCTACCCGCAGGAACAGCCCTGGTGCATGGCCAAGAGCCGCGCGCTCGCCGATCCGGTCGAGCTGGTCCAGTTCGACACCACCCTTTGGAACAAGTTGTTCGGCAACGAAGCCGAGTAGGGAGACCACACCGATGCTGCCCACACGCGAAGGACTGTTCAACGCGCACCCGGTCGAGATCGGCATCGACGAGACCGGGCCAAACAAGCTGGCCACGTGCATCATCCGGTTCAAGCTATACGAGGAACTCCAACCGTCGGGCGAGTGGGACGACTGCGCGTCCGACAACTTCGAGATCACCGGCTACTTCTACGTGGAGAAGAAGGACGGCTCGCTCAACACCGTCACCATCGACGCGCTGAAGGCGGCGCTCGGCTGGGATGGCCGCGATCCGTTCTGGCTCCAGGAAACCGACCTGTCCGAACATGCCGTGCAGGTGAAGCTCGGCTTCGAGGAGTACGGCGGCAAAACCCGCATCAAGGTCCAGTATCTCAACCCTTTTGGCAGCACGGGCGCCGGCGGCGTGACGAAGGCCGACGACGCCACGCGCCGCACGATCGGCAATCGGCTCGGCTCGAAGCTCCGGGCGCTGTCGGGTCCGGTGCCCGCGCCAGCGAAACCGACCAAGCCGGCCGCGCCGCCGAACCTCCCGCCAGCAAAACCGAAGGCGCAGCCGACGATACCCCCAACCGCACCGGCGCCGAAGCCTGAGCCCTCGCCGCCGGCGGAAACGGCGGAAGGTCCGGATGATCCGCACGCTGCCACGATGCAAACGGCATGGAATGCGTTCTGTGCCGCTTACGAATCGCTGGGGGATCGTGGATCAGCGGAAGACCGGCACCAGCAGTGGTTCCGCATCCTCGCCGAGCTCTTCCCCGGCAAGCAACCCGACGAACTCAGCCCGACCGAGTGGGCGGTGATGCGCGATGAGGGACCGACGCGGATCGTCCCGTTCTGACGCGACGGCGGGTCGGCCCTGGTGGGCCTGCGAGGCTCATTACCTCGCGCCGGTCG
>MTKY01046849.1_pt1 | contig 20775 bp, 19 predicted proteins | sample 1042731 | NCBI WGS metagenome assembly MTKY01 (sample SAMN06212206, study PRJNA360538) | anaerobic digester metagenome | biome: Wastewater treatment plant; material: sludge; isolation source: anaerobic digester fed with sludge from wastewater treatment plant | place: Denmark: WWTP Soeholt ... | reverse complement strand
GCCGGCCGACCCGGCGCGGTGTATCTGGACTTCCCGGAACAGGTCGTTTCGAGCCGCATCGCGCAAGCGAACCTGCGACTGCGCACATCCGCACCCGACGTGGCGCGCCCGCACGCCGATCCGGCAGCCATCGAGCACGTGGCCGCGATGCTGGCACACGCCGAGCGCCCGCTCGTGATCATCGGCAAGGGAGCGGCCTGGGCGGACGCCGGCGCCGCGCTCGCACGGCTGGCGGACCTGGGCCTGCCCTACGTGGCCTCGCCCATGGCCCGTGGCGTGATTCCCGACGATCACCCCAATTTCTCGAACGCGGCGCGATCGGCGGCGCTGCGCGAGGCGGACGCCATCCTGATGGTCGGCGGACGCTTCAACTGGATGTTCGGCATGGGGCAGGCACCGCAACTGCGGGCCGGCGTGCGGATCGCACAGATCGACGTCGCGGCCGAGGAGATGTACAGCGCAGCCGAGCTCGAGACCGGCATCGTGGCCGACGCGGCTGCGGCCTGCGGGCAACTCGCGGACGAGTTGCAGGGCCGGGCCTTGGCCTGCGCCCGCAGCGGCTGGCTCGAGGGACTGCGCGCGACATGCGCGGCGAGCGAAGAGGAACTGCGCAGCGTCAACGAAAGCACTGCCGTTCCGATCCATCCCTACCGCCTCGTGAGCGAAGTGCGTGAAGTGCTGCCCCGCGATGCCACGCTGGCCTTCGACGGGGAGATCATCATGGGTGTAGCCCGCATGCTGATGCCGGGTTACCACGCACGTTCCGTGCTCAATGCCGGAACCACGGGCTGCATCGGCACCGGCCTGCCTTACGCGATCGGCGCAAAGCTCGCACGCCCGCACGCGCCTTCGGTCGCAATCCTCGGCGACTACGCCTTCGGCGCCGCGATGATGGATGTGGAGACCGCCGCGCGCATCGGCGCGAACGTGGTGCTGATCGTGGCGAACAACGACGGCATCGCCGGGCACCTGCTGCAGGATCACATGTTTCCGGCCGACTCGCCGCCCATCGCGCGTTTCCTGCCCGCGCGTTACGAGAAACTCGCCGAGATGGTTGGCGGACACGCCGAGTATGTCGAGCAGCCCGGGGATCTGCGTCCGGCGCTCCAGCGCGCGCTCGCCGCGGACTGCGTATCGGTGGTCAACGTGCGGGTTGATCCGAAGTCGGCGCGCGTCAAGGGAGCCTACTTCCTGAACTGAATCACCCGTGGATCCCTCGGCTGTTGCAAGGAAACCATCATGGCCATGGCACTGGAAGACATTCGCGTCATCGACTGGACCATCTGGCAGCAGGGACCGATAGGAACCGCGATGCTGGGCGACCTGGGCGCCGAGGTGATCAAGCTCGAGGCACGCGATGGCGGCGATCCCGGGCGCGGCTTGATGCGGCTTTCGGGAATGGATCTCGCCGGTCGACCCAACTTCTACTTCGAGGCCAACAACCGCAACAAGAAGAGTCTTGCGCTCGATCTGAAAAAGTCGGAAGCGCGCGAGATCGTCCACGACCTGGTACGGCATGCGGATGTGTTCGCGCAGAATTTCCGCGTCGGCGTGGCCGAACGGCTCGGGCTGGATTACGCCACGTTGCGCCGCCACAACCCGCGGCTCATCTACGCCCATGCCACCGGTTTCGGACCCAGGGGGCCCGAGGCCACGCATCCCGCCATGGACCAGATGGGGATCGCGCGCTCGGGCCTCATGATGGCCGTCGGCGAATCCGGACAGCCACCGCAGCAGATCGCGGGCGGGATAGCGGATCAGATGAGCGGGTTCATGCTCGCCTACGGCGTGCTGGCGGCGCTGGTCGCGCGCGAGCGCCACGGGGTGGGCCAGCAGGTCGATGTCTCCCAGTTGGGATCGATGGCTGCGCTGCAGGGCCTCAATCTGTCGTCCAGGCTGATGATGGGGGCGGCGTTTCCGCGCGTGGCCCGCAGCGACAGCGGCAACCCCCTGTGGAACCATTACCGCTGTGCCGATGAGCGCTGGATCGCGCTCGGCATGGCCCAGGCAGGGCGGCACTGGCCCGCGTTCTGCCGCGCCATCGGCCAGGCGCAACTGCTGGAGGACCCGCGGTTTCGCGAAATGTCGTGGAACAATCCGTCCCAGGCACGGGCCGCGGTGGCGATTCTCGACGAGGTGTTCGCGGGCCGCCCGTCACCCGAGTGGCTCGCGATCCTGCGCGAGGCGAGCCCCGATTTCATCATCTCGCCCGTCAACAGCGTGGACGACCTGCCGGACGACCCCCAAATGCGCGTCAACGACTACGTGGTCAATTTCGAACACCCGCAGTTCGGATCGACCCGGATGGCCGGTTTCCCGGTGGGTTTCAGCGAGACGCCGTGCTCGATTCGCAATGCGGCACCCGAATTTGGCCAACACACGGAAGAGATCCTGCTGGACATGCTCGGTTACGACTGGGAGCGGATCGCCGACCTGCGCCGCCTCGAGGTGATCTAAGCCGCCTTTCCCGCAACTGCCAATGGGGCGACATCCTGCCGTCGAGGTCTGGCCAAGCCCCCTCGCTCAGCTCAGGCGCAACTGCAGATGCTCGAGGCGGCGGATGAAAATGCTGGGCACGTGCCTGGCGGGGCGCTCCGGTTCGAGCGCAATGCACCTGGTCTGTCGCAGCAGTTCCTCGAGCGCCACGCGCGCCTCGAGGCGCGCGATCGGCGCACCGATGCAGAAGTGAATGCCATGACCGAAACCGAGATGACGCTGTCCGTGCGCCCGATCGAGTCGCAGCGTATCCGCCGACTCCCAGGTCTCGGCATCGCGGTTCGCCGAGGCCCAGCCGAGCAGCAGCCGGTCGCCTGCGCGCAACGCCGTGCCACACAATCCGGTCTCGCGCGTCACGATGCGGTAGTGGAATTTGAACGGGGTCTCGAGGCGCACGGCTTCCTCGACAAAGGCATCGATCAGCCGCGGTTCCGCGCGCAGTCTGTCCTGCAGACCCGGCGTACGCAGCATCAGGCTCACCGCGCAACCGAGCAGGCTCGCGGTTGATTCGCCCGCCGCGCCAAACAGGATCATCAGTATGCCGATGGCCTGTTCCGGGCTTATCAGGCACGCCTCCACACCACCTGCCAGGGTATCGGTCAGCGTGGTGCCGCGCCGCGCCGCCGGAACGGCCAGCCGGCGCCCGAAGTGCGCGCCAAGAAACGCGCCCATCGCGGTGGTTTCCTGCAGCAGCGTGTCCATCTGCGCAGCGTTGACCCGCCCGCCGAGCAGATCTCCGCCCATCATCGCCCAGCGTCGCACGGCATCCAGCGCCCCGTCGTCGAGGCCGAGAAGATTCATCACCACGTAGGCCGGCAGCGCCTCGGCAACCGTATCGCACCAGTCGCCACCGCCTGCACGCAGCAGCTGCGCGACGCGTTCGCTCGCAAAGCCCCGGATGCCCTCCTCCATCGCGGCAATCCGCGTGGCCTTCAGCGGCGGCATCAACAGGCGCCGCTGCACGGCATGATCGGGCGCATCGGCGGTGGCGATCACATCGCTCGCGATCCCGCTTGCGCCCAGATCGAAGATCCGCGGGCTCCCGTCATCACCGCAAACCAGCACCCCGCTCAGCCTGGAGGAGAAATCCTCGGGCCGGCGTACGGCCTCCTCGATCGCGGCATGGCGAGCGACAAAGAACGCGCGCGTTCCGTCGAGGCCGCAAACCGGCCCCAGGGCACGCATGCGCGCATAAAGCGGGTATGGGTCCTCCATCGCGGAGGGGCTAAAGATATCGCTGGCGTCGATGGATGGCATGGGCTCAAGAATACAGGTTGCCTGGGTATCCGGATAGCGCCCGGGGTGGTGGTGTCCCGTCGGTCGGTACATTACGATCCATCCTGTCTACCAAAGCAATTCCGCGCGGAGAAGAATTCCATGACGAGCAAGCAAGGGGAGCGGCCCCGTGTGCAGATTATTGCCTGCGACGCCGGTGGGACCATGACCGACGCGATCATTGTTGACGAGGCCGGACGGTTTTCCATCGGCAAAGCCTCCACCACGCCCGAGGATCAAAGCATCGGTTATATCGAATCCCTGGCCGACGGTTTCGACAATTGGGGAATAGATTTCGCAAGCGAGGCCGAGGCCCTGCTCGGTGATGTCGATGCGGTCGTATATGCGGGCACGGCCATGCTCAACGCCCTGATTACCGGTACCGGCTCCAAGGTGGGGGTCATCGTCCGTCGGGGAGACGAAGATGTATTCATCCATCAACGGGTAAGTCAAAGCTGGCTCGGCCTCTCATACGCCGACACGCTGCATCATGCCGCCCATCACTATCCTCCGCCCCTGGTCCCGCGGCGGCTTGTTCACGGCGTTTCCGGGCGCATCGATTGCCAGGGCAAGGAAGTGATTCCATTGGTCGAACAGGAAATCCGTCAAGCGGTAGGGGCGCTGCTGGACGAGGGTGTCGAGTCGATTGCAGTTTGTCTGCTGTTTTCCTACATCAATCCGGGTCACGAGTTGATGCTTGCCGATATTGCCCGGGATGTCATGAGAGTGAAGGGCCGGGAGATACCGGTGCATCTTTCCTGCAAGCTGGCCCCCATCAGCCGCGAGCAGGGACGCCTGAACACCGTCTGGCTGCATGCCGCAGCAGTAGATACCGGGCGCAAGCAGTACGAGTTGATCGAACGAGCCCTGCACCAGCGGGGCTACAGGAATCCGCTGCAGGTGGTCCTGTCCCATGGAGGCATTGCCAATATCCGCTACTCCCGTCTCCATGAATCGGCCTTCTCCGGCCCCATCGGCGGCTTGCTGGGGGCGCGCTTCATGGCCCGGGAAATGGGCATCGACAACTGGATCTGCGCGGATATGGGGGGAACCAGTTTCGATGTCGGGTTGATCATGGGTCAGGAGCCCTTGATCGAGCGGGAGGTCACCATCACCCGGCGGATATTCAACATGCCCACGCTGATGATGGAAACCATCACTGCCGGCATGGGTCTTTACGTCAGCGTGGACCCGATCACGCAGCGGATCACCCTGGGCCCGGAAAGCGCCGGCGCCCATCCCGGACCAGTGTCCTATGACAAGGGCAACGAGACGCCCACCATAATGGATTGCGCCCTGGTTACCGGCCTGATCAATCCGCACAATTACCTGGGTGGCAAGGTCAAACTGAACATGGACAAGGCCCTGCGCATGCTGGATGAGAAATGCGCCAAACCCCTGAACGTGGGCCCCTATTACATCGCCGAAGGCGTATTGCGCCTGATCGCCAGCCAGATGAAGGAGCAGCTGCGCACGACCCTGAGCATTCGCGGACTTTCGCCCGTGGATTACAACGTGCTGGCCTACGGCGGGGCTGGCCCCTTGTTACTGGCACTCTACACCGAGGGACTGCCGTTCAAGGGAGTGGCAACCGTACCCTGGGCGGCGGGCTTTTCCGCTTTTGGCGCAGCGACGGTGGATTTGATGCACCGTTACGAGAAATCGGCGGGGATCGTGATTCCCCATGGCATCGACGATTCATGGAAATCGAAGATGGGCGAGGCGATCAACACCATCTGGGACGAGTTGGAGACCCAGGCGCGGGAAGACTTCCTCGATGAAGGCCTGTCGGTGGCAGCGGTAGCCTTCAAGCCCATCGCTTTTGTCCGCTACGGCGGGCAGATGGAGGATCTTGAAGTACGATCGCCCATCCGGCGTATTTCCTCGGCCAGGGAACTGGACAGCCTGATCGATGTGTTCGAGCGTCAGTACGAGCGTGCCTATGCCGGTGTGGCGAAACATGAACAGGCGGGGTTCGAGATTTTTGATCTCGGCATCGAGGCCAGCCTGCCCAAGCCCAAGCCCAAGCTCGTGCGTCGTCCCCTGGGGCCGCGGGAGCCCGTTGGGCAGGCCGTCAAGGGCGAACGCCGGATCTATTTCGACGGCCACTGGCAGAACGCGACGATCTACGACATGGACGCACTGAGCCCCGGGAACGAGGTAGGCGGTCCTGCGATTCTCGAGGCAGCCACCACGACCTATTTTCTGCCCCTGGGACGCAGCGTCCACCTGGACGATCTATCGGTAATCTGGCTCGAATGAGCCATGGAGCAGTACGCATGGAACACTTGAACGCAGACCCGGGCTCCGCCGGGGAAGGACTGAACAAGCCGCGCGGCATCGGCAGCGATGGAATGACGTTGAAGGAGATGTTGGCGCAGGGTCGGCTGGTCTACGAAACCACCGGATGCTATCGGGGCATCACCGATCCCCACGTGCTCCAGCGCGATCCGGTGAAAGCTGAACTGCTCCACACCCGGATGCTTTCCGGACTGATCGCAGGGCGCGAGAAGACACGGATGATTTCCGCTTCCCCCTACGTCCGGGAAGTGTCCGAGCTGGCGATCGGCATCTACACCCCTGAGGGGGACAACATCGCCCAGTCCACCGGCATCCAGGCACACAGCCGCAGCATGGGCGAGGCGCTGCAGTGGATGATCGAACAGGACTGGGAGGGCCGGGTCGGCATAGAGCCGGGCGATCTGTTCTGGTTCAATGAATGCAGCATCGCGGGGATGCATCCAGCCGACGTCTACGACATCCTGCCGATTTTCTGGCACGGGGAACTGGTGGCCTGGGTGGTGACGGTCATCATGGAAATGGATATTGGCGCTATCAGCCCGGGTTGCATGCCGGTGCCGAATATCGAGCGGGCCACGGACGGTATTCGCTTTGCGGGCGAGAAGGTGGGAACCCGTGACCAGCTACGCCACGACATTCATCTCAAGTGCGAGCTGAGCTTCGATATGTCCAACGTGTTCCTGCTGGACCGCAAGGGTGCCATTGCAGCGAACATCCACATCCGTGGCGAAGTGGAGAAGATGGTCGAGGAATTCGGTCTCGACTACTTCAAGTCGGCCTGCGGTGAACTGATCGAAATGGAACGGCGCAATCAGCTCCTGCGACTGCGGCGCATGACGGTGCCCGGCCGCTACCGCAATGTGGGGGTTTTCGAATACTTCATGAAGGACCAGCCCCTGACCTGGCTGGCCGCCAGGAAGGATGTGATACGGATTGCGCCCTTCGAAACCCGCATTGAAACCTCCGGGCGGGTGACGATCGATCTGGAGGGAGCTGGCCAGTGGGGGTGGCACAGCTTCAATGCAACGCCATCCGGCATGTGGGGCTGCCTCGCGATCAGCCTGGTGCAGACGCTGTCCTGTGACGGGCGGGCGAACCTCGGGTCACTGCTGCCCTTTGATCTCAAGTTACCGAAAAACTCCATTTTCAATCCGCAGGATACCCGGCCCCTGGCCCAGGCCAATATCTGGGCCACCACCATCGAATCCTTCGGCATCTGGCTGACCTCCCTGAGCCAGTCCTATTACATGCGGGGCTTTCGCGAGGAGATGCTGGGTTTTCGTTCGGCCTTTGCCATCGCCATGGCGGGCTACGACCAATACGGTGTCCGCCGACCGATGGTCTCGGGAACCGTGGGCACCATTGGCGCGGCGGCGAGTGCGGTCAGGGACGGACTGAGCCCAGGCGGCGCGGTACCCGTGCCTCATGTGGATGTGGGCAACGTGGAAATCTGGGAACAGTTTCTGCCCTATCTGGATTTGTCCCGCCGACTCAATCCCTACTCGGTGGGTCCCGGCAAATACCGCTCGGGCCTCTCAATGCCCACGATGAGTCTGATCTTCGGCGGTCGAGATATCACCGGGGGAGCTTTGCTGGCCGGAGGGACCTACAACATCCTGCCCAATCTCGGCCTGGGCGGTGGTTACCCCGGCGCCAAACTCGTCCGGGCGATCATTCGCAACACCAACGCCATGGAATTGATCGCTGAAGGCAAGCCCCTGCCGGCCCAGTTGGGACATCCGGCGAATCCGGACTTCGCCCAGATGCTGGAGGGCGACATCTGGCTGCCCCATCATGTGCCGGAACCCTTCGAGCTCAAGACGGGAGATGTGCTGGTAGATGCCAACGGCGCTGCCGGTGGCTATGGTGATCCACTGGAACGAGAACCGGATCGAATCCGCCAGGACCTCGAGGATGGACTGAGCACTGCAGACATCGCCGCGCGGATTCATGGCGTGGTGTGCAGCTGTGGTGTGGAAGACGGACACTGGACCATCGATCCCGCCGCCACCTCCGCACTGCGTCAGCAACACCGCCAGGAACGCAGGGCACGGGCGATCCCGGTGCAAACCTGGTGGCAAAGATCCCGGCAAAGTCTCGCTCAGCGCCAGTTCCATCCCCTGATCGGCGAAATGTACGCCAGCAGCATGGCCATGAGTCAGTCCTTCGCCGATGAATTTCGCGCCTTCTGGGCGTTACCGGAAACCTGGACCCCGGAGGTGGAATGATGTCCCTGACAAAAGAGGATCTGGTTGCACTGATTGACGGCAAGCTTCTCTGGAGCGACGTGAAGAATATCGTCAGTCGTCCCAAGGATCAGGATCGTTTCCAGCAGGTGCTGGAGATACTCCAGGCCCGCAGCGGATGGAAGGAGCGGATCCTGATGCCCCTGACCGAGCACCTCTACATCGTCCAGAAAGGCGCCGAGCGCATCGTGCGCTGCGACTGCGGCCACGAGTTTGGCGATTACCGCTGCAACTGGAAGCTTCGGGCTCATATCCTGGTTCGCGATGATCCGGAAAGTCTGGAGCAGATCTATCCGGGTCTTTCCGCGCCGAATCCGGAATTGGGTGAATTGCGCGAGTTCATCTGTCCCGACTGCGCGACCTTGCTGAAAGTGGAGTCGGTACCGCGAGGCTACCCATTGATCTTCGACGCCCTGCCCGACCTTGACGGATTTTATCGGGAGTGGCTGGGCGACCCTCTGGCGCAAAGCCAGGAATTCAGCGACATGACGCTTGAAATCATCACGGAATGGAGACGGACTGTAGCCTGAGCGTGGCGCTGAATTTCACTCTGCCGCGGGAGAACGGATGTCTGTCAGCAGCACCCAGCGCAACGTTCGCGCCGCGGACGCCGCCACCCGGCATGACGACGAGCAGCGCCACCAGGCGCGCGGTCCGGAGTGAACGCAGGGAAACTCCGTTTACCGTAACAGTCCGGCGCGGCAGACCGCGGTGTCATTGCGCGCTGCAATGAATCTCGACGCGCCGGTTCAGCGAGCGGCCGCTTTCGTCATTGTTGCTGGCGATCGGGCGCGCTTCGCCGATGCCGCTGGCGCCAAGGCGTTCGGCGACAAGGCCGCGGCGAACGAGATCCTCGCGCACCGCATCGGCGCGGCGCTGCGCCAGCTCCCGGTTGTAGCTTTCGCTGCCTTCGCTCGAGGTGTGACCCTCGATCATGATCGTTGTGCTGGCATCGTTCTTCAGGCCGTCATGCAACGCGGCAAGCACCGATTCGGAGTCCGGCCTGATGGTCGCGGAATCGAAATCGAAGTTGATGCCGTGGATCACCGATCCGCAACCCAATGCGGGCGCCGCGGGTTCGCTGCAACGCAAGCTGGCGATGTCGGTTGTGGGTTCGCCGCCAAAGAGCCGGAACGGCGCGCCGTTGGTCGAGCGCACCCCCTGCATCGCGCCACTGCTGCCAATGGTGGCGATGAAGGTGCTGCCGACGCCCGTATCGCGGCTGGTGCCGGTGGCGCGCAGAATATTGCCGGTGACCGTTCCCTGCAGATCGCCGGTGCCGTCATAACAGCCCGATACCAATGCGCCATCCTGTTGCATCAGCATCGCCACGCCGCGGCCACGCCAGCCACCGCCGAATTTTTCCGCAAGCGGTACGGTCTCCTGGCTGCCGTTGCCGATGATCTCGCTGAACTCGAGAAACATCTTCTCGCGTTGCACATCGATACCGTTGCTCAACACCAGCTTTAGCCACCGCACCGGGACGCGCGATTCGATCACCAGATCGGTCACCTCACCCTTGCCCGCATGCGTGCTCAGGCTTGTCTTGCCCAGAACCACGAACCCCTCTGTTGCCGAAGTGGATGAGCCCTGGACCTCGACGTCGCGGGCAAAGGTCTGGGAGGGACTGGGTGTTTCGTATACACCCGGCACGGCCAGGCGGCTGAAAGTTGTCAGCGCCGGCAATTCGTAGACAAACTCCACCACCGATCCGGGGTCGATCGCGGTGGTATAGACAAAGCCGCCCTCGTTGCCATCGATCGCGCTCACGGCGTGCTCGAAGTTGCTCCGTGCCAGCGGCTCGCCACCGACCGCAACCGGTATCGCGCCCTGGGCGAAGCTGAGGTAATCGAGCGGCGGAACCTCATCCTGTGTCCCGGACCAGGCCGTGCCACAATTCAGGATGATCGCGATGAAAAGCGCTGTTTTTGCGCGCTGAATATATCCGATCATGGTCGAAGCCTCCGCTGGATCGCTGCTCTGCGCCCGCAGCAGGCCCATTGGAAATGGGCAGCACTGCTGCAGTATACGGACACCATGCTTCATGGTATGTGGACGGGCCCATGTCGCTTCGCTCGCGCGCCGGAAACCTGCGGTTGTGCGGCTAGCGCCGTTTTGCGGCGGGCGATACCGCAATTTCTGCCATATTTCCATCATGACGACCTTGATTGAAGTCAAAGCCCGCAAGCGCGAACAAACGTACCTTCCCGACCTTGTTGGCTCCGGGCGTTGTGCCCGGATGCCCGTGGAAGCCGATATACGCCCATGAACAGATTGAACGACGGCGTGGACACCACGCCCCGCGCCAATGCTGCGGACCCTGCTCCACCGTCCATGGAGCTGGTATGTCCGGCGGGCAGCCTGCCGGCATTGAAGGCCGCCGTGGACAATGGTGCCGACTGCGTCTACCTCGGACTGCGCGATGCAACCAATGCCCGCAACTTCGCCGGACTGAACTTCGATGAGCAGGCGATTGCAGCGGGCATTCGTTATGCCCGCGAGCGCCGCTGCCGGGTTTTCATGGCGCTCAACACCTATCCGCAAGCGTCCAACCCCACGCTGTGGCAGGCGGCGGTGGACAAGGCCGCGGACATGGGTGTGGATGCCGTGATCCTGGCCGATCCGGGTCTGATGCAGTATGCGCTTGGGCGCTATCCGCAACTGCGCCTGCACCTTTCGGTGCAGGGTTCCGCCAGCAATTACGACGCCGTCAACTTCTACCGCGAGCAGTTTGGCATCGTGCGCGCGGTACTGCCGCGCGTGCTGTCACTGACCCAGGTGCAGCAGCTGATCGAAAAAACAGCCGTGGAAATCGAGGTGTTCGGATTCGGCAGCCTGTGCGTGATGGTTGAAGGACGCTGCGCGCTTTCCTCGTATGTCACCGGCGAGTCGCCCAACACCCACGGCGTCTGTTCACCGCCCAAGGCGGTTCGGTGGCAGGAAACACCCGAGGGACTGGAGTCGCGCCTCAACGGCGTATTGATCGACCGCTACTCGAGCGGCGAAAAGGCGGGCTATCCCACCCTGTGCAAGGGGCGTTTCGATGTCGGTGATGATCACGATTACTACGCCATCGAGGAACCCACCAGCCTGAACACACTGGAATTGCTGCCGCAACTGCAGAAGATGGGGGTGCGCGCGATCAAGATCGAAGGCCGCCAGCGCAGCCCGGCCTACGTGGCCCAGGTCACCAGGGTGTGGCGCGAGGCGATCGACCATTGCCTGGCGAACCCGCATCGCTACTCACCCAGGCCACAATGGATGAGCAACCTGGACATGGTAGCCGAAGGCCAGCAACACACCCTTGGCGCTTATCACCGTCCCTGGAAATGAATACGATCGCAGCATGAAAATTTCCCTCGGCCCATTGCTTTATTACTGGCCACGAGAAACCATCCTCGAATTCTACGAGTCGATGGCCGCTACCCCGGTGGATCTGGTGTATCTCGGCGAAGTGGTGTGTTCACGCCGCCACGAGTTGAAGCTGGCCGATTGGCTGGGCATCGCCGCGCGTCTGCGGGAAGCCGGAAAATCGGTGGTGCTGTCGACCCAGGTCTTGCTGGAGTCCGGCGCCGAAGTGAGCACCATGCACCGCATCGTCGAGAACGGCGCATTCGAGGTGGAGGCCAACGACATGGGCGCCGTCAGGTGCCTGGCGGGCAAGCTGGCGTTCGTGGCCGGTCCGCACCTCAATATCTACAACCAGCCGACGCTGCAATGGATCGCCTCGCTCGGCGCCAGCCGCTGGGTGATGCCGCTGGAAATGAATCGTGACGACCTGGCGCTGATGCAGCAGGACAGGCCACCCGGCCTGCAGACTGAAGTTTTTGCCTGTGGCCGGATGCCGCTCGCGTTTTCGGCGCGCTGTTTCACTGCGCGCCATCACAACCTGCCCAAGGACGATTGCCGCTTCCGCTGTATTTCGAACCCGGACGGTTTGCTGCTCAAAACACGTGAGGACGAGGAATTCCTGGTGCTCAACGGCACCCAAACCCAGTCCGCGCGGGTCTACAGCCTGGTGGACGCGCTGGGCAATATGCAGGACCTGGGGGTTGACGTGGTCCGTCTGAGCCCGCAATCGAGCAACATGGCGCAAATCATTGGCGTGTTCGACGCGGCACGATCGCAGGCGCTGGCGCCGCACGAGGCCGTTGCGAGTTTGCAACCCCTGCTGGCCGGCGACACCTGCAATGGCTACTGGCACGGCCGTCCCGGACTGGATCAGGTGGAGCTTGCCGCCGTGCGCGGCCCGGCCGCAAGGAGCATCCCGTGAACCCATCGCCACATTTCCTGCTGCCGGCCCCGGTGGGCGATTTGCTGTCGCGACTGCCCGAGTACCCCGGCTCCCTGATACTGGCGAGCGCGCTCAACCGCCTGCTGGCGCCACTGCTGCCCGCCGATGTGCGCGCGTTGCTGAACGGAAAGAACCTGCGCATCCAGGTACGCGATGCACGTTTGGTCTTTGATTTCAGCTACACGGGCGAACGTTTCGTGGCCCAGACAAGACAGCCGCGCACCGATCTGATCATCAGCGCCAGTGCCCAGGATTTCCTGCGTCTGGCGCGGCGCCAGGAAGATCCGGACACGCTGTTCTTCAGCCGGCGCCTGTCGATGGAGGGCGACACCGAGCTGGGACTGGTGGTGAAAAACACGCTCGACGCGCTGGATCTGCCGGTGTTCGACTGGGAACAGTGGAAGCCTGCCCGCGTGCTTGCACGACTTGGCCCCGCAAACACTGGCACCGCGCATCGTCACGAACCGGGAGACCCCGGATAAGCAAAATCGCGCGGCTTCAGGATCCGCCGCGAAGCCGCTCGGCAGCGAACGCCAGGAGGCATTTCGACATTTCCGCCTTTTTACCAGCAGGAGTCATCATGACCAGTATCCGCGATTTCATGAGTGACGATCACCGTCGCTGCGACGATATCTTCGCCGCCATCGAGCACGCGCTCGGCAACGCGCAACCGGCCGAGGCCCGCGCCGCCTTCGCCCGCTTTCGCAGCGCCATGCTGGCGCACTTCGACAGCGAGGAGAGCACCCTCTTCCCCGCCTTCGAGGCGCGCACCGGCATGAGCATGGGGCCTACCCAGGTCATGCGCATGGAACACGTGCAGATGCGCTCGCTGCTCGACGATGCCGGCGAGGCGCTCGAGGCGGGCAATACGGATGACTATTTCGGCATCGCGGAAACACTGCTGATCATGATGCAGCAGCACAACACCAAGGAAGAAAACATGCTCTACCCGATGTGCGACCAGCACCTTGGGGGCGACGGCGCGCCAGTGCTCGCGCAACTCAGGTCGGAACTCGCCGTGCCATGAGCGATCGGCGCACGCAGCACGTCGTGGATGCGCGCTTCATGGCGCCGCCCGAGCCCTTCGAGGCGGCGACGGCGATGCTCGACACGCTGCAGCCGGGCGACACGATGCTGTTGCGGCTCTATCGCGAGCCGCACCCGTTGTACAAGGCGCTGCTCCGCCAGGGTCACAGTTACCGGACCGAACTGCTGCCCGACGGCACTTTCGATATCCTGATCACCCGCGGGACCGCCACGCAGCCGCCGGCATGAAGGCATTGCTGTCCTTCGACAAGGCACCGCCGTTCGCGGCACCGCTGCGTTTCTTTCTGACCGCACCGCTGTTCGGAGTGATGGCCGGCATGCTGCTCGCGATCGACTCGGGTGCGGCGCTCGGTTCGCGCTGGACACCATCGGCACTTGCCCTGACTCACCTGCTGACCGTCGGGTTCATGCTGCAGATCATGTTCGGGGCGCTGATCCAGATCCTGCCCGTGGTGGCCGGCGCCAGCCTGGCGCGGCCGCTGCTGGTGGCGCGGGTGGTACACGGTGGCCTGACGCCAGGGGCCCTGCTGCTGGTCGCGGGTCTGCGCTTCGGTCAATTACGGCTGCTCGAATGGGGTAGTTTGCTGCTCGCGGCAACGGTGCTGGTATTCCTGGTCGCGGCCGCGCTGGCGTTGTGGCGCGTGCCCTCCACCAGCCCGAGCATCCGCGGCTTGAAACTGGCGCTGGGAGCGCTCCCGGTCGTGGTTGGGCTGGGGCTGCTGCTGGCGTTCACGCTCGCCCGTGGTTGGCCGCTTCCCGTGCGCGAACTGGCCGATCTGCACGCCGGCTGGGGCCTTGGAGGCTGGGCCGGTGTGTTGCTGGCGGCCGTGGCCTTCGTCGTGGTGCCGATGTTCCAGCTCACGCCGGGATATCCGGCGCGCCCCGGCTGGCTGTTCCCGCTGGCGATCATGCTGACCTTGCTGGTGTGGAGCGCCGCGTTGCTGTTCGATCTGCCGGCGCTGGTTCGCATGGCGCAACTCGCCCTCGCCGCCTCCGGCATCGCCTTTGCGCTGCTGACCCTGCAGCTGCAATCCAGACGGCGACGGGCGCGTGCGGATACGACCTTTCGCTACTGGCAGCTTGGCCTGATGGCAAGCGCGCTCGCCCTGCTGATGCCGTGGCTCGCGGTGGCATTTCCTGTCCTCGCCGCGCGGGCGGCGTGGGCACCGTCATTCGGCATTCTGCTGATTGTCGGCGGATTCCTCTCCTTCATCACCGGCATGCTGTACAAGATCGTGCCGTTCCTGGCCTGGCTCCATTTACAGCAACGGGCACAGACCAAGGTGCCACCGATGAACAGCTTTCTTGCCGAAACCGCCATGCATCGGCAATGGCAGGCCCATCTGGCCGCGCTGGTATTGCTGCTGGGCACGCCGCTGTTGCCGTGGCTGGCGGTCCCCGCAGGGCTGGCGAGCGCGCTGGCAAGCGCCTGGCTGGGATGGAACCTGTTGCAGGTCGTACGTCGTTATCGCCGTCTGGTGGCGACTATCCCGCGCTGACTTTGGTTCAATGAAGGATCTCGAATACCGCCGGATCGTCGGCGTGCTCGAGCAGCAATGCGCGCACGCGAGACTGCCACAGCGCACGAAAGCGGTTGGCCTCCTCGGGCGATGCGCTACCGTCAAGACAGCGGGGCATCAGTTGCGAGGTGTGCGGATCACCCGGCACGCGATCGAGGCGCGCCGAGGCATCGACGGACTCGCCGCTGTCCAGACGGGTCAGGCGCATCTGCGCGGGAATGTCGGCGCCGAAGAACAGCAAGCCGCGACGATCGAAGTGCCCACCGATGCCCTTGAAGCCGGTGTCTTCGGTGGCACCGGTCAGCAGGGTCAGCACGCTGGCAAATACTCCGTTCACGCCCTCGAGCCGTGCGCCGCGCAACTCGACGCGTATCGAGCCACGCTGCGCCAGCGCCTGCGGATACAACGCCGCCAGCGCCGCGCGGGTCAGCAGGAAGGCCGATGCCACGGTCGGGCAGGAATGCCCGGCCAGCTTGACCACATCGGCATAGACGTACTCGAACACGCCGTCCTGCGCGGCACCGAGGAAATCGGCCAGCGGGTCGAACACGCGCAGACGCGGACTGGCTGCGAAGAATTCCGGCAAATGCATTTGCATACCCACCTCAGGTCCTGTTGCGCACATCGCGAGTCAGCACCACCTGCCGCGCACACCATCGAGCGCGGCAAACCGGCGAGTTCCCGATCCAATGCCGACGCAGGCCGTCTTGAACACCGATCGTCATCAAATTACCGAAACATGCATCGGCGGCCATTGATATCGATCAATCGCCAGGCGAGTCAAACAGCGCGATGATCGCGCGGGTGAACGGCGCAACCCGATACCGGGATAGGCGCCTCAGCGCATTTCGATCAGGCGTCCAATGATTGCGCGGGGCACAACAACTGTTCGGTGACGAACAGCTTTGCCTCGACCGTCAGATAATTCCTTTGCAACCACCAGCAGCCGCCCACCTGCAATGAATGGGAGCCACGCCGCTCCGTTGCGAGGCCTCCGCTTTCTTCTCCCGACGCAGCTGCGTCAATACGATCGGCGCGGCGCTTGCCCATGGCGCGCGGATCGTCAAAGATCGACTCGAGCGTGGCGGATTTCGGTTCCTGCTGGACCGGGAATTGAACAGACTGCTTGCGCATACTCATCGCCATGTGATGTCTCCGCTCGAATTGGTTCGTGAATCATGGTTGCTCGGCATCGCAGGCCCGGAACCGGCTGTGAGAGCTCCGCATCAGCATCGCCACAGCCTTGTAAGCAAGCGATATGCCAGCAATAAATATTAATGATAATCAACAGGTTGTAGCAATATAGGCAGTGAAGCTATCCCAATCTGTAAGATTTTCCGGCGCCCCGGACCGGACAAAGAGTCAATGCATGTCATGACCTGTTCTTGCGAGCGCGATGCCGCAGAGCAGCGCCTCATTGATCGCTGGAGGCCGGCGGCCGGCACACCAGGATCGTTGCCAGATATATTGCCGGTGTATTTTTTGGATGCGTGGAATTCCTGCGCTGGCATTGGTTATCATGGCCAACGATCCATTGCCACGGACCGGATTCGATCATGCATGTTGGCACCGTTGTCGAGATCTGGCGCTACCCCGTCAAGAGCATGGGCGGCGAGCGACTCGATGCCGCCCTTGTTGGCCGCAGCGGCCTCACCGGCGATCGCCACTGGGCGGTGATCGATACCCCGACGGCAGAAATCCGCAGCGCCAAGCGGTGGCCGGAATTGCTGCGCTACAGCGCCAGCTTCAGCGGCAGCGGCGTTCCCGGTGCCGATGACTACGACACGCAGGTGCAGGCGGTGACGATCACGGCCCCCGACGGCCAGTCGTTGAGCAGCGAAGCGTCCGGGCGCGATCGGCAACTCGGTGCCTGGCTTGGGCGCAGCGTGACGCTTTGCCGACGCCGCCCCGCCAGCGAGCGCGACCACTACCGCCTGGCGCGGGTCCGTACCGAGGAATCCATCGCCGCCGAAATAAGCCTGCTCGAGGGCGAGGCACTCCCGGACTACAGCGACATGTCGCTGGAAGTCATGAGCACCCTGGCCGATTGCGTCACCCCACCGGGCGTCTATGTCGATGCTTTTCCGTTGCACCTGCTCAGCCGCAACGCTTTGGACTGGCTGGCGCAGTGCAGCGGGCTCGATACCGATGCGCGACGTTTTCGCCCCAATTTGCTGGTCGAGGTGGACGGCGCCGGCGCCCGTGCGGCGGAGAACGATTGGGTTGGCGCGCGCCTCGGCATCGGCGAGGCCATTCTGCGCGTGGATTCGCGTACCGTGCGCTGCTCCATGCCGGGTCGTACCCAACCCCTGTCCGGTCTCGAGGAGCAGCCCGGCCTGGTACGCGCCATGGTGGATCACAGCCAGCGCCGTCTTGGCCTCAACATCGTCGTTGAGCGACCAGGCCAGGTCCGTGCCGGCGATCCGATCATCCGTCTCGACTGAAGCACAGGAGTCATCATGCCAGCGATCGAACACATCAACCCGCCAGGGCTTTTGCAACTCGATGCCTTTAGCCAGGTCGTGGTGGTCAGCGGCGGACGCACCGCCTACATCGCCGGGCAGGGCGCCTTTGACCAGAACATGAAGCTGATTGGACCCAATGATCTACATGCCCAGACCGTGCAGGCATTCCGCAATCTGCGCACCGCTCTTGCCGCATTGGGCGTCGGGCCGGAGCGGGTGGTTTCCAGCACCATGTACGTGGTGGATCTGGATGATGCCAAGGCCGGAATTCTTGTTGCGGCGATGAACGTGGCTCTCGATGGCGCGGCATTTCCGCCCAACGCATCCACCCTCGTGGGCGTCACGCGTCTCGGCATGAGCGGCATGCTGGTGGAAGTTTCGGCGGTGGCACTCCTCGACTAGCGATGTGCCCGCGCGCCGGCATTTCCGCTGCGTGCGCGTGCTGCCACCTGCGCGTGCCCGGGATTCCACTGCCGTGGTGATCGGCCTGTGACGCGGTGAAACCCGGCACCGCGCCGCCGCCGGAGTGATCCGGGCAGCTGCCCGGACCGGTCAATTGGTCATTTTTGCGCAAATTCAGGGAGCATTTTTTGCGCGAGTGCTGCACTCTTTGATCCAGGTCGGACTGCGGGTCGCGGCCGGATGGTAGAATTTTCGGCAACACAGGGGGGAACCTGCCCGTGTTGTGTGCAATGACAGGTAACAGGAGATACGCATGAGTGCAACAATTCCCGCGGTTCTGCTGGTTGACAGGGAAGGGATGATTGCCTCGCAGAATCTCGCGGCACAGGTTCTTGTTGGCCGGGCGAAGGGTCGGATGTGTTGGCAAACTGTCGGCACTCTTGCCACTTGCCCCCACCTGCCCTGCGCTGTTGATTGCGTGCAGAGACTGCTGGGCAGGGGTCTGGAAGGCGTGCAGCCCACCTATGTCACGATTGCCGGCCAACGCCATGAAATGACCTGTGTTCCTGCGGACAATCACGTCGTCTGCACCCTGCGTCATGCAACGGGAAAGACGCCGGACGGCTGGGAGGCTCTGACCCGGCGCGAACGCGAGGTGCTGGGTCATCTGGCTTGCGGTGACACCACCACATCCATTGCCAACAGTCTGGGCGTCAGCGAAGCTACCGTGCGCACGCACGTCGAGAAGATGCGCCTCAAGCTCGGTGTTGCCACCCGGGCCGCCTTGGTCGCCAAGGGTTTTCAACTGGGTTACCTGGACTGAAGCCCATATCTGGTTGCGCCGCCGACCCCTGCCGCAGTGTATCAAGGACGGCACGGTAACCGGGCAAATGATACGCAACGAAATGTTGCTGGATCCTGTTCGCAAGGACGCTCCCGGTGTACTGAGCAAGGTACCGCCCCTGGCTGCGATCCATCCAGTTTGCCATCCACGGGCTATCACCATGAGCTTCCCGAAGATCCCGGGCGACTCGTGGCGCCACTGGTGTTGGCAATCCCGGTCGCCCTGTTCTTGATTGCGGGCGCAACGCGGCGACACGATCGCGATCGAGAACCGGTGCGCGTACGAGGAGACCTGCCACGTCCATGGTGCACCCAAGGTCCATACACCGCAGGTTGATCGAGTGGTACAGCCGGAGTGTTTCTTGAAAAGACTGTTGCGAGAGGTCATGGAGGATTATTGCCGTGGCACCCGCTCCCGCGAAGACTGGGTGCGCGTGGGTTCCCCGCGGGTACGCAAGACGGCGCATGTCTACCGTATCCGCTCATCCGCGTTTCCCACCGACGCCGCGGTCAAGATTTTTCTGTGCAAGGAGAAGGGGCACCAGCACGCACGGCGCTTGCACCGTGCTCTTGAACGTTATTCCCCCTCCGACACGATCATGCAACACGTGGCAGCGCCCTATGCGCTTGTCGAGAATCGGCGCGCGGTCATCATGGAATGGATCGATGCTCCGCCCCTGCAACGTGCGATCCACGGGTTTCCCGGCGAGCGGATAGGGCGCCACGAAGCTGTCAAAAAAAGTGCCGAATGGCTGCGGTGGTTCCATTTGCGCGATGGCATCGCGAACAGCCCTTTCGACGCCAACGCGGCACTGCACAGGATTGACGCGCTGTTCGCGAGGATCCCGGCGGAGAGAAGGTGCGCGACTTTCGAGGCTTCCTCCGCTCTGCTGTACCGTCGAGCGGATATCGTGCACGGGCAAGCCGTCATGCACGGTAGCGTGCACGGCGACTTCACGCCCTACAACATCATGGTTTCGCGCGCCACGGCGGTGGGTATCGATTACCTGGCCAACAAGCAGGTCGCCGTCGTTGGCGACGTGAACCGGATGCTGATGTACCTCTTTGCGCACCGATACTTTCCGGTGAGCAGGCGCATGCTGGGTCCGCAGGGCTGCACCCGGGAGGATTGGACGGCCTTCACGCAGGGATACGGAACCGGGATTCTGCCTGCCGGCGAACAGACCTTTCTTTATTTCCAGTTCCTGGAAGTCATGCGCCGATGGGGTTCCTTGTTGGCGGAAACCGAGCCTCCGAGCATCCTGTTCAGGTACATCGAAACGAACCGCGTGCGCACAATGGCGCAACATATTGCGCATTTGCTGTCCTGATCGCAGCCAGGCAGCGCGGGAGCGCGATCAACTCGGCGAGGGTTCCGCCACGAAGATCTCCACGCGCCGGTTGCGCGCCCGCCCTTCCCGGGTGTCGTTGCCTGCGATGGGCTCATGGGAACCACGGCCGTCGATGCTGATACGGCTCGATGCCACGCCGCGCGCCGCAAGATAATCGCGGGTACTCGACGCCCGGTTGAACGACAGGGGATCGTTGATGGCGTCGCTGCCGGTGCTGTCGGTGTGCCCGACGATCGTGATCCGGGTCACGGGATTCTCTCCGAGACTGGTCGCAAACCGGTCGAGGATCATTTGAAAGTCAGGCCTGATATCGTAGCGGTTGCTGTCGAAGGAAATATCGTTCGGGATTTCGAGCTTGAGGCGATTGTCCTCGGTTTGCGATACCCGCACCCCGGTGCCCGCGGTCGCGGCCTCCATGTCCTGCTTCTGGCGCTGCATCTTCTTCGACCAGACGTTACCGGCGATCGCGCCACCGACGGCACCGATGGCCGCGCCCCGGGCAGCGCTCTCACGCGAGCCGCCGACCATGGCGCC
>MTKY01048282.1_pt1 | contig 20798 bp, 12 predicted proteins | sample 1042731 | NCBI WGS metagenome assembly MTKY01 (sample SAMN06212206, study PRJNA360538) | anaerobic digester metagenome | biome: Wastewater treatment plant; material: sludge; isolation source: anaerobic digester fed with sludge from wastewater treatment plant | place: Denmark: WWTP Soeholt ... | reverse complement strand
ACCACCCCAACACACTCATCACCCGCAACAACCTCGCCAGTCAGCGCGCCGCTGCCGGTCGCGTCGTTGAGGCCATCGCCGCGTTCGAGGCGCTGCTCACCGACCAGATGCGGGTCCTCGGTCCCAACCACCTCCAAACGTTCAACACCCGCCAACAGCTTGAATGGCTTCGGAGATCCGACACGTAGCCGGGGCCGCGAACTCATCCGAGAGCCCGTCCTTCGCCACAAGAAGGCGGGCGGCGGGTCGGCCCACCGTGCCATCGCTGGCGCCCGAGAGCGCTCAGGATCCGTGACCCGACGACACCGGGCCCTGGCGTCACTCCGACGCCGGGGCCTGTGCGGGTTTCACCGCGTTCGACTGCGAGGTATCAGTTGTTCCACTTGCCGGCAGGGCCGAGCCAGAACGTCTGCCCCGATCGGGTGGCCTTGATCACCTGCTGCGACGGCACACCCATGTACGGCCCACCCTTCAGCCACGACCGGTTGCAGCGCGGCTGCATCGACACCGTGCTGTTCGCTCCGATGCGGACCTTGGCGTAGACGAGATCGTCACCAGCGTCGCCCGTTGGTGGCGTGGCCCACAGCACGTCGACGGCGCCGTAGAGGACGGTCACCGAACCACCGCCAGGGCAGTTGCCCGCCCAGGTGGGGTAGGCGAGGTACACGAAGCCGGTGGACGCAGCTTCGGCGGGCGCGGGCTGGGCAATCACCGCCGGCAGGGCGATGGCACTTGCGGCCAGTGCAGCCATAGTGAGCCGCTTGATGGTGGTGCGCATGGATGGGTCTCCTCAGGGCGATGTGTTCACCCCCCCCTCTGACGGACGAGAACCCCCAACCGCTGCAGACGCGCTGGCGGATCGCACTCCCCCGGCGGCCGGCCCTCGCTGGGCCGACACCGCCTGAGTTGAACCGCCACACGCGACGACCGTTCGTCCGTCAGTAGTACGCATGACCGAGTCACCTTCATCGATCGCGCTCGAAGTGGACTACGACGACCCTGCCGAAGCGCTCGGGCGGTGGATGGCGGAACTGGACGGTGACGAGCCGGCGGCCCCCGCCTTCGACGATTGGATGCTGCTGCTCGCCGCGGCCTCGGGCGGGCAACAGCTCAACCTTCCCTCACGTTCACCACTCGGCAGGGCATCCAGCATGTACATGCGGGGGATCATCACCGGCGCCGAGTTCGGCACCATGCTCTGGAGTAACACCCCGATGTGGAACCAGCTCCTGTCCGGCGTCGCCGCACACCGGGCGGCGTCCGACTGGATGGGCCACCTCGTCCAGGCGACCTTGCGGAGCACGGGCGCGCTGCTCGTGTCACCACTCGCCTACCACTACCTGTCCACACTCGGTGCGCCGCAGTTGAGCAGCCGCGTGTGGGCGATGCGTGAAGGCGACACTGGAAGCGACTTCGGTAGCACCGGGCCGATCAGGAGCGAGCGTGCCGAGCATCTGATGCAGGAGATGGGGTGGAACCCAGGGACCCAAGTGGAAAGCGTGTCGCCCGCTCGCGACCCGTGGGAGGATCGCACCACGACCGGGCTGGCGTGGATCGGCTGGTTCGGCAACGCGCTGCGCAACGACGATGTCGTCGACGCGGCCACCCAGTCGCGCCTTCACGACGGTCGACCGCTCGTTGGTCGGTTCGAGGGCTGGGCCAACTACATCATCCTGGAACCGTCGTACATCACCGCAGGACTCATCCGCGGCATCGACCTGGTGGGCGGCGGCATGGTGACCCTCGTACCTTCCACCCCGAGCCCCAGCGGATGGGCCATTCGACGCAACATCAGCATCGAGACGAACTGAGCGCACCATCACGGTTCGCACGGCACTTCGCTGATCGACAGACCCACGAGTCCCCGCAACCACTCGCGTCGCAGCGTGCGGTCGCCGACTCGACTCTTGCGCAGACCACGCAGCGACGCTGTGCGATCGAGGGCTGCCGGCAGAGCCTCTACGGCACGCTGCACCACCTCGGGTATGCGTTCCGAGGCCGTCAGCAGCACTCGGCGTTGCGTCAACGAGAACCACGTCCAGAAGTCACCTGGGTCCGACACACGCTGCACGAGGGTCGCCAACTGCTCGTCCGAGACACCTGCCAGGACACGGGTGGCCACCTGATCGGAGTCGTCGGCGTTCAGCCGCAGGAAGGCTGCGTCGAGCAGCACCGCCATCTGTGTCGCTGTCAATCCTTCAGGAATCGGCAGATCACGCAGACGAGGGGCGAGTACCCACTCCAGGTGCTCGAAGATCTCCTGTTCGACGGTGACGAACTGTCGCGTCGCATGGATCGCGTCCAGTAGATCCGTCGTGGACAAGCGCCGCGCGATCTGAGCCGCCACGGGGCCGAGGTAGGGGCACGAGGAGCTCACTTCGTGCACGCCGGCACAACCCTGGATCACGGCGAGATCGTCGGCCGGTCGGCTTCCACTGAACGTCGAGTAGGAGCAGAACGCGATGCCTGCAAGGTCGCCGAGTGATGCGCTGTGCGGCGCGCCTTTGACGCGTTGCCAATCGATGCGCGACATCGTTGTCGCAAGGTCGCGCTGCATCGCGCGATCATGCCCAGCCAAGATACCCCTGGCAAGGGCGCTCACCGCCGGGTGATCGAGCAGGGTGGGCCGACGCTCGGCGATCCACCGAAGGTCGTCCCAGGCACAGTCAGCCGCTGCGGCTACAGCCGACGGCACATCCATCCCGTCGCCGCGAGCCTCGAGAATGTCGAGCGCGTACGTCCGATCATCGGCGATGTGGAGGTCTTGGCGCACGTGGAGCAGGGCACGAATGACCGCCCTGTCGAGTGAGTCGACTTCAGACTGCAGCACATCGAGCAACGGTGACGGCACACCAAGAATCGCAGCAGCCACGGCGATGTGCACCGAATCCGGCCACCGTTCCGACGCGCCCCAGACTTTTCGTGCAGAAGCGGTGCTGTATCGCATCGCCAGTTCGACAGCAGCCTGCTCCGCAGTGTCCCGCTCCGCCAGACCCGACCGCAACATCGTTGTCGGCCAGGCTTCACACCAATGAGTCGGCCTGGCCGGGAGTGTCAACATCCGGAACCCGTCCGCATGCTCGATCGACAGCCGCTGCAGTCCCTTCAGCATCTGACGCGACGACGTTCCTCGCTCGACAAGAAGTCGTAGCTGGAAGTCGGACGGGAAGTAGGACGCGGCGTTGGCAAGGTGCGCGCCGGCGTGGATTGGGGGAAGAAGGTGCAGCATCCACGATACGAGAGGAGGACCAAGCCGGGCTGCGGCGATCACCGAGCGCTCGTCGGGCGCAGTGAGAACCAGCAGCCAGGGGCCGAACGCGAACGACCGCCGCTGCCCAGCGAGCTCGATGAGTACATCGGTGAACCCGTCCGGGTCGACGGAGGGCATTAGCTCGAGCTCCGTGAAGCTGTCACCGTCACTCATGATCCGCGCGACCAAACTGACCGGGTCGGCGATCCTGCCGTCCAGCCACAGGCCGGCGATCAGCTCGCTGCGCCACACCCGCGCCATCAACGCGTTCGAGGCCTCGTCCGAAGGGAGATGGCGGTTCACCCTCTCGAGCAATGCACCAGCGTCGTCGTCGGTGCCCTCCGCGATGTCGGCTTCCCGGACCAGAACGTGACCGTCCAGGGTCGTTCGAGTGGATCTCCCTGGCTGATTCTCCGTGACGGGATGCGGGACTTCCCAAGCCTCGACGCCGTCGTCGTACCAGAAGGCTCCCGTGAGCGACTCCGGTCGGCCGCTGTGTGCGAGATCGAGTCCGCAATGGATCGACAGTTCGCGGCAGATCTCGTCGAGGGCAACCTTGTGGAGTGCACGATCACGGTGCGCGTAGGTCCGGAAACCGAGGAGCGTCCAATCGCTGCTGACAGCGACGAGCTTCCGGGCCACCACGTTGCCCCGCACATCGAGCCCATAGACGACCAGCCGGTTCACCTCGATCGCGTTCGTCAGCGCCGAAGCCCGGTTGAAGCCCTTGTCGCCGAGCGACAAGCAGGTGCCGAACCACGTGCCCATGTGAGCGGCGCGCACGAGGTTGAACTCGGTGACATAGCGGATCGTCTCCTCGCCGACCTGCCGCGTCTCGTCGAACCCTGCGAGCCATGGCTCGAGCGATATTCGACCGTGTGCCCGATTCAGCCACTCACGGTTCTCGGGCCAATCGACCGTGCGCCGACCGCGCCGCGCCGCTTCCAACGAGCGGCGGACCAGTGCGGGATCGGCATTCGTGTCGGTGCCGAAGGCCAGCACGCCCACGAGGAGATCGAGCGGCACCTTTCCTGTGATCTCCCCCAACTGGTCTTCGACGAGTTCGTAGAAGATCCGCCGCAAGGAGCTGAGCCGGTATTGAGCGGTGGCACGACGCAGTTCATTCCGAACACGGCGACGTGCGGCCTCCCACCTGGCCGCGGCCGCCGCAGGATCGAGGAGCCGTTGACGCTCACCCTCCAGCAGCGTGCGACGGTCCGCTGGCAAGTCGTCGCCGGCGAGCATGTCGGTCAGCCGCTCCAGCTGACGCCCCGTGGCCTGCCCGTCGGGCCGGGCGTCGAGCAACTCCATGGCCTGCCGGGGCAATGTGGCCGCCTCTCCGCTGAGGTGCCGGTAGTGGAGGTACGCAGCCAACTCGGCGACACGCATACCGACCAACTGAGCGAACTCGACGTGACCAGCGTCGTTCGACGCAGCCGGCGGCCGGGCCCATTCGTTGACGCGACGCGTGAGCACGGGACGATCACCGGCCATGCCCAGCGCCAGAGCAGCCAGAGCATTCTCCGCGCCGGCACGCAGGCGCCCGGGGGCGAGCGCGACACCGAGTGCGACGTCGCCGAGAGGACTGTTGACGATCTCTGCCACCCAGTCCTGGCGCAGCCACTCCTGCTCGTGGCCATTGAGGTGCTGCGCCGAGGTGACTACGGCGATCTGCCGGCTCAGCCCAGCCTGGTTCCATCCGTCTCGCGGCGCTCTGTCGAGGCGAAGCCCCATAGCCGCCACCGCCAGATGCGGCGCGACCCGGTCAACCCAGTCGGGTGGGGTCCAACCGTCGGCCACACAGCGAACGAACGTCGGCCCGGCCCGCTGCACCCACGTCTGATCGGCCCCGTCGAAGCGATATGCCAACTCGAACAGGTCGGGCAGCGGCTCGGTGACAACGGCGACGATGTCGGCCAACGGCGGCCCAAGGAGGAGGAGTCGAGCTGCTGGTGCCAGGTGCTGCTGCTCACGGCTCAGATGCTCGAGCAGTGCAACGAGTACCGCCCTGGCGCTACCTCGACTCGTCGGTGGCTGGAAGTCCCACCCCGTAGCCTCCGGATGGGAGCTCCTCCACTCGCGGAGCTGATCGGCAAAGGCGTCCAGGTCGGGTCCTCGTGGCACGGCGACGTCGAGCTGCGCAGCCAGCTCAGTGAGTTCACGGCGACTGTCGGCCGACGGCCACCACCGGGTCTCGGCCGCAGTCAGCCAGCGCGACGCATCATCGACCCGACCGAGTTGGATCCAGCGGGTGGCAATGGTCAGGTGGCGCGTGACGGCAGTGACGCGAAGATCGAGAGCACCGACACCCGGACGGACACCGGCAGACTCGACGAAACGAACGAGCGACTCCGCGTCGAGGTCGACGTCACGATCGGACAGCACCTGCGGCAAGATCGGACCGGTCGCCACGCCGTGCACTGGGGGCGAGGCGACCGCCGTGGCAGCTTGGATCGCGGCAGCGAGGCGCCCCGTGAACTCGGCGGCATCGGCGAGCAACACCGACAGATCCACCCCCCGCCACTTCCGCAATGGTCGCTGGCCGGAAGCGACCAGACGTCGCAGGCTCCGTGCCGCAGAGATGGTCCGAACGGCGTCACGGACGCGAACCAGTTCGTCGGTGCCGATCGGGCGGGCTCCGGCCGGAACCGCCAGGCGAGGCGAGGCGATCCAACGTGCGAGATCGGCAAGTGGGAGTACCTTGGTGTCGACGACCCACGCCTGCCCTTCGGTGACGAGCAGCGCACCACGGGCCCGCTGGAGTTCGTTGAGCAACCGAGCCCATTCCTGCGCCCTGTCGGCATTCGAACGTCCCATCGCCCTCCGTCCGCTCAGATCTGGAGCACGTGCAGGCAGCGTAGTGGAGCGATACGAAGTCATCCGGTGGGATCATGGATGGGCCGATCCCGCGGGTGGTTGATGACGACGCGGCCTGGGCGATCGCACATCCACTGTCGATCGAAACCCGGGCTTCACGTAGTCAACTCACTTTGACCTAGGTCCCTTCGCTTCGTGGAGTTGATCCACGCGAGCCCGGGCAGCTCGAGCCTCCGGATGGTCGCTCCCATGCGTTCGCACTACGTCATCCAGCAACAGCTGCTCCTCGTACAATGCCCAGTTCGAGAACCCAGCATCCCGAAGTCGATCAGCGAGTGCTCTCCGCGTATCGAGCGTGTGCGGGTGTGTCGGCCCGAGGGCGGTCGACTGCTCCTCGACACGCGCACGAAGCATCTCGAGCGACGCAGTGGCCAGTTCAGCAGCAGCATCCCGATCGGGTTGGTCGTCAACCGCCGATTCAACGTGCTCATCAGGCGATTCGGCCGAAGAGGTCAACGGATCGACATCGGGGCGGTCGACGCTTCCGACGTCCGAGTCCTCACCGACATGGCGCTCAAGTGGTCGCGTTGTCGGTAAGCCAGCGGCGGGTGCGGGATCATCAACCACATCGTTCGGGACTCCGCCCGATTGGACGGATTGGCTGGCTTCTGGCCGAGGTTCGATTCGTCGAGCTCGGATCCGACGAAGATGCTCTGCGAGTCCTGAAACGTCTGCTGCGAAACGTCGATCACTGATCTCCCAGGAGTTCCGAAACGCGAGCTCCGACAGCTCGTCGGGCAAGTCCTCGGCCGAGGGGTGCTGAGCGCCCTCGACGAGGACTGGGATCACGACGACATCTGAGTCGAGCGCAGACTTGATCTCGAATCGATGCGTATCGGAAGCGCTGTCCAGCCTTCGGCGGCCCCGAGTGTCGGTGGCAGTCAGCCAAGACCTTCCGATCACCAACAGCACGACATCGCACTTGTGGAGCGTGTCGTGGATGACCTTCCGGAAGTCGGCGCCCGGCGGAATGTTGTCGATGTCGAGGAAGATGTCGTCTTCAGCGCTGAACCCGCGAAGGCGAAGATGATCGCAGAGTCGCCCCGTTGCGCTGAGGGTGTCGGACCGTCGATAGCTCACGAAGATCCCCTGCCGCACGCGGCAAATACTGCCATACCCGATTGCACTGATCCGCAGTTCGTCGGCGGCACACGACCTATGACAGCGGCGAATCGCTCGCACCGGGCTCGAGGCCCAACTCGGCTGACAACCGGCGGTCTGATCAGATGCGTTGACGGTGGTGGTGCAAACCCGTTGCTGCGGGGTGACTTGATGAGTCGGCTGAACTCGCCGGTGGTGATCACGACCTGGGGTGGTTCATCGGCCGGTCGACGGTGTTGCTGGCGATCATCTTGGGCATCAAGCTCGTCGAACCCGGCGGAGTAGAGCTTGGACGATTGAGCGATCGAGCCATTCCTAGCCAAGGCTGCCGAGGCAAACCTTCGCGTCATGAACAACGAAGAAGGACCGTTCGAGCCGTACGAGGTCGTGCAGCCCGTCGACTGTTCCCGAACGCGCCGCCTACCATGGCAGCAATGAACGCCCCGCTCCGTGTGGCACTGGTGGACGACAACTACTGGAAGCGATCAGCGATGGCTGCCGAATTGAACTCACACGAGGCCATCGACGTGGTGCTCGTCTGCGACCAGGACCATGCGATGACGATGCCCGACGAGCTGTGGATCGAGATCGACCTAGCGATCGTCGACGTGTTCGACGAGTACGCGCCGGGTGAGATCGGAACTGACGTGTTCTCTGGCATCAGCGCCTTGGAGCGGTTGCGGTCGCTGCCGGCGACGACCATCGCGATCACGCCGTTGGGTGGCCACCCGCTCATTGATCTGCGTATCTTCCAAAGCGGCGCCGATTGGGTGTACCACAGCCGAGAGGTCAACGATCCAGGCGAGCTGGTCGCTGCGGTTCTTACCCCCACCGACAGCCATCACCCTGTGCGGCCATCTGCTCAGTCCTTGGCGGAGCACGGCGCCGCTGCGGCTCAGGCCAACGACGCGGTACACGCATACGAGCGTTCACCGCTACATGGACGACTCAGGGCAGATATCGGCCACAAGTCACTCGGCGTGCCCCGGAGAGGCATCGACAGCTTTCGCGGTCGTATCCACCGCACCGGCTTTCGCTCGACGGAGCACCTGTCCACCGCGGATCGGGCGATCCGCATAGCTCGCTGGCCCGACGTGCGTGACTACATGCTCAAGTTGTTGGGCCGCAAGGGAACCGCGATGACCGATCAAGATCGCGAATGACCTGTGGCCCCGGTGCATCGACGAGCGTGCAATCGAGCCCCTAGGACTGCACACGGCAGTGCGTCAAGCTCACGTCATGACCACTACACGAATGATCCGAAACACCATCCTGGCCTTCGTTGCGGCACTCACCGTCGCGGCGGGGCTCTCCGTCAGCACAGCTTCTGCGGCCGACAGCCGCTCGAGCTACACCAACGGTTGCACGTTGTCGCCTGACGGCATCCCCGGCTTCTACAACTTCCGTGACATCTGCAACCAGCACGACGTCTGCTACGCCCGGTTCTCGAACGGCAGCCACCAGTACGGCACCAACGAGTGGGGTCGCCTCACCTGCGACAACCAGTTTCTGAGCAACATGAACAACTACTGCTACAACCGGTTCGCCTGGTACGACCCACGCCGCAACACCTGCCTCTCGATCGCAGGGACCTACTACAGCGCAGTTCGCAGGCTCGGCGCACCGTTCTACTACGACTACAACCTGGTGTACTGACAACCAAGACAAGGAGGCCCCGACGTCACCCCGACGTCGGGGCCTCCTCGCGTTTTCGTCCGGGAACTGCTGATGTCAGTGCGAGGCACCCGAAGTCAGACCCAGCCACCGGCGCCGCTCGAGCACAACCTTCTGCCACCGCTCGCGCACGACGGACTCCGGCTCGAGCCAGTCCGCTGGCTCTGGAGTCGCTGCCCTGTGTGGGTCCACGAGCGCTGCCCAGAACGTCGCGACGCGTGACCACATCGGGTGATCGATGTGGACGTCGAAGACCTCATCGCTGCCGACGACAGCGAGATGGAAGGCCCTCGGCAGCTGCAGCCTCCACACGTGCGTGTGTCCGCTATCGCCTGGCTCGGGGGGCAGGGTGAATGACTGGGTGAGCCGCGCCATCGCCTCCGAAAACTGCGGCTCTTGCCCGGCTGCTGCCATGGCGAGCGCCATCGAGGCGGCACGATGCTGGTTGTCCATTCCGCCCAACTTGATCTCCTCGGCTCGAGCGCCCAGCTCAACGAGGTCGACTGGGGTGACGAGGGCCTCTACCTGGAGTAGGTCAGAGAGATTTTCCCTCGCCATGCGATGCCGGCCAGCGGAGGAGGTGTCGAGGTAACGGGACCGATAGCTCCGCACCGCGTCGTCAACCATGCCATGCCACCGAGAGATGCCACCGCGAATCACTGCGACGGCGGCCGGCGGGGATCCGAGCGCCTCCGATTCGTCGACTGCCGCGACCGCCTCTTGGAACCGACCAGTGGAGTGCGCAAGGATCGCTCGTTGCCGGAGGCTCACGACGCGGCCGGCAGCGCCCTCGTCGAGCAGTTGCCGAAAGACTTGAAGAGCGCCATCCCAATCGCCGTGGTTGCGCATCGAATACGCGCGGAAGCGCTGGGTGAACGCGTACACCTCACGCGGTATTCCAGAGCGCTGCGCTACCTCGGCGAGCCGATCGAACCTCTCGCGTCCGTCGTCGCTCGGGGTCCAACACTGCAACACCGCAGCGAGGTGAGCGGCGTACGAGTCGGTGCCTCGCCCGGGGCCTGGTGGCACCGACAAAGCTGCAGTGGCCAGCGAAGGCAGGTTTCCCGCGGCCTTGAGTAGCCACGGGGCATCGATGGCGAACTCGAGCGACACCGACATGCCCAGGGAGAAGCAATCGATGGCCGCGGCCGCCGACATCTGTTTCTGCACCCCCACTTCGTCAACTGCTGCGAGACCCCGTGCGGCGACAATTCGCCAATCGTTGGCGGTCCAGCCACCCTCATCCGGGCGAAGCTGACGAATCTGGGTGCGCAGGCTGTCGTGCACCTTGAGGTCGAACAACGGCCATGTCTGATGGGTAATCAGTCCACGCGATTGCAGACGGAGAATCGCAGCCTCGGTCAACGCGCCATTGCTTGTTTGAACTGCAAGGCTTGCCGAAAAGCGTGGGAAGACGCACGCGAACTGCAGCGCCTGTCGTTCATCGTGGGGAAGGTCGCGCACCACTCGCTGGACCAGTCCTGCGAATGACACGTCAAACACGTCAGCTGTGGCGAGAGTGCCCGAGCCGATCAGCTCGCGGGCAAGCTTGATGAACTGGTCTAGGAAGAGCGGGCTGCCCGCCGCCCTGGCGACGACCATGTCAACCGCGTCCGCTGCGAGCTGCTGCCCTGACGATTCGAGCGCGCGTTCGACGAAACGGCGCGCATCGTCGTCGGAGAGATCGCCGACTCGGTGCTGCATCGTTGCGGCGGGGTCGTCGCTGAGGCTCGGCCACGCCTGCGAGCCGACTACATCGAGCTGTCCAGCTCGCGTTCGGTCGGCCCAATCGAGTCGGGATCGCCCGGTGACCACCCAGAGCACGTCCTGCATTGCGTAGACGATGCGCTGGAGCGCACGCTCGCCATAGCGATCGGCCCCGTCGTTGGCATGCTCGTAGGTGTCGACGAAGATCACCCACAACGGCCGACTCGCCGCCTCCAGCCGGCGAAAGTCCTCCCGCAGAAGTACGGGCAGGCGACTCAATGTGTCGAGGTCGGCCCGTTCCTCAAGTGCGCTCAGCATCGGCGCAAACCACGGGTTGGCTTCGGCGTCGAGCCGCTGACGTCGTAGCTGCCGCGTCGCGTGCGCCTTTCGAGCCACACGAATGCCCAGCTCTGCCAGTCCGAATGAAGCGCCAAGCTCCTCGAGAACCGACACGGTGGTGTCCTTCAACTGCTCGCGGAGGTCGCTGCGAGCCGTCTCTCCCCGAGTGGTCGGCGGGGAGACGGGCAGCGTGATCGGCGTGTCGCCGTGGTTGTGCCGCCACCACAGCGCCAATGCGATATCGAACGCGTGGGGTTGAGCGTCGACTTCGCCGAAGCTGGCACGCAGATCGAGGACGATTCGTTCGATGTCAACGACCTCTCGTTCAGCGAGGTCGATTCTGGTAGTGATCAGCGGCCGTGTCGTTCGCGGCGGAGTACCCCACTCGGTGACATCGCCGAGCGCTCCGAAGAGCCACTGTTCCAGCCGGCGGCTGAGCTCGGACTTTCCGAGCCCACCGACCCCGTAGAACGTCAGGACGTTTACGCGTGGGGCACGGTGCGATGCGTCAGCGTCGCTGTCGAGTCGCGCAAGGTGCTGCGATATGGCCGCAGCGAAGACTTCCGATTCGGGCACACGGTCGGTGAAGGTGTCGACCGCCGACCGTGTGGTGGTGTCGAAGAAGTCGTCGATGGAGTTCACAGCAGGGGGCTCCCGAGATCGAACTGGCTGGGCACGGACTTGAACTCTAGGCAGCGGCGCGAGGCTCGCTGCCGGGGACGTGCCAGCAGCGAAGGGGTTCAACATCTCCTGACCAAGGCCCTCGCGCAACCTGGGTGTGCCTGTGAGATTCCGTTGACAGATCAGAGGGATCGTGGTTAGATCGGCGTCCCTCCGAGCTGCTCCCAGCGACTCAATTGTCGACTTGCCCGTAACCGATCCCGGTCGGTTGCGCGCTCGTTGACAATTGAAGATTGCTCCCGCAGCAGTACGGGGAGCCCCCGGCAGTGCCGCCCGTCTGGGCGGCCGCCGGTCCGAGATCGCGACGCCAGCGGATCTCGGGGGTCCTAACGCGACCCATTGTCATGGCCCGACGTCTGTCGGATGCCGGATGGTGAACGGACAGCCGTCGTTATCGACCCTCGCTGCTGCATTTCGTTGCTCGACGCTCAACCGGTCTCAGTGCCGGAGCAAGGGGATCTCATGTCCACGTTCCAACTCACTTTCGACGCGCCCCGCCAACGGGGTGGCGCCCCTTCCGATGATGTGCTCAATCGGCTATCCCGATGCGCCACCCTCGGCGATGTCCACCGTGAATTCGGTGATGTCTCCTCGATCATCGGCCCGATCTTCGGCCCTGCCTCAGCACACGGTGCCACAAGAACCCTGGTTCGATCCTTTGCCCGTCTCCTTCAGCACCCTCTTGGGCCCTCAGTTGCCGCGGAGGCATTGGCACTCGCGGTCGCCGCCAAAGGGCTCCTCGCCTCCCCCGCTCTCGCCGAGTTCTTTGATCAGGCCATGGAGGCGACCTCCAGCCGTCGGCCCCTCGCCGCGGGTGTCCGTCTGCTGATCCGCGAACCTCTTGAGCGAGTTCGCTCGCCACGTCGGCGGCTGGCTCAGTTGATCGAGTGGTGGGTTTCCGCTCATGAAGAGGGAGGGGTCTGGACGTTCCAAGCGACCTTTGTGCCGAGGGCGGATGCCGGGTACTGGGGCGAGAGATTCGAACTCGACCCTATGGCGTGGCTCGCGTTGGCACCCGCCGCGCTCCTGATGGACCAGGTGCCCTGGATGTCTGCCGCCGACGCCGATGCACTCGCCCGCCATCCGCTTCTCTTCGACCGTCGCGAGGACATCGACCAACTGGGTTGGCTTGTCGCCCACCACCCGACCGCTGTGGTGGAGAATCCTGGGTGTCCGGAAGTGGTGTCGTTGGCACTTCGCCGATTCGCCGTACCGACATGGTGCCCTTCTGAACTCGGGCAGTCGGATGTGGGACAACCCGTCGAGAGATGGGAGTGGGCTCACGGTCGTCGTCGGGAGCTGCAGTCCGAGCGGGCTCGGCATGGTGTTCGTTTGGGCTGGTTGTCGGTTCCAGCGACACGTAACGATTGGATGGATAGCGCAGCATTCAGGGCGCTGATCCCTGCGGCGGGGCGGCCGATCGACCATCTGGTGCACGCCGCCGGTCGGATCGAGGTCGAGGCGTCGCCCCCAGATGAGACGATCGTGCAGCGCGGTCGCCGTGCTCGTCTGCTTGCTGATGCGCTTCATGGCAAGACGTTCAGCTCTGAGCCGGAGTGGAAGGTGACGTCGCTCATGACCGACGACGCCATTTACGACAATGCGACGTACATGGGAAACTGCACCGCTCGGTATTACGGACCGCCCGAAGAGACGGGAACCATCTTGTGTTCACTCAGCGGCGATGGAGAACGGCTGAACGCTTCGGTTCGTTGGGATGAAGGCGCGGGTTGGGTAGTCGGTGCAATCGACTCGCGCTTCAACGGTGGCGACGTCACGAGCGTTGTCCGCGAGCAGTTCGCTGCACTCGTTGTCCGAGCATCGGCGCGAACGGAGACCGCAACCTCGAGAACCCGCACCAACCTGTGTGTCGAATGCAAGTCACTGCTTGTCGCGGTCGGAAAGGTCTGCGAGCCCTGCAAAGGTGATGACGAGCACCCATGAGCGTGCGCGAGGGTCGTGGGCACTTCGTCTGGTGGTGTCGCAGTTGCGCTGGGCAACTCTCGGATTCAGACGGGGGTGCCCACGAGGTCAAGCGCCATGGATCAGCAGGGTGATCGTTCGCCCGGAGGTCGCACCCGTCGCAGTGAGGCTCCAGTTCATGCCCACTTCGTGGGGTTCGCACTGCCACTGCATGGTGAGTTCACCGTTGCTGTTCGCCGAGCCGTTGACCAAGTTGGGGACTTCTGGTGAGTAGAAGGTGATGAACTCGCCCGGCTGCGCACCGGTGATGCTTCCGAACGGGTGCAGGCTGCCGTCGCACAGGAAGGGTTGCTCGGTGAACACCACCCCGAGAGCGGATGTTGCCGGTGGTGGCGGCGGAGTCGTCGGCGGTGGAACAACAGTCGCAGCCGAGGGCGTGGTCGGGGCCGTCGCTGGAGACGGGACGATGGCATCGAGGTGCAGGCCGATCACGGTCCCCATGTTGTCACTCGAGATCTCGTCGGCAAGCATGTCGACGGCGCCAAGCAACGTGACGCCGGCACCGATTGCCGCGAGGAAACGCCCGAAACCCTCGAAGCGCCGGGCCAGCCGGTCGAAGGCGGGTGCAAGGTCGGGGTCGCTGAGAGACTGTTCGCCGAGTACCTCACGAGCGGCAGCCGCCGCCGTGTCCGCGTCGTCCAGCCCGTCAAAGATGGTGCCGACGCACTCGAATGCCGTCCTCGCAGTGGAGGCAGCATCACCCTCCATGACTCGTGCGCTCAAGCCGCACTTCACCAGCGCATAGACATCTGCGATCCAGTTCTCCATCTCTCCGGTGATGAGGGTGAGGAACGACAGACCGTACGTGAGGGTGTTCCGTTCGACGTGCACGCTCATGTCCATCGGGGCGCCGGAGGGCTGAGCGAGGCCGACGGTCATCGTCTCGCCCGGAGGAAGCAGGTAGCGATTGGTGTCCGGCCCGAACACCACCTGGTGCATCCACCCCGGCATGTTGGACACCCACACCCACTGGTGAGGCTGAGGCACCGTGACCTGCATCCAGTAGGAGCGGTTGGACTTCACCACCAGCTCCGGCACCCCGTCCGGGTTGGTGGAGACGCAGACGTGCACGGTTGACAGAGCGGCAGAGGTGATTTGCGGCCACGTCGGCGCCGAGCGGCACTCGGGCGTGCTGGTTCGTAGGCCGGCGAGGTTGACGGCGCCGCCCAGCAGGGCAGCCGCAGCGCTGGCTGGGTCCAGCCAGCCGGGAATGTGCGAGGAGAACTCTGTGGTCGTTAGCTGGATGCCGTTGCCGTTGGATTGGGCTGGTACCAGATCCCACTTCTGGTCGTCACCGAGGTGGAGCGTGGCCGGCTCGAGTCCTGGTGCGGGGGCCGCGCCGACATCGAACTGCACCATCGCCGGCAATGCGAGTTGGCCGCCTTGGATGTCGAGGTGAACCCCCGGCCCCGCCACCGAGAAGCCCGGCACTGCACCGACGGCCTGCGCGCTGGAGGCGAGAATGGTGGCCTCGGGTCCGAGAGACCCGGTGGGAAGGTTCACAGTAACCCGGTCCAGTTGGATCACCGTCGGCCCTTCAGTCGCCGGAGGAATGGACTGAGCCGGTGCAATGCTCACCGACGGTGCTGGCGGCGGAGTGGGCGCAGGGTTTCCACTGCCGTTGTCGACGTACTCGGTGCACCCGGTGGCGCTGGCCAGCATCAGGGGCACGATGAATCGGGCGATGTAGCGCATTTGAGTCCAGTCTCCCTTTGTGGCTTGTGTACCTGACGGTACTGACGGACCAAAGCCGGTGAGTGCCTGCCATCCGTCCCCTGTCGGGCAGGTGGCCACGATGACGGTAGTGTGCGGCCGTGCAGGGGGGATGTCGAAGGTGAGGAGTGTTCCGCTGTTCATCGCGTCGACGTTTCGCGACTTCGATCAAGAGCGCGACGCACTCAAGCGAGAGGTCGCTGCGTACCTCAACCAGCAACTTCAACACTATGACGCCTGTGTGGCACCCGTTGATCTGCGTTGGGGCGTCGCCCACGACGAAGTCGACGAAAACCGCAGGAGTCGTCAGGCAATGCAGGTATGCCTGGAACGCATCCGCGTACCAGGCACCGTGTTCGTTGGACTCATCGGTGATCGGCTCGGTTGGGTTCCTCCTCGTGACCTCGCCGATGCTTTCCTCCACGACTGGGGTCTGCCTCCAGAGTGGAACAGCAGGTCGATCACGGGGCTCGAGTGCCTCCATGCTGCCGAGGTGCTGGGCAAGACCGGGAACGGGGCGGTCGTCTATCTGATGCGCGACATCGTCGGAGAGCCGCCACCGGGCTTCCATGACGACAGCCCCGCCACCGCCGAACTACGCACGGAGTTGCTGCACTTGCCGCATGTCTCAACCATCGAATACCAGCAGAACTACGAAAGCCCGGCCGACAAGCCAGACCTGGCTCAGTTCATCGCCGCAGCCACGGAGGCGCTGCTGCCGCTCGTGCTCGCCCAACTACCGCAGGCCAAGCCAGCGCCAGCTTCAGCGTACGCGCGCTCCGAGCTGTATGCGTGGGAGCGGCACGTAGCGACCTACGTGGCCCGACAGACTGACGATGCCGTGAGCCAGAACGTCGGCGAACGGCAGGTCTTGATCGTTGGGCCGTCTGGCTCGGGGCGAACGTCAACGGCGCTGGAGGCAGTGCATCGGCTCCGCGCCGCGGACCGGCCGGTCGTCCACTACGTCGCCGAGTGGAACATGGTCGTCGACCATGCAGACACGCTCTGTTACTTGCTCGCCACAGGTGATACGGAGGCGAACGCACTCACGAGCGGACTTCGGACGGCTCTCTTGATGGGAACGGCTGTCGTCGTCGACGGCGTCGAGTTGCTCGACGATGAGACGTGGAACTCTGTGCTGGCCGTGGCTCCGGGAGCATCTGGTTTGGTGCTGACCGTCACTGACGATTCTCCGAGAGCCGAGGTGCTCAACCAGTTACTGGTGAGTGACTCGATCGCGCCGAGTGCAGAGATTCACCTTCAGCCGTTCAGCGCTGCGGAGACCTTGAGCTTCCTCCAGCTCCGAGGCAGGTCACGCCATCAGCAACTCCCCGAATCAGCAGGTGCCGCTTTGGCCGAGGAGGGCCGCTGGCCAGGGTGGCTCGACTTGATCGTCGGACAGCTCGACCAACTCGGCTCCGCCGATTACGAAGGCCTCGACGGTAGGCAGGGCGCACTCGAAGCTCGGCTGGAACAGCTGGTTCGCGAACTCACCGACCTCGACCGGATCGTCGACCGTATCCATCAACGATGCTCGGCAGCGATGGGTGAGGCGTCAGCGACTGCGGTACTCAGCAGTCTCGCCCTCGCATACGACGGGTTGACGTGGGATGAGCTCAGGAATGGTTTCGGGCTGTCAGACCTCGACATCGCCCTCCTTGCGCTCCTGGCCGCTGGCGCTGTCGTGGAACGCCGAAGCGATCGGACCTTCAGGATGTCATCGCTCTCGCTCCGCTCCCTCGTGTCGCAGCCCGCAACGCCGGACGAGATCGCTGCAGTGCACCTACGCTTGGCAGAGGTGCTCGTCTCCGATGCCAGTCGAGCGCCTGCCTGCCTCTGGCACGCACTGCGATCGGCCAACCCGGTCATTGCGACGGAGGCCTTCACTAGGCTAGCCAACTTCTCGCTGAGCGGCGGCGAGGTCGACCGGGCGGCAAGGGCGGTGTTCGCAACTTGGTTCAGCGAGACCGCAGCGGCTTCTGAACTGCCAGCGGCGCCCGCAGCACTACTTCCGTTGGACCCTGTGTCGTTCAGCCGTTTGGTCGCATGGGTAAGGGCATCGTCCCGACTGCTCCCGAGCGTGCCGCGCCTCCGGCTTGCCCGCGAGACAGAGGCGCTGGCTCCAAGGGGAGCTCTCGCAGCAACCGTCGTAGCCTCCGAGGCCAGCCTTGACCTCGCCCGGCTGATTGCGCACTTGGAGCGAACGGTAGGCGAGCGCCCAATTTCGAAGACAGCGCTGCCCAAGTCTTGGACCAAGCTCATCCGTCAGGAGGAGCCATGACCGACAATCTCCGAAAGTTGAACGTTGACATTTACAACGAAGTGGTGACGCGGCTCGACGCCGCGGATCGGCTGGTCGAGCAGGACAACCTCATCGAGGCCCTCGCGCACATTGAGTTTGCCGAATCGCTCGCGGCAAGGCTGCCAATCATCGACGCCGCCGACATTGGCTTGCATCCCGATGTCATGTTGCGAAAGGCGAGTGTCCTCGCTTCCGTTGGGCGTGAAGATGACGCGCTAGCAGCGTTACACACCGCTCACGAAGCAATTCGTTCTCTTGTCCGCAAGGCGACTGATGGCGCGGCAGACCTTGACCTGGTCGCGTGCAACCTGGCCTCACACCTGTCGCACGTTGCACTCGTTCTGGACGACGGCGACTTTGCGGACGAATGTGTCTTTCTTGCCTACGAGCAGGCGACGCGATATGCCGCCTTGTACCCCGCTGACATCGATGCGCAGGCGAACGTGCTCGCGGCAGTCGGTCGAGCCATGCAGAGAATGGCAGGGGTGAACCCACGCTTTGTGACCGAACTCATGGAGCGTCAGCTTCCGTCGGCTCGTTTTCTCGCCAGCGCCGACCCCGACGACGTGGTGGCCATCGCCAACGTCGCCGCGTTCATGATGAACCTCGCACAGGTCAAGGCGATGCAAGGGTTGATGGAGAACCAGGATCTGGCACGGGTAGACGAGGCAATCGCCATGCTCGATCGGCTCGGCTCCCGCGGTGAGTCCGCCGAACGAGCCAAGTCACTCAGGATGCTGCGCGAGACAGTTGTCATCATGAACCGTAGGGCCGCTACCGCGGCCGCAGAACCGACGTCGCGGCCGTTGGGCGATGCCCCGCCGAGCGGGCCGCTACTGCAGAGCCGAATCACACTGACGCGTCGCTCCCAGCTGCGACCCGAAGGTTTGGGCCAGTTCGACCGGCGAGCGCGGCTCTACGAGCACGTCAAAAGCCGCATTGCCGAACTGCCGTGCGCTCAGGCGTCAGCCATTGGGCAGCCGCTTGGCGACGGCGCGGGCATGGAGCAGGTAGTTCGCTACATCGAACCCATCTTTGAGCACGAACGGTCCCTCCTCCGCTGGGTTGCCCTCAGGGGGGCTCTCGCCGGGCTCAGCCAGCTCGGACAGGACGCATGGTTCGAGGCGTTCCCGCACATGGTCGGCCTCGAGTACTTTCACGACAACGCCAGCGGTGTGATGGGTTTCCGATTCCGCAACCGCGCCCACGGGGCGGGTACCGCGCTGGAGAACGCGTGCGCAGGCGTAGCCGCGTCAGTGCTCAGCAGGGTTGCTCGGTACGACGAGTACGCACAGATGACGGTCGCCGAGGTGAATGCGTCAACGGCCTTCGAGACTCCGGGCGTTGTTAACGACGCCATGGCGTTGGACTTCATCGCCTGGATCGCCACCGCTGAACTACGGCTGGAAGCGTCGATTGGTGCGTCGTTGTCGACAGCTGATGTGCCCGAACCGTCCGCCTTGGAAGCGCCTGGTTGGTACGTCGAACCTCTTTTCTCGAAGGGTGAGCGCTACTGGGACGGCCGCGATTGGACTGCCTTCGTGCGCCTTCCGATCGACGGCCAATACCGGGTCGCTCCGTTGCCGCTGCGGCCCTGAGGACAGGTCCGGGCCTACCCTTCTGTCCACGTTGGCTTCGGTTGGAGCCGGGCGGGCGCCGGAGGCTCGATTGTGAGCAGCAGTGGCCCTGTGGGCGCAGGCTGCTCGATCGGTTGACTCTTCATGAAGTCGCGAAGTCGAATGTCCTCATCCTGAACCTTCTGCATCAGGATCTGGCGCATCCGGTCTACGGCCAACAGAAGGCTGCCGTGCGAATTGTCGATCGTCACGCCTGCCCGGTCGAAGAGCCAGGCCAGTCCAGGCGGCGCCGTGCGCTCCGAGGGCATCGGATGCCCAGAGTGCGCCACAGGGATAGTCCACTTCTTGGCGTCGAAAGCCACCTGCAGTTCGGTTCGAACCCAGTCGTCCTCGGCCGAGATCCGGTCTGGCTGCCCCTCCCACTTCGGGCCAACGAATGCGAAGACGACCGTCGCTTGTTGGATCCGGTCAGTAAAAGTCTGCCGCATCGACGCGCCGAGCTCAAGGCCGTCAAGATCAAGAAAGATGGTCCAACCCGGCAGCGCATCTTGCAGGTGGCGCCACACTGATTGCACCAAGATCTGGTTGTCGTCGTGCCGGTACGAGAAATAGGCACGGCATCGATCGCGAGGCTTCTCGTCGGCCGATCCGTCGCCAGCCTGGGCGACAACCTCAAGGTCTGGTTCCAAACTCACCCCCACCCGGCCAACGGCTCTGCGGCTCCATGAGGCTAGCGCGATACAGTTCGACCCTTGTCCGTCAGTTGGGGGTGTCACTCGTGCGCCGGCGGTGACGGGTGAGCAACTCGGCGTGATTGGCGGCTCGCCGCCCGAGGAGAGAAATCCATGATGAAGCTGCGTTGGGTCCCGGTGCTGACTTTCACCGCGGTCATAGTCGGCTTGGCGCCGACGGCGAATGCGGTGAGCTATTCGCTGACGGACAACGTGAAGATGCGTGACAACCCGACGGCAACGTCGTCGTACAGCGCAATTGCGCCCAAGGGCAGCGCGATCGGACTCAACTGCCAGCAGTGGGGTGAAGCACAAGGACCGAACGGCAACACGCTGTGGTTGAAGGTGAGCGGCTCTGGCCGGGACATCTGGTGGGTGAGTGACGCCTGGACCACCTCTCCGCACATGGCGGCCGACAAGACCGTCGGCATCTCCGGTGTGCCGTTCTGCGAGACGTCGGTCACGCCAGTGCCGGCACCGTCGGGGACGACCTCGCCGCCGCAGTGGCTGCCGATCAAGTCGGCGTTGCTCGGCTGTGCGCGGCTGAGCACCGGTGGCGCATGTGGCGGCACGTACCACAACTGGTGGGCGATCGACTTCGGGGCAGCTGTCGGCACCCCGGTGTTCGCGGCGGGTGCGGGCAAGCTGACGGTTGTTCGGTCGGGCAACACCGGCTGCTCCTCCACCTCGAACGCTGTGATGGTCGACCATGGCCCTCATGGCTTCTCGTACTACACCCACCTCGACACGATCTCGGTGGCGAGTGGCACGTGGGTGGACGAGTTCACTCAGATCGGGACGGTCGGAAAGACCGGTCTGTCGGCGGATGGCTGTTGGCCGCATCTGCACTACGAGAAGCGCAC
>MTKY01051274.1_pt1 | contig 20813 bp, 16 predicted proteins | sample 1042731 | NCBI WGS metagenome assembly MTKY01 (sample SAMN06212206, study PRJNA360538) | anaerobic digester metagenome | biome: Wastewater treatment plant; material: sludge; isolation source: anaerobic digester fed with sludge from wastewater treatment plant | place: Denmark: WWTP Soeholt ... | reverse complement strand
TCTTCGCGGCTTACAGCCGCTCAGAAAGACATGTTGAGCGTGTGTAGAGGGACCTCTTTCCAGGAAGTCTGTTATTCTGAGCCCCCGCGGAGGCTGTGCGCCGCCAGCCCTCTCACCCTTAACATACCAAAAACCGCAGCGAATCTGCATCCGCCTGCGGCTTCATCACCACCATAAATCACACCGCCTGTCAGCGGTCCTTCCAGGCTTTGATGGAAAACATCAACGGAACATCCGGGCTGCCTTCCGGCGCAGCCCAATAATGCTTATCCACCTTCCTCACAAAGGGGAACTGCTCATACACCGTCTGCGTAAACTCGTGCATAAACTCGATGCGCAGCCCGGCTCCGGCAATGGCGCTGACGATATCCCCCATGGTGTGCATCCACTCATAATCCACCTTCTGGCAGGTCTGCGCCGTTTTATCCGCATACGATCCCTCCACCTTGAACTCCTGGGGAGTGCTGTCAAAGTAAGAATACCGCAGGCGGAATTCATCCCCCGCGTCATCAAACATCATCGCAAAGGGATGGAACTCGGCAATATAAAACATCCCGCCCGGTTTCAGGTAGCGCGCCACCAGCTGCCCCCATTTCCGGATGTCATCCAGCCAGGTGAGTACGCCATACGACGTATACACAATGTCAAACTGCTCGTCCAGGTGCTGCGGCAGATCAAACAACGGGCAGCAGATAAAGCGCCCCGACAGCTTCAGATCAGCGGAAAGTTTGCGCGCAATTCCAATCGCCTCCGGTGAAAAATCCACCCCGGTGACCTGCGCACCCAGATGCGCCCAGGAAAGCGTATCCATGCCAAAGTGGCACTGCAAGTGCAGCAGGCTCTTCCCGGCCACCGCCCCCACCTCGCCCAGTTCGAGCGGATTGAGCTTGTTTTTTGTCGTCCGGAATTCCTTCATCCCATACATTTCGGACTTGTAATTGATATGCGCATACTCATCCCACATGGCGCGATTGGCATCATAGAAAGCCTGATTGTTATCTTCCATGGTCATTTATTCATCCTGTTGAGAAATCGATGGTGGATCAGATGAGGTGCGTGCCAGCATGGCAGCCGAAGATAACAGGCCGGCTCCCACCCACAGGTAGGGCATGGCGAACGAGTCGACGCTGAATCCTTCCAGCATAAAAGCCAGCAAAACAAAAACGCCCATCAAACCCAGGGTCTGGAAAAGGCGATTCCGGTGATGACGCATCACCCAACTGGTGCGCAAAAGCAGGTAAAACCAAACCGCAAAGACCGAGAAGCCAGCCAAACCTGTCTCTGAAAGCAGGCGCACCCAAAAACTCTTGACGTTAAGCAGGTATCCGGAATGATACTTCAGGCGCTGAATTTCGGGCAAAAAAGCGCCCCATTCCGACATGTTGCCGGCGGCATAAAATCCCGAATTTCCCAGCCCCACACCCAGCAATGGATGCTGCCCAAACGTCCTCCAGCCGACATCCCAGTACGCCACACGCTCGGCAAAAGCCAGCTTGCCGGCCAGATCAAAGAAGTTTTGGATTCTAGAAAAATCCAGCGAGAACACAAACTGCAGCCGCGGATCAATGCGCGAAAGCACCTTTACCCCGGCAAAGGCTCCCCCGAGAAAGCCCACCCCCAGCACAACAAGCATGATCACATGGATGATCTTTTGCCGACGGGCCTGGTCTGCCGCACGCCTGGCAAGCCATGCAGACCACTTTTGCGTGGCCAGCACAACGCCGGCCAGAACCACCAGCCCAAAAGCAGCCAATCCCACCCGGGAAAGGGAAGCCAGCAAAGCAACCACACCCCCGGCCAGGCATAGGTTCTCAATGGAGAATTTCCAGATGCGGATTCGATGCGCGCTATTGCCGGTCAGCGTGCACGCCAGCCAAAAGGGCAGGTAAACCAGGTTCAATTCATGCGCCAGCCAGGAGGGTTCGAAGGTAAAGCCGGTGATGCGCCCAATCCTGGTTGGGTCGCGCAGCGTCTGCGTGGACACAAGGTGCTGAAATTTCGTGAAGATGGCCGGGTACGTCCCGGAGGGGAGGAGCAGCGTCGCCGTCTGGATGAGCGACCAGGCCAGCAGCACCATGCCGCCAATGTTCAGCCAGCGCAGGGTATGCCGCAGGTCATCGGCGTCCCGGTTCCATCCACTGACAATCAGGTAATACGCCGCGCCAATTCCCAGCGTCAGCAGCGCGGAAAACTCGGTGCGCGGAAGGGTGTGTCCCTTGTACGAGAGAATTGGCCCAAAAAACGCCAGCGCGGAGGAAAACAACGCAACCATCACAAATGCAACCAGCGGGATGACCTCCCGCGGCATGGTTTTCCGCTTCCACACCGCCCAGGGCGCCCACGTGAGAGCCAGCCAGGCGAGGGGAATGGCGGATGCCGGCGCAACGGTGGCGCCTCCCATCAGCTTTGAGATGAGGGGGAAACTGGTCAGTGGGAGCAGGAGCCAGAAAAGAGGCCAGGCGATGCGCCAGCTGAACGGGAAGAATTTCCGGATCTGGAGGGTTTTTTCACTCATGTCAATTCCTGGCCGGGCGTCCCCAAATGAGAATGGAAACAAGCAAACCGATCAGCGCGCCTGCCAGGATAAACGTGTTCGGGTTGTAGGAAAGGGGTTTCTGCGGAACCGGCGCGGCTTCCTTGAGCGAGAAGTCGTAGTTGGCAATGATGCCATTGGCTTCCTTTTCAGCCGCCCGGACTTCTTCCGCCATGCTTAGCAGCTGCCGGTCCAAACCGGCCAGCGTCCCAATTCGGGAACAAAGGTTTTCATACATCGAATAAACGCGGAAAGGTCCGCGGCATTGTTCAATCTGCTTCATCTCGTAGTAAAGCAATTGCACGCGGGATGCATACGTCCACCGTTCTTGATATTTCTGCAATGAAATTTCAGCCCAGCGGTTCGCCAGGTACGATGCCATCGCCGGGTCGGCAGACCGCACGGAAAGAGCCCACTCAACATCCATGCGGATCAAATCCATATCCACAGCGCGCTCGTCCACCCTATATCCCGCAGCGCGGGTTTCTTCCATCGCCCGCGCTTTCACCGCTTCATCGATGACAATGTTGGTAACCGAATTGAAAACCTGGTCCATCTGAACCTGAGAAAAACGTCCGGCAAAGGGATAATCGATCGACGAGTTGAGCACCGCCCGGGCTTCATAGACGGGCGGGCGCAGGTGGTTGGCAAGCCATCCGGCTGCCCCTCCCAGAATCATGATGGCAACGATCCAAAGCCAGCGTTTCCAGAGTCGTTCCAGCGATTTAACGGGCGAGAATTCTTGGTTGGGCATAGTCATTTCAAGTTGGGTGAGAAAAGGATGATTGAAAAACAGCTTTACAGACTGCAGCAGCAACCGGTATCCTGACGCGTTGCACTGCGGGTTTCAGTCATTCTACCATAACTCCCCCTCCAGCCCGGGTCAATCGCGAATTTCCACCACCACGCCGTTTTCCGCCCACTTGTACAGGTCTTCGGCTTCCGCAAGGCTGAGGATGATGCAGCCATAGGAGGCTTTTTTACCGAGCACATTCGCCCACAGACGCACGCCGCTGGAAAGCATCGGCAGGCCGTGAATGCCATTGGTGAACCCCGGCGCGGCTTCGTAGATACCGAGGAAGTGCGGCATGCTCAGGTCCCATTTGGAGGCGTAGGCGTTCAACTCGTGGGAATAGACCTGGAACACGCCCGGCATGGTGGGCGATGAATCGATGCCGGTGCTGACGATATGCCGGCTGCGCAGCTTCCCGTTTTCATAGGTGGCCAGGCGCTGGGTGGGGATGTCGATGACGATGCGTTTGCCGGGCACCACCGGCAAGGGCAGCAAATCGTTTAATGAAGGGATGGTGATGGTTGTCCCGGCGACCAGGTTCTGGGCGTTCATGCCCGGGTTGGCTTGCATGATCTTCCAGGCAGGGATGCGAACACGGAAGGACAGGGCGATGAGGGTATCCCCCGGGCGGACGGTATACGAGGTGGGCGGGTAATGCACGATATACACGGCGGAGCGGCCAGCCTGCCAGGCATCCACCAGCTTTGCCGGCGAGGGACCGCCGGTGAGCGTCTTCCCGCCGCCCAATGCGCCCTCCCAGGCAGTCAGGTAAGCCTGCACGGCGGAATCCCGAACTCTGACCTGCAGTGCATCCTCCACCACGGAAACATCCAGCCAGGCGGCGATCATGGCCGGGGAGAGCGTGCGCGTGTCGGTAGTATCTCGGATGGGATCATAGGCGCGCAGGCGCAGATCGCGGTTGAGGTTTTCCACCGCCGCCGCCAGTTCCGGCGGAACGGGGCGCATTTCCACAACAGCGGTGGTAAAAATGGGAAGATAGGATTGCTGCACCGCTTCCTGCGCGTGCGAGGCGGCGTAAGCCAGCGTCAGGTCCATATCGATGGCAATGCGGACACTTTCTCCCCGCACCGACCACTTCCCGCCGTCCATCGAAAGAACGTAGGGCGAAACTTCCGCCTGCCCGGCAGCATCCAGCAGGGTGAGCGTTTCCTGCAGGCGCTGCGCATCAAAGACAACCACCGGCGGCAGGGTAACGGTCTGGCGTTGCAGCAGGTGACGCAGCACCCCCGCCCAGCCGGCTTCCCGCCCGGCGCGGTAGGCGTTGCCGGCGGAGGCGGCGGCATCAACCGCCAGTCCCAGTTCGCCGGGCGAGGCGCTCCACATCTGGCGTTCATCGCTAAGGTAAATGGGACGTTCGAGATTATAAATGCGTTCCAGTTCCACGGCGGCATCCACGCGCGGCCGGCCGCCCAGCGGCACATCCCCCACCTGAACCCCCGGCAGAATGCGGTCGGAGCGCAGCGCAAAAACCCCCAACAAGAAGAACAGCAGCCCCACCCAAGTTAAAAGAAGCAGACCTGCACCGGCTGCCAGGAGAGCCGGCGAAAGCCTGCCCAATGGTTTCTCTCGTGTGCGAATCACGCGCGCCTTCATCACTAAACCCTGCTTCCATCAATAAGTATAAATCCGAGACGTTTCTTACGGCGCCGTGGTTCCGCTGGTTAATCTGCCGCCTGAACGGCGCTCATCCGCCCTGCTGCGCCTCAAGTTCCTTGAGGAATTTCTCCCGGTTGGCGCCGCGGGCGATTTTTCCGCTGCTGGTCTTAATGAGCCATTTGCGGTCTACGATGTGCACGTACCGCAAAGCCACTGCGGATCCGCGCGTGATCTTCTCCCGAATGGCATCCGCGATCTGATCGCGCTCGCACGGGTCGTCGCTGTTTGTCTCGGCAATCAGCACCACGTCCTCGGTGCCCATCTCCTCGTTGAAAATGCCAAAGGCGACCACGCGGCCGGGGTGCACGCCCGGAACCTCCATGGCCAGTTCCTCCAGGTCCATGGGGTAGATGTTCTTTCCGCCCACAATGATCATGTCCTTCTTACGGCCGGCAATGTACACCTCGCCGTCCAGCATATAACCATAGTCGCCGGTGAGATACCAGCCGTCGCAAAAAGCTTTCTTGGTGGCATCCGGACGGTGGTAGTAGCCGCTCAGCATGCAGTCGGAACGCAGCGCCAGTTCGCCGATGGTGCGTTCGGGGAGTTCCCGGCCGTGTTCGTCCAGTACGCGCACCTGCACATTGGGAATCGGCCTGCCGCCGGAAAGCATTTTAATGCTCGGCCGTTCGGGCTGCGCTGGCAGCGCCAGACGCTGCACCTGCATTGCCTCGCGGTCAATTTCATCGACGGCCGGCGGTTTGTCCACCCCGCCCTGGGTGACGGCAAAAACGTTCTCCGCCATGGCGTAACAGGTGCCGAGGGCGGAATCCTTCAACCCGTAGGGAGCAAAGCGCTCATAAAACGCCTGGTGGCTCTCCCAGCGCATCGGTTCGGAGCAGTTGCTGATCATCCGCAGGCTGGAAAGGTCCACGCCCTCCAGGTCTCTGGCGCGGATCTTCCTGGCGCAGAAATTGTAGGCAAAATTGGGAAGCCAGGTGAGCGTACCCCGGTAACGCGTAACCGCCTGCATCAGCCGGTGGGGGGCACGCACCCATTCAAAGGGTGAAAGCAGCACCAGGTGGTTGCCGGAAAGAACCGGCATAAGGAACCCGGCAATCAACCCCATATCATGGTAGAGCGGCAGCCAGGAGACGATCACATCCTCCGCGCTGCGATTCAGGGCGGAGCTGTAGTTGTTCAGCTGGTTGAAAACCGCGCGGTGCGAGAGCGCCACGCCCTTCTGCAGGCCGGTGGTGCCGGAGGAATGCTGCAGAAGAACAATGTCTTCCGGCTTGCGCTGCAGGCCGCCGGCGTTTGAAAAATCGGGCGCAGCGGGCGGGTCTACTTCGTCGGTGATGATCACCTCGCGCACAGACGAGCCGCCTGCCAGCGCCGCCTGCACCTCGGGTTCAAACTCGCGGTAGGTGAGAATGGCTTCCGGGCGGGTGATGGATACCAGCGACGCCAGGTCGGCACGGTAACGCTCCGGAAGGAGTTTTTCGGTCAGAAACGGCATGATGGAAGGGATGGCTCCGCGCAGCACGGCTCCCCAGTAGGCATACACCAGCTCCAGGCTGTGCTGCAGGATGAGAATGATCACCTCCCCGGGCTGCACGCCGCGCCTTTCCAGCGTGGCGGCGTAACCCCAGGCGCCTTCCAGCAGGTCGCGGTATGTGATGGGCATATCCGGTTTACCGGCCAGCGCCATGGTAATGGCCACCTGGTCGGGGTGGTGTTCATAAGCCCACTGAAGCCGTTCGGAGAAGGTCGTCATGGCTCAGCTTGCCTGCCGTGCAAGGATGACGTCTGCCAGCTGGGCAAGCGTGTCGAAGGTGGTGGGGGTCAATTCGGAGTCATCCAGGTGAACGCCGAACTCATCCTCAACGTAAATCGCCAGGTCAACCAGGCTGAAGGAATCGATCAGCCCGCTGGACAGCAGCGGCTGGTCGGGGCGCAGGATTTTGTTGGGCTGCTTGAGAATGTCGGCGGCGATGTGCGCGGCGAGGGTGGATTGAATGTCTTCGGGCATGCGTTCCTCCAGGTATGGGTTGTGGAAATTATACCCCGAAGAAAGGTTGAAGCCGGGGTTGGACGGAATGAAATGAAGATGCTCCCCGGCTTGTGTTCAGCCGAAAATGATGTCAAAATTATTTTTTCTACAGAATGGGGATGATTACATGAGTACAGATCACAATCTCTATGCGCCGCCCCTCACCTGGGGAGTCTGGTATACGGTTCAATCACACCTTGGCGTGCATCACTGCCATATCAGCCTGCATCCGGCCAGCGGAAACACAAAGGTTTACGGTCGGGTGCGGTATTACAAAGGCAGCGGAGGCGGAACGCAGGTCGATGAAATGTTCACCGGCAGCATTTCATTTGTGACTTCCAATTCGGTTGCCAATATTGAAGTATGCCTGAAAGGGGATCCGTGGGGTTGCGGCGTGCGCGTGACCGTGGATTAGCAGCGAGCCGTAATAACGTAAAGACTGCTGGCCGGGGGTTAGGTCGCAGTGCACGTCATGCAGAAGCCCCGCGAATCATCCCGTAAGGGCGAAGCATTCCCGCATCATCCCGCGCCAACGGCAAACCGCTTCTGCGGAATGCTTTGCCCCAACGCGGAGGCTGCGCGTCCGTAAAGCCCGTCATTCTAAGCCCTCGCAGAGGGCGAAGAATCTAGAACCAATGCACCCGTGACTTGCTCTGCATGGATACCAATGCGTTGAATTCTAGATTCTTCGCGGCTTTCAGCCGCTCAGAAAGACATGTTGGGCGTGGGTAGAGGGACCTCTTTCCAGGAAGTCTGTTATTCTGAGCCCTCGCAGAGGCTGTGCCGCCGCCAAAGCATGTCATTCTGAGCCCTCGCAGAGGGCGAAGAATCTAGAACCAAAGCACCCGTGAATTGCTCTGCATGGATACCAATGCGTTGAATTCTAGATTCTTCGCGGCTTACAGCCGCTCAGAAAGACATGTTGGGCGTGGGTAGAGGGACCTCTTTCCAGAAAGTCTGTTATTCTGAGCCCCCGCAGAGGCTGTGCCGCCACCAAAGCATGTCATTCTAAGCCCTCGCAGAGGGCTGAAGAATCTGGTAGGTGATGTAAAATAAAAGGTAGTTAACCGACCCACCCGGAATACCAATAAGCATCAAAAGACATCCTCGTAAAATGAGATGGGTTTTGCGATAACCTGGGGGGGTATATCAAGAAAACAGGGTTATCGCAGGATTTGAAAGATACCCCCCACAGGTGGCGGTAAAACAGGGCAAATAACCGCAAAATAGGGGTAGAAACAGGCTTTTTTGCGATATCCTGGCACTAAAAATGGGTATATGGAGGTTATCGCAAACCGTAGAGAATGCCACAGGTTGCAGTATGGCAATGAATACCCCCCACAAATTGCACTTTCTTATGTATAATTTGTTATATACCCCCCAGGGGTTGCAGTATGAATCCCTATTCCCGCATAGTCGGGATTGAAACATGCGCCCACCGAGCCGAGATCGAGAACTGTTGATGTATGAATCCCTATTCCCGCATAGTCGGGATTGAAACGGCACTACCAGTTGCACCTCTTTCGGCCGTTCGCAGGGTATGAATACCTATTCCCGCATAGTCGGGATTGAAAAGCGAAGTAAGCCCAGACGGCGAAGCCAACAATAGATAAGTATGAATACCTATTCCCGCATAGTCGGGATTGAAACAACTTGATCTTCGACTCTTCCAGAGTAATTTTCTTGTATGAATACCTATTCCCGCATAGTCGGGATTGAAACTTCACACAGGATACTTCTTCGCTGGTTGTTGCTCCACCAGTATGAATACCTATTCCCGCATAGTCGGGATTGAAACATTACTTCATGCCTTCTCAACCCCATATATCCCATGAGCGCAAAAGTATGAATCCCAATTCCCGCATAGTCGTGATAGCCGGGATTAAAACAGGCACGCTACCATCGCCGCCCAATCTATGGCAGGTGTAATAAATCCGACAGATTCTGCCGCCTATGTCTACAAAGCATGTCAATCTGAAGCCCAGTAGGGACTGATGAATATATAGAATAAGCACCTTTTTGAAGAATGCTTCCTTCCCGCCAAAGAAACCCCCTTTTTCCTCCCCTATTTCAGCAATCGAAATGGGGGAGGTGAGCATCTCATGCTGAAACCCGGCAATTCATCCCGTAAGGGCGAAGCATTCCCTCATCATCCCGTGCCAACGGCCACCGTTTCTGCGGAATGCTTCGCCCCGACGCGGAGGCTGCGCGGCCGTACAGTATGCCATCCAGATATTACGGGAACGCCTGCGCCCCTCCCCCACCTCTGGTAGAATCATCTCATCTTTTCCACGGGAGCCTGATTTATGTCTATGCGCATTGGAATCGTCGGGGCCGGTCCAGCCGGAATGACCGCCGCGCTGCATGCCGCCCGCCGTGGATGCGATGTGCACCTGATCGATTCCAACCCGGCGGTGGGACGAAAGCTGCTGGTCACCGGCGCCGGGCGCTGCAATCTTTCCAACCGCGGTGCTTCCCCAGCCAACGCCGCCCGTTATGCCTGCCCCGACCCGGCCTTCGTGCAGGTTGTTCTCTCCCGGTTTGGGCGCGCCGATCTGCTCGCCTTCCTGCGCGACCTGGGCGTGCTCACCTTTGATACGGACGACGGCTGGACCTACCCGGTATCCGAATCCGCCGCCGCGGTGACGGCCATTTTCGCCGCCGCCTTGCGCGAAGCAGGCGTAACCCTGCACCTCAACACCCTCGTTACCGGCGTAGAGCGCCGCAAAACCGGCTTCCGGCTGGCTGCCGGCAGCCTCCCCGCCCCGCTGGAAGTGGAGGCGCTCATCGTTGCCAGCGGCGGCAAAGCGTACCCCGCGCTGGGCTCCACAGGCAGTCTCTACCCACACCTCGAACGCCTCGGCCAGCCCATCATCCCCCTTTACCCGGCACTGGCGCCTGTTCTGGCTGATGTGCGCCGCCTGCACCGCCTGCAGGGCGTGCGTCTGGACGCCGGCGTTTCGCTTTTCAGCCATTCGAAACTTATTGCCCAAACCACCGGCAACCTGATCTTCACCCAGTGGGGACTGAACGGCCCGGCGGTGATGGACCTCAGCCACCACCTGAACAGCCTGCCGGCCGGCAGCACCCGCCTGGACCTGGACCTGAATCCCTTCCACCGCAACGAACTGCTTCACCTTGTGCGCAGCAAACGCAAATCCTCCTACCCCGTCAGCACGCTGCTGGGAGCCGTGCTCCCGCCAAAAGTACCCCCGGTGCTGCTGGCGCTGGCCGGTCTGCGCGGCGACCCGCCCCTTGCGCATCTTTCTGCCAGCGAAGTGGACGCGGTTCTACACCTGCTCTCCCATCTCCCCATCGCCGTCTCCGGCGTAAAAGGCTTTGATGCATGCCAGGTGAGCGCCGGCGGCGTGGATGTGGGCGCGGTGGATGCCGCCACGCTGCAGTCGCGCCGCATTCCGGGGCTTTACTTTTGCGGTGAAGTGCTGGATGTGACCGGTCCCTGCGGGGGGTATAACCTCCAATTTGCCTTCAGCAGCGGCGCCGTGGCCGGGATCAGCGCCGGCGAAATGGACCGCTGATTGCAGGGTTCAGGAACATGCACGCCGGACTAAAAGCGTGGTCTTGGCAACCTGCACCCCCCCTCTTCACCCTGGGAGCCAGCCGCCTGGCTTTGGCTGCGTTCATAGATTGAGCGCGAGGGCGTTTTATGACCCCAGCCATACTCCAATGCGCAGTCCAACACGCAGCCCCCATTTTCCCGGCGCGTGATACAATCGGCAGCGACCGGTAATCCCTGTTACAGATTAAATCTGCCCTCAAGCGATTTTCCCCAACCCCATGCCCACCCTGATAGAAACCCGCCATCTTTCCTATGCCTACCCGGTGACGGGCGAACCCCCGCGCCCGGCGCTGAACGACATCAGCGTCAAGATCGATGCCGGCGAATTCGTCGCCATCATCGGCGCCAACGGTTCGGGCAAGTCCACCCTGGCGCGGCATTTCAACGCCCTGCTGACCCCCTCCACGGGAAGCGTGCTGGTCAACGGCCTGGATACGGCCCAGCCCGCCAATCTCCCCTTTGTGCGTGCCGCGGTGGGGATGGTTTTTCAACAGCCGCAGGATCAACTGGTGGCGACATCAATTGAAGAAGACCTGGCTTTTGGTCCCGAAAACCTCAATCTTCCGCCGGCGGAGGTGCGCGCCCGCGTGGAGGAAGCCCTTCAGGCGCTGAACCTGGGAGACCTGCGCGCCAGGCCGCCGCATCTTCTCTCCGCCGGGCAAATGCAGCGGGTTGCCCTGGCGGGAGTGCTTGCCATGCGCCCGCGCTGCATCGTCTTCGACGAATCCACCGCCATGCTGGACCCGTTCACGCGCGCGCGCGTGCTGGAGAGCATGCACCACCTGCACCGCCAGGGCGTTACGGTCATTATGATCACGCATTTCATGGACGAAGCCGCCGAAGCCGAACGCGTTCTACTGCTGGATGGCGGCCGCCTGCTGCTGGACGCCCCCGCCCCGGAAGTGTTCCGCCAGGCAGACCTCCTGCAGTCCGTGGGGCTGGATCTCCCCCCCGCGGCGGCATTGGCCAACCGCCTGCGGCGTTTCATCCCCTCCCTGCCGGTCGGACTCTATACCACCCGCGATCTCCTTTCGGCACTGCCGCCCTACCCGGGCATGGGGCATCCTGCGGGCAACCCCACCCGCCAGCCGGGTTCCTCCACAGTTTCAACCATCCTGCAAATCCGGCATGTGTCGCACACCTATATGGCCGGAACCCCGCTCGAACAGCGTTCGCTGGAGGATGTCTCCTGGCAGGTGCGCAGCGGCGAAGTTCACGGCCTGGTCGGCGCCACTGGATCCGGAAAATCCACCCTTCTGCAGCATGCCAACGGCCTCATCTCTCCGCAATCGGGCAGCGTAACCGTTGGGCCATACGATCTGCCCTCCCCCGCCCTGAAGCGCAGGGATGTCTGCCGCTTTGCCGGGCTGGTGTTTCAAAACCCCGACTATCAACTCTTTGAACAATTTGTGGGCGATGAAATCGCTTTTGCCCCGCGCAACTACGGGCAGACGGAAAATCTGCGCGCCACCGTGCGCCGGGCGATGGAAATCGTCGGCCTGGATTTTGAGACCTTCAAAGACCGCCTGACGCTCACCCTCAGCGGCGGCGAAAAACGCAAGGTGGCGCTGGCTTCGGTGCTGGCGATGCAGCCGCAGATATTGCTGCTGGACGAACCCACCGCCGGGCTCGACCCGCGTTCGCGTGCGTCTCTGCTGAACGCTCTGCGCGATCTGCAGCATCAGGGCATGACGGTGGTGCTCTCCACCCACCAGATGGATACCCTGGCGGAAACGGCTGAAACGGTGAGCGTGCTGCACCGCGGCAGGCTGGTGAAAACGGCGCAGGTGGCAGAGGTCTTCCGCTCGCAGGCGGAACTGCAGCCATGGGGGCTGGACGTTCCGCTCGCCTGCCGCCTGGCCGGTGAACTGCGCGGCAAGGGCTGGCCGCTGCCGGATGAAGCCATTTCCCCCGCTGCGCTGGAAGATGCGCTGGCGCGCCTGGTGAAGGGAGGCAGCGCATGAGTGATTTTGAGTTCCTGCGCAGCGTCTCCATCGGGCAATACCTGCCCACCGGTTCTCTCCTCCATCGCACCGATCCGCGCGCGCGTTTGCTGGCTTTTTTCTGCCTGGTGATGGCGCTAACCTTCGCACCCCATGCCGCCGGCATCATCGCCGGGCTGCTGGCTGTGCTGGCATGGATTGCGCTGGCGCGCATCCCCGCCGGATACCTTCTGCGCGGGCTTCTTGCTCCTCTGCCCTTCCTGCTGTTCCTGGCGGCCATCCAGGTCTTCCTGCTCCCTGCCGAAGGACACCGCCTGCTCTTCAGCCTTGGACCGCTGCATGCCACCCTCGAAGGGGTTTTTGCGGCCGGAATCGTTCTGCTGCGGTTCTCGGCGCTGATACTGACGCTCTCTCTGGCGTCTGCCTGCCTGTCCACCGCGGAGATCACGCGCGGGCTGGGCAGGCTGCTCCAGCCGCTCACCCGGCTGCGCTTTCCCACCAACGACCTGGTGATGGTGGTGCAGATCACCCTGCGCTTCACCCCGCTGCTGGCGTTGAGCGCCGAACGCATCGCCAGGGCTCAAACGGCGCGCGGCGCGGAATGGGGCAAGGGCGGCGGGGGACTGCTGGCGCGCGCCAGGCGCATCGTTCCATTAATCGTCCCGCTTTTTATCACCAGCCTGCAGCGTGCCGAAACGCTCGCGCTGGCCATGGAAGCGCGCGGATACGGCCTTCACCGGCAGCGCAGTTCCATGGTGGAAGACCGCTTTAAATGGCAGGATGCCCTGCTGTTTCTATATGCAGGGCTTCTGTCAGTGTTGGTTATTCTGTTGTAACCTGCGGGGATTTCTACAGGGTAGATTTTTTTCTGCTTCCCACCCTGATGCGTTTCCAGGCCGCCACCACTGCCAGTGTCAACAGCGCCGAGACGCCGGCTTCCGGCAGGCCATTGGCGGTTGCAATCGGCAGCAGCCCCACCCAGGGGATCAGTTTCAGCAGGCCGATCATCCCCAGCACCAGCACGGTGTTGGTCAGGCTGCCTGCGAATCCGGCTGCAATCAGCCCGGGAACCTGCCAGCGTGACAAGGCTTTCCAGACCAGCCAGGCAAGCGGGCCAATGAACAGGCGCGGCAGCACCGAAAGCAGCGGATTGGTGAACCATACATCCGCCGGTCCGGTGGGGGCAACCGCTCCCTGAATCAGACTGAATACGCCAAAAATCAGACCGATAACCGCCCCAACCACGGGGCCTTCCAATACCGCGCCGATGATGGCTGGCACATGCATAACCGTAAGCGAAGCACCGGAAATCCATGGGATAAAACCGATGTGCGTAACCCCCAATAGAACCGCGATGGCGCCTAAAACGCCGCTGACAGCAATCTTGCGAACCCGATCTCCAGGCATGGATACCCTCCCGAGGAATTTTGCGCGCTAATTCTACCACGGGACGGTGTCTAGACAACCGGCGAAAAGGGTTTGTGAGAGAAGATGATAGTTCCCCGGGGGGGTTAGGTTGCAGAGAATGTCATGCTGAAGCCTTGCGAACCATTCCGTAAGGGCGAAGCATTCCTGCACACTTCCGCGCCAATGGCAAACCGTCTCTGCGGAATGCTTCGCCCCAACGCTGAGACTGCAAGGTTATAAAACGTTCCAAAGCCCTACCTGTCGCCCTGTAAGGGCGAAGCATTCCCTCACGCTTCCGCGCCAATGGCCAACCGCCTTTGCGGAATGCTTCGCCCCTACGCTGAGACTGCAAGATCATAAAACATTCCAAAGCCCTACCCGTCGCCCTGTAAGGGCGAAGCATTCCCGCACACTTCCGCGCCAGTGGCAAACCACTTCTGCGGAATGCTTTGCCCCAACGCTGAGACTGCAAGGTTATAAAACATTCCAAAGCCCTTCCTATCACCCTGTAAGGGCGAAGCATTCCCGCATACTTCCGCGCCATTGGCATACCGTCTCTGTGGAATGCTTCGCCCCTACGCCAGAATTAATTAACAATTGAAATGGAAGAGGTGATTGACGGTCCGATTTGTGAGCCTGAAGCCGGAGGGGATCTTCAGGTCTCGCCCGTCACCCTGTAAGGGCGAAGCATTCCCGCCTACTGCCGTGCCAATGGTAAACCGTCTCTGTGGAATGCTTCGCCCCTACGCCAGAATTAATTAACAATTGAAATGGAAGAGGTGATTGACGGTTCGATTTGTGAGCCTGAAGCCGGAGGGGTCTTCAGGTCTCGCCCGTCGCCCTGTAAGGGCGAAGCATTCCCGCACACTTCCGCGCCAGTGGCAAACCGCTTCTGCAGAATGCTTCGCCCCAACGCTGAGGCTGCGTGGTTATAAAACATCCCAAAGCCCTACCTGTCACTCTGTAAGGGCGAAGCATTCCCGCTTACCACTGCGCCATAGGCAAACCGTCTTTGCGGAATGTTTCGCCCCTACGCCAGAATTAATTAACAATTGAAATGGAAGAGGTGATTGACGGTTCGATTTGTGAGCCTGAAGCCGGAGGGGTCGTCAGGTCTCGCCCGTCGCCCTGTAAGGGCGAAGCATTCCTGCACACTTCCACGCCAATGGCAAACCAATTCTGCGGAATGCTTCGCCCCAACGCTGAGGCTGCAAAACAACCGAAATAGGGGAGGTGACTAAAAGCCTTCTTCCACCTACTTAATCAATCCTTTGGCGCGGTGCTTTTCAACAATCTGTTCCGCCAGGGCATCCACGCTCTCAAGGGTATCTTCCCGCGGCAAGCCCCGCACAGAGACAGTAGGCAGCCATTCCACCCGCAGGCCGGGAACCAAATCGGGGAACTTATCCGCCGTACCCGCCCCCCAGCCATAAGACACCATGAACCCCGCAAACAGCGCCTTGGGCTTCAACGCGCTCGCCAAAAGTGCGCCATAAATCAGGTTGGGATGCGCATTGCCAAGCATTACCGGCGTCCCGAAAATGATCGTGGCTGCATCCACCAGCGCCATCGCCAGCTCGCCAACATCGGTTGCGGTCAGATCATACGACGCCACCTTGATCCCTTTCGCGCGCAACCGGTACTCCAGGCGCTTCACCATCTGGAGCGTGCTGTGGTGCATGGATATATAAGGAATGATCACCTGATTCTTCGGCGGAAACGTGACCCACTCCCTGTAGGCGTCCATGATCAGCTCCGGACGGTTGTAGATCGGCCCGTGGCTGGGAGCAATCATCTTGATTTCAAAGGCATCAAGACGTTCCAGGTTTTTTACAATGGGCGCCCGGAAGGGCATCATGATTTCGGCGTAATATCGCTTTGCCGCGCTCAACACCAGGTTTTCATCTTTCACAAAGGTGTCTGCGGTTGCCAGGTGTGAACCGAAGAAATCGCACGAAAAGAGGATCTTTTCCTCCCGCAGGTAGGTCGACATGGTCTCCGGCCAGTGCACCCAGGGGGTGTAAATGAACTCCAGCGTGCGATCGCCAAGCGAAAGGGTTTCACCGTCTTTCACGGTGCGAATGCGCGCTTCTTCCAGCGGCAGCAGATCCATCAGCATCGATTTGGCTTTTTCGGAGCACAGCAGCGTTGCCTCCGGAAAGCGTCCCATCACCGCCGGCAGCGCGCCGGAATGATCCTGCTCGGCGTGATTGGCGACAACATAATCCAGGCCGGGAAGCGTTTCCAGTTGATTGAGAATCTCCCCCTCCTTGCCGGCATCGTCGGTATCGATCAATACGGATTTCTGGCTGCCCTTCACAAGGTAAGCGTTGTAACTGGTTCCGTGCGGCAGGGGGATCAGGGCATCAAAAAGCCGGCGGTCCCAATCAATCGTGCCAAGCAGTTGAACGCGATCAGTTACATTTCGTATGGCCATAAAGTCGCCTCCTCAGAAGAAAAAGTGGTCATGAAAATTCAAGTACATTTATTATATTATATTAAACCAACTTTATATGATTTGTCTTAATACCTGCCAAATCACTGCCCCGCATGAAATTCCATACGGGGCAGCCTTCGAGCAGCGTCAAGCCGTTCGCTGGTTTCTATTCCACCGAAACGTAGATATAGAAAATCGAATCGTCTGAATTCAACTTGAACTTGCAGTCGTATACTTCCATATCGAACCCGCCCTTCAGCTTCAAACCGGATTGCGGAATCCATTTCTGGTAGATGTTGTTGTACGTATCACCCAGCGTATTCAGGCGGCCCTTATGCTCAAAAACAGCGTATCTGGCTGCCGGCACATGGCGCACAACCATCCCCTCTGGCAGATGTTCTTCGTCCACCCGGCTTACTTCCACGCAGGCAACGTATTCAAAAGCGCCATCGTTGGCTTCATCCGGCATGGAACAAACCCCATAGCATGGTCCACTGATGGCATGTTGAATCTCCGCTTCCCGGCGGTTGAACTCACCCCACATTTGGGCAATTTCCTGGTGTTCATTCTTTCCAAAATACCGCAAGCCCACCACGGTAAAAGCAGGTTTGGTTTCAAATTTGATGTCCATTTTCAATTCCTTTTGTATCCACTCAGAATCCAACGGTTGGAGGACGGTTCGCTCGGAGATGACAGGCGCCTGAATTTCCACCACCTGTGAACCCTCCATCCCTTCCATGGAATCCAGACAGACTTCCCGCACCGGTTGGCTGATCCGGTAGCCGTTGTTCGAAAGCCAGGTGAAAAGCCGCGAAAGTGCCGTTTCTGACTGCACGCCGCCGGTGTTGAGGATGCAGGCTGCCATGGGAACCTCATCCAGCCGGCGCAGCTGCAGCGGCGCCAGGATGCCAGGCATCTCCCCTCCCCTGTGCGGCTCCAGCACTTTGCCGCATTCCAGATCCAGGTTGCGGTCTGCATAATCCAGGTCGTGCGAGATCAAAACCCAGCCGCCCTGCATATCCAGCCGCAGCCGGCGCAGTTCCTCCAGAATCAACCGCTGTGCTTCCTTTGTGAAGGCGGTCACCGCCGAGCGCGAGGGAACCCGGCGCCGCAGCGATGCAATCCGCACCGCCGGCAGAGGCTTGAAGCGCACATCCAGCGCGTGCAACCCGCCATCGCCTTCCAGCTGGGCGATGTGGTTCAACACCCTGTCCAGCCGTTCCTGATCTTTGCGCAGCGTTTCTTCCAGCTCCGCTTTCTTGATGATCAGCATTCCCCGCAACTGCCCGGCCGTCAATTCGCTATCATTCATCGTACGGATCTGTTCCAGGCTGAAGCCAAGGTCCTTGAGGATCAGAATGCGATGGAGCTGCTGCAACTGTTCCAGGTCGTAGTAGCGGTAACCGCTGAAGCGGTCAATCCAGGCTGGCGGCAGTAAGCCCAGTTTGGCATACAGCCGCAGCGCTTTGATGGTCACCTGCGTCATTTTTGAGAAGTCGCCGATTCGAAACATGGGTTGCATTTCCCGATCACGTGATGTGCTGTGAGTATACAGTCTCCTCCAGGGGGAGAGTCAAGGAAAAAAAAGAACCCGGAAGAAATTTCTTCCGGGCATAATTGCGTTTTCGATAGTGTTTAATCAAGCTTTCTCGTTGCTGTCCATCTTGCTCAACTGTGATGCGCGCATCAGCGTAACCACAATGAATCCGCCAAAGAGCAGCGCCGTTACAAACCCAACCACAAGGTTGTAGAAGGAGATCTCAAAAAACGGCAGCTTGAGCATTGGATTGCCGATGAAAAAGATGGCGACGTTGGTCAAAATCGCGAGGGCGCGCATCTCCGTGGGACCCAGGCTGATGTACGAGATGCGAAATTCACCACTGACATAGGTGTTGACGTACACCAGGATCGACATCAGCAGGTATCCGACCAGCGCCAGCGTTGCCAGTTCAAAATCGACATACGGCGAGAGGCCAATTCCCAGAAAAACCAGCACTTCCGCCATGGCGTCGATAGTGTGATCCACAAAAAAGCCATAGCGCGGGCGCTCGATCTTGCGGTGGCGCGCCAGTGTGCCATCCAGGCTGTCGCCAAACCAGTTCAGCACAAAACCAAAGGACGCCAGCCAGAGAAAGCCGGCATGCTTGTTGGTAAGGACATACCCGGCAAAGATGAGCAGTGATCCAACAAAACCAACAGCAGTCAGCAAATCCGGTGAAACCCAGGCGGGCATCTTTTTGGCCAGCCACTGCAGCGCGGGGCGTTCCAACGCTCCGAGCAGGATTTTATTGACGCGCTTGTGTTCGATGGACGAATTCATGACATGACCTCTCATTTCAAGGTGGGTGAATATGATTGTACTCTGAATTAAGGATAAAAAGCCGGCATCACTCCTGATCCGGCCAGAGCGGGTAGAACATGGACCACTGGTACGGTGCGCGCAGGATAAACTGTTCTGCCACAGCCAACACACGTTCCGCGTTGGCAAGGATTTCTTCATTCGGGTCGTCCATTTCATTGAAGTGGATGGGGTCCGAAATATCCAGCTCATACTTGTGGTTGGGCTTGATAAACGACGCCACCACGCGCACCTCGGCATTGGTTTTCAGCGCCAGCCGCACATAAAAAACCGGCAGAGCCGTTGGACGGCCAAAAAAGCGCGGCTGGTATTTTTTATCCGGGTTGGGACGGTCGAGGCCGGTCAGAACGGTTCCGCCCTCCAGCAGGCGTTTGCGCGCTTCAGACACGGAAGACATGGAAATAGGCGTGATCTTCAATCCGCCCTCGCTGCGGATTTTATTCTGCCATTGGTACCCCGAGCCGGGATTGGGATAGGAGAGCACCTGCACGTGCAGTCCCCTGTATGCCAGCGCCAGCCCCGCCTGGTCAAACCCTCCGATATGGGGGGCAACAAACAGGCGCGGAACGCCGTCATTGTTGCAGCGCTCGAACACTTCTTGAAACGCGGGAGAAAAATCAACCTGTGATTTGATTTTCGAAGGAAAATACAGGTTGTGATAAAAATCGAAAAGACAGGTCGCCTGGTTGCGAAGGGTGGTCTTTACGGCATCGTCAAGGGATAGAGGCGATTCCTGAAATTCCCGCACCACCTGGTGGTTTGAACGGATGGCGCTGACGAGATGGGAATTCTTGCGCGAAGCGGCAATCAACCCTAAAAAGCGCGCCAGCGGATATCCAAGAACTGCTGGAATGATCCGGCCAACAACCAATCCTGTTCCCACACCCACCCGACTGTTGATGATGTCTTGAAGAAAGTTTGCCATAGGTCTGTCAGTTTTGTTATAGCGTTACAATATATTTATAACCCGCATGGATTGTAGAAGTTACTCCCACCGTAATTCAATGGTATTGCTATTATAAAGTTAACTACAAATAGACGGAATAGGCCTTTTTTCACCTTTATGAATGTTCTGGATATCCTGCTGGATCGAATACCCCCCGATCAACCGGTCTGCGACGCCGCCGTGGGCATTTACTGGACGGCGGTGATGACCGGTTCATCGCCGCCGCGTTGCGGCCTGGCAGCCTCACTGCGCCCTGAGCGGCATGGCGACGGCCTGATCGCCCACCCGCCCGGACGTCTGACCGAACTGACAGCCCGCCAGATGGCCGGCTGGCTGCGCAGCCACAACCCGCTGGAAGCCAGCCTGGGGATGGCGGCGTTGAACGCGCTGCTGGAAGTGGACGATTCCCAGTGCCGGCCGGAGAACGCCGAGGACCTGATCCGGGAACAGGGGCAGGGCGGAAAGGTTGCCTTTGTGGGGCACTTCCCGTTTGTGGAGCGGCTGCGTCCGCACTTCAGCCGCTGCTGGGTGCTGGAATTAAATCCCCAGCCTGGCGATCTGCCGGCTGAATATGCCAGCGGGGTTTTACCGCAGGCGGATGTGGTTGCCATCACCGGCACAGCCATCCTCAACCACACACTCGATGATCTGTTGCCGCTCTGCCGCCCGGATGCGTTTATCATTTTGCTGGGTGGCAGCGCTCCCCTGCACCCCGGGTTGTTCTCGCTGGGGATAGACGCCATCGGTGGAACGCGGCTTTTGGACCCGCCGGCTGCCATGCAGGCCATCCGGCAGGGGGCGACATTCCGTCAGATTCCCGGCCGGGAATTGGTGATTCTGCGTAAAGCGTAAGACGGGCGGTTGCAAGGGTATGTCCTTCTGTGCAGCCGCAGGACCAGGTCATTCTGAGCGTCCGCAGGGAGCGAAGAATCTGGAATTCGATAAGCGCTTTTCCACGCCGGGCACTTTTACCCACAAAGCAACATTGCTTTAGTTCTAGATTCTTCGGGCTGCGCCCTCAGAAAGACATGCAGTGAGTTGATAAAGTGCTTTAGTCCCAGATTCTCGGCTGCGCCTGCAGAGGACCAGGTCATTCTGAGCGACCGCAGGGAGCGAAGAATCTGGAATTCGATAAGCGCTTTTCC
>MTKY01070756.1_pt1 | contig 20863 bp, 14 predicted proteins | sample 1042731 | NCBI WGS metagenome assembly MTKY01 (sample SAMN06212206, study PRJNA360538) | anaerobic digester metagenome | biome: Wastewater treatment plant; material: sludge; isolation source: anaerobic digester fed with sludge from wastewater treatment plant | place: Denmark: WWTP Soeholt ... | reverse complement strand
TTCAACGGCTCGGGGGCCCATGCCGTTTGACAGGCCGGCGCTGCTCGATGAGTACCATGCAATGCGTGCGGCGCTGATCAGCGCTCCCACCAACATGCGCAGCGACGAGCGCCGGCAGGAGGCATTGGCCGCGCTCGAGGACGAGATGGCGCTGCTGAATACGGAGTTGCCGATCCCCGAGCAGTTCGCGCAGATACCACGCGAGCGGCTTCGACACGTGATCTACCCCGACTTCGGCCGGTGGCGGGTACAATTGGTTGATGATGCCGACACCCCGGCCGGCAAAGCCATAGTCTACTACGTTGACGACCCCGAGGCGTGCACACTGCCTCTGACGACGGGGCTGTATGACGACTTTCTGGGCCTGCGGAAGCTGCCGGACGGCGAGCCCAACTTCGGCCCGGTGCTGCAGATCGAGCAGGCGCCCGCCGACGAGAAGTACCATTGGTACCGGATCGGGCGTTACAGCATCGGGAGGTCCACCGGGGTGTACGGCTCCTCGATGTTCAGGCGCCATCCGTGGCCGATGCGCGTGAATCTCCACCGCTTCTACACACTGGCCGATGGAATCGAGCCGGGCTCGCCCAATGACCCCAACCTCTACGATGTCTACGTCTCTCTGAAGATCACCGGACCCGCGTACGTGCCCGGCTCGACGCAGCGGAACGGTATCTGGACCGACTGGGTCATTCTGGTCCGGCCGGAGGAGCCGTGAGCGGCTGCACCAACAGGGGCGCATGAGATGAGATACATCGGCATAGACCCCGGCGAGCGGCGGCTGGGCGTTGCGGTCTCCGACCCCGAGGGGCGCATGGCGATGCCCGCGGAGGTCATCGAGGAGAGCGACCCGAACGCGCAGGTGGGCGCCATCCTCGCCGCCGCGCAACGGCATGGCGCCGAGGCGATTGTGCTCGGGATGCCCTATACGCTGCGGGGCGAGATGGGGCCGGCCGCACAGCGGGTGCAGGCCCAGGTCGAGCGCCTCCGGCAGAAGACCGACATCCCCGTCCACACCTGCGACGAGCGCTTCAGCAGCGGCATTGCGCAGAGCGTGCTGCGGCAGGCGGAGGCAGGTCACGAGACGCGGAAGCGGAATGTGGACAAGCTTGCCGCGTCGATCATGCTGCAATCATTCCTCGACCGCCGGGCAGCCGACGGGTGTTCGCAGACGTAGTCTCCCGCGGGGTGCGTGGCGCGCACAGGAGTTATCACCATTGGCCAAACGCCTGCTCATTGTCATTATTGCCGCCGCCGTCGGCGCGCTGGGTCTGAGACACCTCTATCTGCAAGGCCTGGAGGCCCGCGACCCGGCGGGCACGCAGAGACTCGTCTACCTCCAGCCGGGCCAGGGGCTGTGGGCGCTGGCTTCCGTACTCGAGGACGAGGGGATCATCCGCAGCGCTCCGGCGTTCTACCTCTACTATAAGATGTATATCCGCCGCGGAGGCGACAGCTCGCTCAAGGGCGCCTACTTCGATCTGTCACCCGCCGACGCGGTACCGGAGATCGTCACGAAGCGCCTGCGTGAGCCCGCGACACGGAGAGTCACTTTCCCTGAGGGCTTCGACCTGTCACAGATGGGCGCGCGCCTCGGAGATGTGGGGCTGATGGTCTCGGCAAAAGCATTCGCCGATGCCGCGGCGCCGGCGACGGTTGCCGACGTACTCGATTTTCCACTCCCCGCCAAGAGCCTCGAGGGCTACCTGTTCCCGGATACCTACGAGTTCGTTGTGGGGACCGGGGCCGATGGGATCGTCACAACCATGGCGCAGACGTTCTCGCGGAAGTTCTTCGCCCCCAACTCGGCCGAGATCGAGGCCTCTGCGCTGAGCCTGCACGAACTCGTCACGATCGCCTCGCTGATCGAGCGTGAAGCACGGGTTGCGGCGGACCGTCCGCTGATCTCGTCGGTGATCCGCAATCGGCTGGCCAAGGGGATGCGGCTGCAGATCGATGCCACCGTGCTGTATGCGCTGGGTACTCACAAGGAGCGCGTGACGCACGAGGACCTGAAGGTGAAGTCGCCCTACAACACGTATCTGCACGCGGGCCTGCCGCCGGGGCCGATCTGCAACCCCGGGCTGGCGAGCCTGAAAGCGGCCCTCCACCCGGCCTCGAGTGAGTACCTGTTCTATGTGGCGCGGCCCGACGGGTCGCATGTGTTCACCAGGACCTACGAGGAGCATCTCGCGGCGATACGCGCGATTCGCGGCCGCTAAGAGTGGAACACCGGAGAGCGACGGCGTGTTGGAACTACTGCGACCAGACCTGTATGTGGCAAGCCTCGAGGACGTTGATCTCGATGCGCTTGCGGCTCGTGGCATCAAGGGCCTGCTCATCGACCGCGACAAGACGCTGACCGCGTGGCGAAGCCGGGAAGTGTCGGCCGCACGGCGCGCATGGGTCGCCGCGGCGAGGGAGCGTTTCGCGCTCTGCGTGGTGTCGAACACGATCTTCTACCGGGGCGTTCGCGCCGTGGGCGACAGCCTCGGCGTCCCCGTCGTTGTGCGGTGGGGCCTGGGTCGCAAGCCGTTCCCCGGGGCATTCCGCGCGGGACTGGCGCAGATCGGGGTGGCCCCGACCGAGGCGGCGATGATCGGCGATCAGCTCCTCACCGACATTGCCGGCGCGAAACTCCAAGGTCTGTTCACCGTGCTTGTCGAACCGGTCCAGGGCCGCGAGTTTCCGGGCACGGAGCTTATCAGGCCACTCGAGAAGATGCTCCTGCGTCGATGGGGCCTGCGTCCGCAGGGACGTGGCGAGGGTGACCAACGACCATAGCAGGGAGTCCGTGGTGCGCGAACTGGACGGCACAACCCGCGTCGTGGGAGTCTTCGGCTGGCCGGTTGGGCACAGCCTGTCGCCGCCCATGCACAACGCAGCCTTCGCCGAGCTGGGCCTCAACTGGGTCTACGTGCCCTTCGAGGTGAGGCCGGACGATCTGGCGAAAGCAGTCTCGGGCGTCGGTGCACTGGGGCTGGCCGGCGTGAACGTGACGATCCCGCACAAGGGCGGCGTCGCGGGGCTGGTCGACCATCTGGACCCGTTCGCGGCGGCGCTGCAGGCGGTCAACACGGTTGTGGTCGCCGATGACGGACTGCACGGCTACAACACCGACGGGCCGGGATTTGTGGCCTCGATGGCCGAGAAGGGCTGGTCGCCCGGGGGACGGCAGGTCGCGATCGTCGGGGCGGGCGGCTCGGCGCGCTCGGTGGCGGCCTCGATGGTCTACGGCGATGCGGTGTCAGTCACCATCGTCAACCGGACGGGGGAGAAGGCCCTGGCGTTGGCCGAGTTGGTACGGCCGCTGTGCGTGGGCCGCGCGTGCCGCGTCGAGGCCTGCGGGTTGGATGAAGCGGCGGCCAGGGACGCGGTCACCCGCGCGGACATAGTGGTTGACTGCACGTCGGTGGGCATGCACCCGCACACCGATGTTGAGCCCGTTGTCCCCGCGGAGTGGCTGCACGAGGGGCAGTTGGTGTGCGACCTGACCTATAACCCGCGCGAGACGGTGCTGCTGACCGCGGCCGCCGCGCGCGGGGCGGAGACGCTCGAGGGCGCCGGCATGCTGGTCCACCAGGGAGCCATCGCCTTCGAGCACTGGACGGGCGTTCCGGCGCCGGTTGAGACGATGAGGTCCGCGCTGCTGGCCGCGCTCGAGCGGCGAGACTGAGCGCCGACGGCTCTGCCGCAGCCGGATACCCCCGTGGCCCGGCGGGAGATGGACAGGGCCGGAGATGGCCGGCGACGGCAGGCGTCAATCGTAACATTGACGCGTGGTTGTCGATGGCATAGAATAGCATACTGAGACAGACCAGCTTGCGGACGTGGAGTCACGAACCTCACCGCACGTGCATCACTGCCAACTGAGGTGCTATGGTCATGCGAAGACGCCGGGGACATAAGATGATCGGCCAGTTGCTCATCGAGAAGGGGCTCATCAACTCCGAGCAACTGGACGCGGCACTCAAAGCGCAAGAGCAGACGACCGAGCGCGTGGGCCAGATACTGATAGACCTTGGCCACATCCAACCCGGCCCGCTGTATCAGACTCTTGCCGAGCAACTCGACATCGGCTACATCGACCTCGACAAGACGCCGCCGGACCCGAAGGTGGCACTGCTGCTGGATCGGCAGACCGCCGAGGACCACAACGTGGTCGCTGTCGGGCGCGGGGACGGCACGATTCGCGTTGCCATGGCCGAGCCCGATGACGTGCTGGCCATTGACGCCCTGAAGATGCACCTGCAGGTTACCGTCGAGCCGCTGCTTGCCGAGCCCGCTCAGATATCCAGAGCGATCAAGGCGGTCTACAAGGAGTCGGCCGGCGCGCCGCGGCCGGCGGCCACTCCGACCCCCGCCGCGATGGGTGACTTCGACGTCAAGGGACTCACCGACCAGATCGCCGGCAGCGACGCGCTGGGAGCCCAGGCCGACCTCACGGAGACGGAAGACGATCGGCGCGTCCAGACCGACCGCATCGCCGACATCACCGACGAAGCGCCCGTCATCCGGCTCACCAAGATCATCATCTCGAGAGCGATCGACGAACGCGCCAGCGACATCCACGTCGAGCCGTACCAGGATCGCGTGCGCGTCCGCTACCGCATCGACGGTGTTCTGCACGAGATCATGCCGCTGCCGAAGTTCGTCCACGCCCCGCTTGTCTCGCGTCTGAAGATCATGTCCGGGATGAATATCGCCGAGCGGCGCGTGCCGCAGGACGGACGCATCCACGTCAGGCACAACAACAACGACTACGACCTGCGCTCTTCGGTCATCCCGACGACTCTGGGCGAGAAGTTCGTCATGCGCATCCTGGACAAGCAGGCCATCACCATCGGCATGGAAAACCTCGGCCTGTCGCAGCAGATGATGACGATTGTCGAGCGCCTCATCCGCCAGCCTAACGGCATGCTGCTGTCGACGGGCCCGACGGGCTCGGGCAAGACGACCACGCAGTACTGCATCCTCAACCGCATCAACACCGTCGACGTCAATATCATCACGATCGAGGACCCGGTCGAGTACGAGCTTGACGGTCTGGGCCAGGTGCACGTGAACCGCAAGGCCGGCCTGACCTTCGCCATTGCGCTGAAGTACTTCCTCCGGCAGGACCCCGACATCATCCTGGTGGGTGAGATCCGCGACCTCGAGACGTCAGAAATCGCCATCCAGGCGGCCCTGACGGGCCACCTTGTGCTCTCGACGCTGCACACGAACGACGCCCCCTCGACGGTCACGCGCCTGGTTGACATGGGCGTTGAACCGTTCCTGATCGCCTCTTCGATCATCGGCTCGATGTCGCAGCGGCTGGCACGGAGGATTTGTGAGCAGTGCAAGGAGGAGTACCACCCGCCGAGGGACCTGCTGCTGACGTTCGGTTTCGATCCTGATGACCCGTCCAATGACGGCATGAAGTTCTACCACGGCCTGGGCTGCAGCAACTGCCGGGAGACGGGCTACCGTGGCCGAACGGCGATCTTCGAGATCATGGAGATGAACCGCGAGATCGGCGAGCTGATCGTCAAGCGCGCCTCCGCCGGCCAGATCAAGGAGGCCGCGCTGGCCGCAGGGATGATCACACTCGGCATGGATGGATTTGACAAGGTGCGCAACGGGATCACGACAGTCGAGGAGCTGGCCCGCGTCGTCTTCACCGCGGGTGCGGCGTAGTCGCCCCGCCGGGCTTGCACGACCGTCCGGTGCGCACACAAACCAGGAGATATCAGCCGAAAGGAAGACATGCGTCATGCCAGCAACTGAGGGACTGCCCGACCGCAGGAAGCCCCAGAAGCCCAAGGTCGCCCCGATTGACAACGTGCACATGGACGAGCTGCTGGAACTCGTGGTCGAGTATGAGGCCTCAGACCTGCACCTGTGCAACCTGCTCCCGCCCGTCATGCGTATCGACGGAGAACTCAAACAGACGCGTTACGAGAAGCTTGACCCCACAGTCGTGCAGCGCATCATCTACGATATCCTCACCGACGAGCAGATCCAGAGGTTCGAGACCGAGCTTGAGTTGGACTGCTCCTACGCGCTGCGCAACCTCGCGCGCTTCCGCGTGAACGTGTTCCGCGACCGGGGCACCGTCGCGGCCGCGTTGCGCTTGATCCCGCGCAAGATCCCGACGATCCGCGATCTCGGCCTGCCGGCGGTGTTCGAGCGGATCGCCCAGCGCCCTCGCGGGCTGTTCCTGGTCACCGGTCCGACGGGCTCGGGAAAGTCCACGACACTGGCCTCGATCATCAACCATATCAACCTCGAACGCGCCGAGCACATCATCACTATCGAGGACCCGATCGAGTACCTGCATGACCACAAGAAGTCGATCATCAACCAGCGCGAGTTGGGCGAGGACACGCACGCCTTCAACAACGCGTTGCGCTCCGCGTTGCGCGAGGACCCCGACGTCCTGCTGGTTGGTGAGATGCGCGACCTGGCCACGATCAAGCTGGCCATCACCTGTGCGGAGACGGGCCACCTGGTCATGGCTACCCTGCACACCAACAACGCCGCGGAGTCCGTTGACCGCATGATCGACGTCTTCCCGGCCGAAGAGCAGGAGCAGATTCGCGTCCAGCTCTCCAACAACCTGGTGGCCATCGCCTCGCAGCAGCTGCTGCCGCGGGCGGGGCAGCCCGGCCGCATCGCCGCGATTGAGGTCATGGTGGCCACCTCGGCCATCCGCAACCTCATCCGCGAGAACAAGGCTCACCAGATCACCTCAATCATCCAGACCAGCGCCGCGGAGGGCATGCAGACGATGGACCAGGCCCTGCGTGACCTCTACCAGCAGAGCCTGATCACCTACGAGGTTGGCATGCAGCGCAGCCAGAACCCCAAGGAGTTCGAGAAGCTCTGCGCCGGCGAGGGGTAGAGATCGGTTCCTCTGCGCAGCTCTTGCGGAGGCTGAAGGCGTGGCATCGAAGGCAGGGCGGGCAGGAAGATTCCGGCCCGGCAGACAAATCGACGGGCCTGATTGACACTACAGAGACAGTCGCGACCGAGCGCGGGCTGGCTGGGCCGCGCAGTCGCGGGAGACGACGTAGAATCCGATTGGTGCACAGGCCAGACTGATCGCAGACATTCCATACTGGTATTCCGCCGTGCACACGGGAAGGGGCTCAGCAGATGGCGACATTTGCCTACACGGCCCGCGACAACACAGGCAAGATCATCAAGGAGACCGCGGAGGCCAGCAGTAAGGATGCCCTGCTCAAGCAGTTGCGCGAGCGCGGCCTCAACGTCGACAGCATCGAGGAGCAGAAGGCGCAGGCCGCGGCCAAGAAGAAGGTCGGCGGCTTCCGCATCTTCGGCGGCAAGGTGAAGCTGAAGGACTTCTCGATCTTCTGCCGGCAGTTTGCCACGATGATCAACGCGGGCGTGTCTCTCGTCCGGTGTCTGGACGTCCTCGAACAGCAGACCTCATCGGCGCGCCTGAAGGAAATCCTGCGCGAGATCCAGATCGAGATTCAGGGTGGCGCCACTCTCTCACGCGCTATGGCCCAGTACCCCCGCGTGTTCAGTAACCTGGCAGTCGGTCTGATCCGCGCGGGTGAGGTTGGCGGCGTGCTCGACGAAACCCTCGAACGTCTCGCGCAGTTCTCCGAGAATGACATGGAACTGCGCCGCAAGATCAAGTCGGCCATGACCTACCCGGTCATCGTCATGTTCCTGGCCGTCGGCATCGTGGTGTTCCTGGTCACCTTCATTCTGCCCAAGTTCATGGACCTGTTCCTCGAATTGGGCATGACCGAGGACCAGTTCCCGATGCCGACGCGCATGCTCATGAGCGCGAGCCACTTTCTCACATCGAAGTGGTGGCTTGCCCTGATCATCTTCGGCCTGTTGACGATGGCAATCAACCGCCTCAAGGCAACCAAGACGGGCCGCCGCTACTACGACCTTGCCATGCTCAAGCTTCCTGTCTTCGGGAACCTGACACACATGATCGCCATCGCCCGCTTCTCGAGAACCCTGGCGACGCTGCTCTCATCGGGCGTCCCCATCCTGCAGGCTATGGAGACGGTCGCCGGCACGGTCGACAACGATATCATCTCCGATGCCGTGCTTGCCTCGCGGGCCAGTATCCGTGAGGGTGATACCATCGCGGACCCATTAGCCGAGTCGAAGCAGTTCCCGCCCATGGTCGTGCAGATGATCTCGATCGGCGAGGAGACCGGGCAGCTCGACACGATGCTGCTGAAGGTCGCCGACTTCTATGAGGCGGAGGTGGACGCGGCGCTCGAGAGTCTTACAGCCGCGCTGGAGCCGGTCCTGATCGTCTTCCTGGGCGTCGTGGTCGGTTTCATTGTTGTCGCCATGTTCCTGCCGCTGATCGGGATTATCAGTGAGCTGTCGCAGTAAGTAGTTGCCCTGGGACGCGCGATAGCCGCGGCGGGCGTTGAACGTAATCGAGGATGTCAGGGGGCCGGTGCCCGCGGCCGGCCCCCGTTTTGTTTTTATTGCTCCGGCCGATCCTGGTGCCCCCCGTAGTTACCGGGGCTTCGCGAGGGTTCCGGCTAACTCCCGTGGGAGACGCCGCAAATGCCACTACCGTGGCCACAGATGGTCCTGATTTTCCTCATCGGCGCGGCGGTGGGCAGCTTCCTCAATGTTGTCATCTTCCGCTTCCCCCGGGGGGAGTCGTTTGTCACGCCGCGTTCGCGGTGCCTGAGTTGCGGCGCCGCGTTGACCCCCATCGACCTGTTCCCCATCCTATCATACATAGCGCTGCGCGGCAGGTGCAGGCATTGCGGACGGGGCTTCAGCCCGCGCTACATGCTGATAGAGTTCGCCGTCGGCTGCCTTGCACTCGCGTGTGTGGTGTTCATCGGGCCGAGTGTCTATGCGGTATCGGTCTTCGCGATGAGCTGCATCCTCGTCGCGATCATGTTCATAGACTTTGACTGGATGATCATCCCCGATGAGATGGTTGGCATCCTGATGGGGTTCGGGGTGCTGCTGAACCTGCTGGGGATAGCTCGCGGCGAGGCCGGGCAGCTCGTGGAGTTCGTCGAGAAGAGCGGCCTGAGCACGATGGCAATCAAGCTGCCGGCCGGCCTGGTGGGGATCGTCGTCGGGGCCGGCCTGTTCCTGGCCATCGGGTGGGTTTCCGAGCGGGTGCTGAAGCGGCCTGCTCTCGGCGGTGGGGACATCAAGCTGGCCGGTGCCATGGGCGCGATCCTGGGTCCGGGATATCAGTTCCTCGCGTTTTTCCTCTACGCTGTGTTCGCCGGCGCCCTGATTGGCCTTGTGGTGATGGCCGTGCGGCGGAAGGCCGGCGGCGGGTATGTGCCGTTCGGTCCGATGCTGGCCGCGTCGGGGGTGGCGATGCTGCTGTTTCCTGGAGAGCTGACGCAGCTGATCATGCAGGTGTACGGCTGAGGCCGTGGAACGATATGCGGGCACATCGGTCCTGCCGGACGTGCCGGGGCGCCTCAGGCCGCGGCGGCAGGCGCGCGTGCGTCTTGGGGGCGAGTGAGAGGGAGTACGCGGAGGGCTGCGTCGGCAGGCCTCCTCTATGGTGTTCCCGTAGCCGCAAGTCGGTCAGTTCGGGCGCCTGGTCGTCCTGCAGGGGCGTCCCGAACTCGCCATTTGACTGCTACAAGCAGTAGCAGGTAGTCGCCCGGCAGTACGGAGTTCAAAAAGGTTTGAGGTTTTCGTAATGCGGGTAGAACACCACGTGACGGCGTAGGCTCTCGACGGGCTCGGACGCCCTGGAATAGCGCCGTCAGGTTTCTGCCCCAACCACCCGAGGGGGTCATCGTCCTATGCTTGCTCATACAACCAAGCGTGGCTTCACCCTGATCGAGATGCTGGTCGTCATCGGCATCATCGTTGTCCTGGTGGCCATACTGTTCCCGGTTTTCCAGACTGTGCGCGAGCAGTCCAGGCAGACTGCGTGCATCGGCAACCTGAATCAGCTTGTCGTAGCGCTCAAGGCGTACAGGACCGATCACGGCAGATACCCCTTCATGCCCTACTACAACCCGGCCCTGCAGAAGTATCAGGGCGGTTTCTCGGCATTGTACCCGGATTACGTGGACGACACGTCGCTGTTGATCTGTCCCGACGACCGCAATATCGACGGCATCGAGAAGGAAGCGCGCGCAAGGGTCTACTGCAGCTACAACGGCGCGGTCACCGAGATCGACACAACCGACGACACCACGTGGGCCTTCGATACTGACACTTATACGCATATCGAGACCGGCGCCAGCATCGCGGACGCCCCCACACGGTGGTACAACTTCTTCGGGTACGAGAACACCGGGGTGGACCCGTACAACATGGTGTCGGGCGACGACGGCTACTACCCGTATGCGAGTGGGGCGCCGTCGTGGCTGACCAGCGAGGGGCTCAAGTACAAGCACTACCCGCGGCTGTTCAACCGCAACGCGCCCGATACCACCGTCATCACTCACTGCACGCACCACCGCAGCTTCTATGACAAGAACACCGAGCAGATAGACATCGTGATGCGGCTGAACGGGCGATTCGAGAAGATCAACCGCGTTGCGTGGCAAAGCCATGAGAGCGGGGCCGTGTCGAAGTTTGTCAGCCAGCGGGACTGAAGCGGCCTGGCTGTCATGTCCGTGATCGACTCTGGGCTGCTATAGCGTTGCGCTATACAGCCCTTTTTGTGAAGAGAACGGGCATCCGGGAGCGGCCGGGCGAGCAGCACCGGAAGAACAGAGAGAAGAGCAGCCCCGTGCCGAGAGCCACAGACCACGGGGTACGGAGGCCGGAAGTGATACGCGTAATGGCAGCGACAATCTGGCACAAATGCGATGCTCGTGGCGTCATAGTGCCGCGCTCCAGACGCGGTATGACGATCGCGCGCTCGAGGCGCGGTATGACCTTGCTCGAGCTGATGATCGCGATGCTGGTGCTGCTCGTGGGCATCTGGACCATCGCGGCAGGCTTTCCGAAGCTCTTGACGGCAGTGCGGTCCGAGGGCGAGCGCACGTCTTTCTGGCGGCTGGCCGAGGAGCGCATCCAGCACTTCAAGGAGAACGAGGCGTCACTCCCGTTCGCCATCGCCGGCGACCCATCCATCGACCCGGTCACGGAGCCCGACGACTTCGACGATCCCGGGCGCATCATCAACGCCCAGGAGAGCGTCCTGGATGTGAAGGGTGAGGGCTTCGTCATCCCCGGCGCGCAAGTCGACAGCGTCGGCACGGGAGTGAACCGGGCCGCGGTCTACGTACTGCAGCAGGGGCCGGCGGAGTGGAGCAGCTACCCCTCGACGACGAGCTGGCCGCATGTGTACATGCTGGTGCCGCTGCAGGAGCAGCGCAACGACCCGCGCGGCGGCGCCAACCCGATGCTCACCAACAGCTTCTACGTCGACGAGGACACCGGGGAGATCGTGGTTCCGTCGACGGTCTATACCTACGACGGCACGCAGGCGCAGGCCTGGGGCGTAGACGAGTTGATGGTCAACTATGCGTGGGCGGAGGTCGGGGGCGTGAACTCGCGCCCGCCGACGCACTACGTTCAGGATGAGCGTGCCGTTGATTCGACGACCGCCGGGGGGCTGCATACCTTCAGCGTGCGGGCGAAGGCCCGCGAGACGGCCTCAGTCCAGGAGTTTGACTGCCTGCTGGCCGGGAAGACCTCGGTGCAGGCGATTGTCTACTTCGACCGGGAACCGTACGGGGTCGCGCTGCCGACCGGGCGCGGGCGCTATGTGCTCGAGAACACCTACGGCGTCGAGTTGCTGTTGCACCGAGACGACGCCGGTCTGAAGGCATACGTGGACTACCGGCTTCGCGATGTGCTGGACTGCAACAACATCGGCAGCGCGTCGAACCCGAGCCGCCGGAAGCTGATGATGATCGAGGAGCACGTCATCAGCGCCGAGGCGACGCGCACCGACGACCTGACCTCGGACCGCTACGCGGACATCAAGCTGACGGCTTCGCCGATCTCCGACGATCCGCCGCTGTTCTCTCAAGACCTGAGTTGGACCGACCTGGCCAACGACGTCTTCGTGCTTGCCGTGGACCTGACTACCGGGCAGATATACGACGACCAGACCAACTTCACACTCTTCGACGCAACACTCTCGCCGGCTCTGGAGAACGGCTACCGTAACGGGATCGTGGCCGTGCGCCTGGACGTGGGCGGCGTGCGGCAACCGTATGTGGGCAACACGTGGCGCTTCTACTACTCGACGCTGAACTATCACAACGTGCAGCTGCAGAAGCCCGCGCGCACCTTCATGGATATCACCACGGCCGAGTGCTATACGGGGCCGTTCCTGGCCGACGCGACGCTCGAGCCGGGCAATCTCGCGCAGGTGGACTACCGCACCTACCAGGTGGTCATGGAGCCGAGCGCGGTGGCCGACATGGACCAGACGGTGCTCGAGTTCGTGGCGTGGTGCGACACGGACAATGACACCTCGACCGACCCCGAACTCGTCCCGTTGCGGGCGGTGGAGGGGCACACGGTATCGGTCGATTACGCCTGGTATGACACCTCCGACATGCCGCACTATGTGTATGGAGAACTGCACACCATTCCGCCGGGTTCAAACCGCATTGCGCTGCTCGCGTACTCGTACCACCGCAGCGACGACTACCCGTCCGCGGAGATACTCGCGGTGCGGGGGGTCTCGGCCCGCGCGGTTGTCTGGTGGCAGACCGACAGCGGTCGCCAGGAGCGGATCGCGGTCGACGCGTATACACTCAGGAGCCCCTTCGGGCTCGTTCACCGCGTCCGCTGAGGGGCGAAGGGCAGATGCACACTACTATGGGCCGCCATTGGATCACAACTGACCAGCCGGGCCGGCGTGGCTTCTCGCTGACGGAGTTGCTCGTCGTCATCGGGATCGCGGTGCTGCTGATGGCGATTACGCTCCCCGTCGGCAAGAGCCTGCGCGAGAGTAATCACGCGATCGGGTGCACGGCACAGTTGCAGAGTATCGGCACCGCGCTGCGGGCATACTTCATGGATGAGGGCGGCCTGCCGCTGGTTGCCGTGGCGGTTGACGGCAGCGGAGTGCCGGAGGATGACGCGGAGGTTGACTTCGATCGCTGGCCCTCGCTGATGACGCTGTTTGAGGAGGGCTACCTGGGGAGTGCGGAGACACTACACTGCCCCCGGGACAGCTACGATGTTCCCGGCAGCGACGGTTACTTCCGCAGCTATATGGATAGGGACGAGGCGGCGAAGGTCGACTACGGCGGAAGCGACATCAACGTGAACCAGTATAAGTACATGCCGCACCGCTGGGCTCCCGATGACAGCGTGGTCGGCACGGACTTCCACCGGCAGCTCGACACCGCGCCGAGTGACACATTCTCGTTCTATGGCGCAGATGTGCGGGTTGGGGGCGCCTGCGGCGGCTCGATGCCGCCGGATACGGCGATCGTCACCTGGTGTGACGCCCACTTTGACTCCTACAGCAAAGATGGGCACGGGCAGTACATGGTGTTGTTCTGGAATGGCACTGTGCAGTCGATGGACGGCGACCTGTTCCGCGAAGCGACTATCGAGCCGGAGGCCGCGTGGCAGGTTGCTCCCGACGACACCGCACACTAGCACCTTCCCGGGTCCGCCGGGGACGCACAAATCTGGGTAGGCTAACGCAAATGCAATCATGCAGACCTGACGGAAAGCGCAGAGGTCGTCTGAAGAGGCCACCCTCGATGACGACTGCCGTTGGCCGGCGGGGGTTCACGCTCGTCGAGATCCTCGTCGTGCTGGTGATCCTGGTCCTGCTCTTCGGCCTGCTGTTCATGCCGATGATGACGGGGCTGGAGCTGGCGCGACTCGGACGCGTGCAGACGCACATGCAAGACAGTGTGCGCGAGGCCATGGAGTGGGTCCGCCGCGACCTCTCGGACGCGGTCTACGTCTACCCATCACCGATCATCATGCTTGCGGGCCCTAATGGGTCGCTGGGCGACGCCGACGACGAGGCGGTTACGAACTACTCCCAGGTTGTGTTCGTCAAGGCGGCCCGCGACGCCGACGGGGGCCTGATCACCCCGATTGCGCCGGAGCGGGTCACCGATGGCGAGATGAAGGCCATCCGCTACCTGGTGAAGCTCAGTGACACTGCCGCGGAATGGTCTGACGCCAACACATTTGTGCTGTACCGACAGGAGGGCTTCTACCGGTGGGACCCGGTGGCAGCCGACTACGTCTTTGGCCGCAAGAACGCAGGGGTCTTCGAGCCCGACGTGCCTGAGACCGAGAACGCCATGACGGCCACCCGGAACATGGACATCCCGCCGACGAGCACGGTCTGCCTGGACTGCGGGGCGTCGACGGTCGGGTACGCGGCGCAGTGCCCCGCGGCCTGCGGGTCGACCGATGTCGTCCATCTGCACAACGCCGTTCGCTTTGCGCCACAGCGCATCGTCGGTGACACACTGGCGGCATCTGAGTTCAACACGCTGTATACGGCCGGCCATGGCAACTGGCGGGGGTTCGCCAACGACGGGACGATCTTCCTGCCCGGCACGGCGTTGAGCCCGCTCGAATCACAGATGCAGCCGCGCATCAGGCTCTACCGCTACAACCAGACGGCGGGCAGCCACAGCGATGTAGCGCTCGACAGCATGACGACCACGCGGTCGGACGTGCAGTTGCGCTGGAACGCGCATGGCGGCACGGTGCGGATCGGTGACTACGAGACGGTGCGCATTGAGGTCGATCCCGCCGACTTGACCAGCCCGCCCGCGCGGGGTGCGGGGCATTTCTACAGCCTCGATGTGACCGACCTCGACGACGCCGGCGTGGTGGACAGCTATGACGAGAACGGGGCGCCGGGGGCCGCGCGGGTCACCTCCGTGGCGCCAATCTACGGGGCTGCGCCGACCGGCTGGCAGGACCCGCTGATGCCGATCGGCTTCGCGATCCATCCCGACGATGTCGACGGTGTGGCCGCGACGGCGCCGGCGAAGGTGGTGCCGCACAGCGCGGTGGTGCGCGTGGTGGCTACTCTGACCGACGGGAGCGTGCGCCGCGCGGAGTACTCGGTCACACAGGAGTATGACCAGGAGCAGATCGGCCAGTACCAGTTCGCCCAGTTCCAGCAGGGCGATGACCGCAGGTGCGAGATACGCTTCAACCGCTGGTCGCCGCCGAGTCCGGAGATGTTCGGGACGCTGTCGGGCTTCTACATTGACATTCTCTACTACCATCGGCGCAACTTCGATGCGACGAGCAACCGCGATGACATCGTCATCGTGGACTACTCGACGGCCGAACTGATGAACATTGCGCTGACTTTGAGCATGTACGTCGAGCCCGAGCCCTACAGCGGCGTGGCCGACGTGATGGTAGTGCCGTCTGACAACAGGGCTCCGAGCGTCACGATGCGCGACCAGGTGAAGGTGCGCAACATCAGGTAACAGGTCCGAGCCATTATACCGGTCTACCGGGCAACGGTTCTTGTGCTGCAACCGGTTGGAGGTTGTTCTATGCGGGCAGGATGCGTACGCCACAACATCGCACGCGGAAGCTACAGGCCGCCGTCACGGCGCGGGCAGGCGCTGCTCATCGCGGTGCTGCTGATGTCGGTGATTCTGCTCGTGGGCATCCTGTTTGTGGCGTTGGTCAACAGGAACCAGCAGCAGTCGGCCAGGCACGGAGATGTGGTGACCGCAAGCGAGCTTTGCGCCGCCGGCATCCGGTATGTCGACCGCATGCTGCAGACCAGCCCGCTGGGCGCGGACTGGCGACCGAGCTTTGTCGCCTACGATCCGGCGACCTACAACGCCGACGACCCGGCCACGTGGCCGTCACCGCCGGCCATGTACGAGGACTCCAATAGCGCCGGCGATAACACGGACCCGAACTTCTGGGGGCCGGACGGCATCGAGGGCTCGGAGGACGACTACTACAGCGACTTCGATATCGCGCGGGGCTGGTGCCCGTTGCGCGCCGGCGACCCAGATGCTCCCGGGCCGTTCCTGCGCTTCGGCTTCACGCGCTACCCGGATCCGGCACCCGGCGTTCCGCTTGCCAGCGGCCTCAACAACGCGACCTTCGGCCGCGGCTATGCGCTGGTCCGGGTCACCTACGACCCCGACCCGCCGTATGAGCCCGGTGACACCCAGACTCAGAACGCGCTGAGCAACTGCATCATGATCGAGTCGATCGGCCGCGTGAGCGACATGAGCACCGTGTTCCGTCGCATGGTGGCCTACAAGCCGATCGGGCTCACCGATCACCTGCGCTGGATCACCAATACCACGCAGTCGGGCGAGCGCGCGGTGCTGGGGATTCGGCCCTTCATCGACTTCGACCGCAGCGGCACCGTCGCCACCAACGAGGCGCTCCAGATCGAGTTCGGCGGCCCGATCCGCTCGAACACATACCTGCAAGTGGCCGGGGAGCCCGTCGACGACGGCTCCGGCACCACGACGCCCTCGACGATCGTGGACCTGCAGACACAGGCGAGCGGGGACGGCTACCTGCGGGATGACAGCTTCGTCTCGCCGGCCGGGCTCTACGCGCGCGACGGCGTTGCCGACAGTGTGGGCGTATTCGTCAACGGGGCGGACGAGGGCACACTGCCCGTCAGCCTGGCCCCCGGGGAGACGACGACTATCCCTGGTGTCGCAGTCGGCTACCAGGACGTGTCGCCGCTGGAGGCGCCCGATATCAGCGCCACGGACCCGACCAGCGGCGTTGACCGCTACCGCGCACTGACGCGCGATTCGGGCGTGCTGGTGCGCAACGCGACCTCCGGCGCGGTCATCAACACCGGCGCCTACGGCCACGGCGCGGGCGTGTACGTCTCCAACTTCACCGACGTGCAGTTCCGGCAGGCCGACGGCAGCTCAGACCTGCGCCTGCTGCTGCAGGACTGGCGCAAGCAGACGCAGTCACTCGGCGTGCTGACCGGTGACAGCGGCTGGAACGCGTTGGGGACCACGTACTCGCCGCCGGCGGTCGAGATCGAGTTCTTCCCGACGGAGGCTGCCGTGCTGGCCACCTGCAGCAGCGGCACCTCCTCGGCGGTGGCTCCCACCGACCCGGGCGTGCTCTGGTGGCCCAACCACACCGCCGGCGAGCCGGGCATCAAGATCACCCGGCACGACCATCGCTGGGGGCTCGGCGACCACGCCGCCCCGGACGCGGTGGGCGATGACTCCGGCGAGAACGTCATGGTGATAGACTATCCTGACTACCCCCGCCAGGTCATCTTCGCCGAGGGCAACATCAGGGTGAAGGGCGTGCTGCCGGCAGCGGACCGCGAGCCGACAGCGCCATACCGCCTGGTGCGCGACTACAACCTTTCAGTGGTCTCAAACGCGACCATCTATATCGACGGGCAGATCCTCTCGCCGCAGGACGTCCGCGGGCGCAGGGTCGACATCAACGACTCCGCCTCCGGCGTGCTTGATGAGGACGACACCGCCGTCGCGCTGCTGGCGCGGGACTATGTGTGTCTCAACCCGACTCAACTCGTGCCGCAGATGACCTCCGGGCTTGTCGCCGCGGCAGCCGATGACCTCGCGGCAACCGACCAGGGGCAGCACTGGGAGCTGGATGCGGATACGGGCGGGCAGGTGTACAGCCGCTGGATGTTCGGGCCCGACCCGGTCGGCGCGGGTGTTGCTCACGTATACCTGACCGCGCAGCAGACCGCCGCCGCCCCCGGCCCCACCGGAGTGGGCCTGTCGTGCGACTGGATCAACAACACGACGGGTGCGCACAATGTGACCTCGTACAACTTCGGCAACCCCGTCGATCCCTACACGTTCATATTCGCGCCGCAGGGCGCGCTGCTGTGGGGGTCGGTGCCGGCGCCGACGCCGTACTGCTCGACGGCCATTGCGCCGGACTGGGCTCCGCCGGCCAACGTGGGCCCCTACGCGGCATACGTGGACCCGGTGGTGCCGTGGAATATCACCGGACGCATCTCCGGCGCGGTCGGCGTGACCAACGCCGTGGCGCTGTCGCAGCGCGACCCGCAACTGGGCACGCCGGCGACGGAGTACTGGGTCAAGAAGTGGAAGATCGAGGAGCTGGAGGAGTACTCGGTCGGCGGCAACACAATCGAGCGGCCGCGGGGAGCGATCAACGCGCGCATCAACGCGCTGATCTACGCGCAGCGCGGGAGCTGGTTTGTCATTCCGGGCGCGTACTTTGATGAGAACGCCTACACCGTGGACTTCGACGGCGACGGCGACATCGACGGCGACGACAGCCTCTGGGCCGCGCGCATGCGCCGCTACAACTACAGAATCACCGTTGCCGGCTGCATCACCGAAGACCACACGGCGGCCATCGATGACGCGCAGGACTGGCACAACAAGTGGGCCTTCCCGATTTACGACACGACAACCGAACTGCGCTGGGGCACTATCGAGTACGAATTCGACGATCGGCTGCGGGTACGCCGCGATCAGGGCAGGACAACATTTGACCCCGGCACGCGCGTGCGCGCGACTACCGAGCGGCTCCATACCGAGCAGACGAATCTGCCGAAGCTGCCGCTGCTGCCCGTGAGCCCGACCCTGCTCTATTACGGCGAGGTGTTCTAGAGAGGCTGCCATCGCCGTTGCGCGCGCTGATAACTGTGGAGGTTGATGGCATCATGCGGGTATCCGCAAAGTACCTGCTGGCACTCATTACTATAGTGACACTGGGCAACCTGTGCTCGGCCTCGGGGGGGCCACAGGTGGCGCTCGAATATGTGGGTGCGCCGCGAACCTTCAAGGTGTGCGCGCTGGCCGTCGAGGAGGGCGTCCCCGGCAGCGAGGTGTATGTGAATCGGCACCCGCTGGTCTTCGAGGGGCTGCGGCGCTGCCCGTTCAAGCCGACCGGGTGGGACTTCGAGAACCCGCTGTCCGACCCCCAGGTTGTCCCCGGCGCGGCAACGTATACCAAGTCTGACGCCGAGTACTGGACCGTCGAGCTGAATAACCAGACGGCCGCGGGCATCGTCGGCATGGACCTCGTCTATATCTCCGCGAACCTGCTCAACATCGCCCACAACGAGGGAGAGCGCGCGCAACGAGACGCGCTCCTGAAGGCCGCCCGCCAGGGCACCATCATCTGGATCGACCAGGCCGATGTTGGCGGTGCGGGCACGACGGTTACGGCCTTTTCACCGCCGGGTCCCGAGGCAGACAGCAGGACGGCATTCACCTTCCTCAATGACGGACCTGACGCCGGCGCCGTGAGGCGCGCTGTCAACAGCAACGCGTGGCTGCTGCAGAACCCCTTCCAGATATCAGACCAGGAAGTCGCGCAAATCGGCCTCTACCCGCCGCCGTGGGACCCAGCGACCGGACCCAGCCGCGACGGGGTCCAGATCAGGAATGACTGGATACGCTCCTATCCGGATCTGACCTTCCAGCCGATTGTGTACGTCTCCGACGGATCGACGACATACCGCAACGTGGCCGTGTGCCCGTACGGAGCGGGCGCGATTGTGATCACCGCGGGTGAGGTCGGCGCCGACCTCGAGTCCTGGTGGCAGACGACCGGGCAGTGGTGGAGCGCGGACCGTCTGCGGCGGCCCTCGCAGTACCAGGCGCCGGATTTCAAGCTGGCCTACAACATCCTGGCCTCGAGCAGCCGCTGGGGGCAGGCGGGCGGCGCGCGCAACAGCCGCGCCGGTGTGACCGAAGTGCGGGGTCCGCTCGACATTGACTGGCAGTTTCCGGGGCCCAACGACAGCCTGGGCATCGCGAAAATGGGGCCTGTCGTCAGCACACCGGTGTGCGCGGGCGGCATGGTGTTTGTCGTGTCGCTGGGTTCGCCGAACATCGGCGGCGAGGGCGCCGTTCCCACGACGCTGTGGTGCTTTGATGCCGATCCGGCGAAGGACCTCGACGATGACGGCTGGTCTGATGACGGAGTGCGCGACTACTCACTCGGCGCACCCTACGACCTGATCTGGAGCGTCGATCTCGAGGATGCCGGCGACAGGACGCCGCGCTACGCATCGGTCTGCGTGACTAATCTGAGCCAGCTGCACACGGGCGGGGCGACCATCACGCCCGACAACACGGGCTATGCCCGGCCGCTGCAGGTGGCGCTGGTCAGTCTCGTTGACCCCACCGGCAGGGACGCGGGGGAGGTTCGGGCGTATTGCGCCTCCGTGGACCCGACGACTCTGAGTTGGGTCGGCAGCGGCAGCCTGCCTGCCGAGTACTACACGCCGGGCGCGCTGATCTGGAGCTACCCGATCGCCCCCTACGACGGCTCCGCGGAGGTTGTTGCGCTCTCTTCGCCCGTGGTCTATGAGGACTACGTCTATGTGCTGGCCAGCGAGTTTGACGATGACCTCGACGGCGCGAGCCCGCACAGCACGTACGGCAGGGCGCACAGCTTCCGCCTGAGCTATCGGTGGGACCTGGACCTCAACGGCGCGCGGTGGGTCTATCCAGACTCGAACGATGACCCGGCCGGTGACGGTGACGTTGCGGGTGGTAGCAGCCCGTCCGCGGGCGATGACAAGGCCTTCGCGGAGCTGCAGGGGATGCTTCCGCCGTTCCACGAACCGCACTGGGTGGCGGGGGTCGCCCCGTTCAACGATCCGGCGCCGCGCCCGATCCTGCCGCCGTCACCGGGCGCCGATCCGCTGCCGCACGCGGGGCGCGACGGCGTGATGGACTATGACTACGACGTCGTGCTGAACATGGCTACGCCGGTCAACATGCTCTTCAACTGGAATGGCGGCACCAGTGAGTGGGATCTCGAGGTTGAGCCGTACTTCAACAGCAGTACCGATTCCTATGAGCCATACGCGTATCTGCGGCGCGGCGAGGGGCGCGACTGGTGCATGATCCCGACGCCGACCATCCCGCCGGCGGCAGCCGGTGACCCGCCACAGGATGTGCTCAACACCGGCAGGTACACCATCTACCTC
>MTKY01048241.1_pt1 | contig 20896 bp, 20 predicted proteins | sample 1042731 | NCBI WGS metagenome assembly MTKY01 (sample SAMN06212206, study PRJNA360538) | anaerobic digester metagenome | biome: Wastewater treatment plant; material: sludge; isolation source: anaerobic digester fed with sludge from wastewater treatment plant | place: Denmark: WWTP Soeholt ... | reverse complement strand
GGGCGCGCGGCCCGCAGTGCTCCCTTTGAGATCTGACAGGCGCTATGCCGGCGGTAGCCGCCTCGGCAATCGGACCCGACCCAAGCCCATCATAGCACATGGCCTACCGGCAGGCGATGCCCAGTTCGTCACAGCGCCGCCGGATAAAGGCCAGCGCCTGGGCATAGGCCTCGCGCGACGGCAAATGCTCGACCATCAGCGGCGTGTCGGCCTCAAGCTGGCTGATCGCGACCAGATAGGTGTCATAGTCCAGCGCACCGATGCCAGGCTGCACCTCGTCGACGTGAAAGGTCAGCTCGTCGCGCAAGAGGGCGTCTTTGGCGTGACACGAGCGCACCCAGCCACCAAGCTTGGCGAACAGGCCGCGGATGAGCGCGCCATTCGCCAGATAGGCCCGTGGGCTGCACAGCAGGTTGACTGGATCCACATGCACAGCAAAAGCGGGGCGGTCGACTGCCTCGAGCAGGTGCAGGTAGCAATCGGCCGAGTCAGGGACCATCCAGGGCATCATCTCGAGGCAGTAGAAGGTGCGCTGCGGCCGGGCGCGGTCGATGATCTCGCGCACCGACTGCACCACGCGCTCCACCGTCTCGGACAGCAGGTTCTCAGGGTGAGGACCATCCCAGCGGGGGCCGCGCGAGCCCGACACATTGACGCAGCAGCGGGCGCCGATGCGGTCGGCGAGGGCCAGGCGTGCTGCACAGGCCGCTATGCCGGCTGCGGCCAGCGCGGGGTCTGGCGACACCGGATTGTGGCCCCAGGCGCCCACCTCAGCGATGACGATGTCGTAGGCTGCGGCAGCACGGGCATAGGCCGCCACGGTGTCAGCGTCGGCAGTCTCATCCACCGGGCAGTAGGCGGCCGAGCAGCCGGCCTCGCGCACCGCCCTGGCCCAGTCGTCGGGCGTGTCGTACGGTCTCGCCACGGGAGCGCCCAGGCGCATCGTTCACCTCCAGATGCTTGTCGATGGTGTCGTATGGAACAGGCGGACCGCATCAGGCAAGGCCGCCGGCTCGCCTCGCATGCCACCATCACCGACGCTAGTCTGGCGAATCTCGCGTGGATGTCAAGCAAGATCGCGTCGCACGGCTGTGTCCATGGGGCGTTGCGCCGGTCACCGATCTTGCGCGGCAACCGCCATCGCGGTAGAGTTGAGCTGCTATCGTGACCCAGAGGCGGGCTGCGTCGCCGCCGCACAAGGTTCGTCGCGCCGGGGGCAGCACCCTGGCACGGCTCGAGGACGCCGATGACCGACAAACCGCAACGCCTGTCGCGCGAGACGATCTACACTTGCCCCTGGTTCACCCTGCACGGCGATCGGGTGCGCATGCCCGGCGGGCGTGTGCTCGACCGCTACCACGTGCTCGGGTTCCCCCGGCAGGCGGCCGCGGCGCTTGTAGAGGACGATGAGGGGCGCATCTTGCTGGTGCAGGCCTATCGCTATGCTCTCGACCGCGTGCAGTGGGAGGTGCCCGCCGGCTTTATGGAGCCGGGCGAGACGCCCGAGCAGGCCGCTCTGCGCGAGGCTGAGGAGGAGACGGGCCACGCCTGCCATGGCTCTCGCCTGCTCTACGCCTTCAACCCTCTTTCGGGGCTGGCCGATCAGGTGTTCCATGTGGTGCAGACCCGCGCCACCGGCAGGGTGGGCGCCTTTGACGAGAGCGAGGTTGCCGCCTGGCGCTGGTTTACGCGCGCCGAGGTGGATGCGCTGGTGGCCGATGGCACGCTCGTCGATGGGTTCAGCCTGACCGCGCTCCTGCTCTGGCTGCGCAACGGAGAGCGTCCATGAGGCGCCCCTGGCGCTACCTGCTTTTGGCGGCGCTGCTGCTCGCCCTGGCAGGCTGCCGCGCTGAGCGCGCTGCCGATTTCAACGATGTCGGCTGGCAGGCGCTCGCTCAGGGCGACCATCGCGCGGCCATCGCAGCCTTTGAGCGCTCGATCAAGCTCGATCCATCGGCCCAGGCCCATCTGGGGCTGGGCATGGCGTATGACCTCAAGGGCGATTTCGATCAGGCGCTGCTCAACCTCAACCAGGCGATCGCACTCGATGCCGACAACGCCCAGGCTTATTATTGCCGGGGCAACGTGCGCGGCTCTCTGGGCGACTATACCGGGGCGTTGGGCGACTTTGGGCGCACCATCGCGCTCGATCCCGGCCATGCCCGGGCCTACCTGTCGCGCGGCGCCACGATGATCGAGCTGGGCAGCTATGTGCGCGCGCGCGACGACCTCACCCGCGCCCTGGCGCTCACCGATGACCCGGCGCTGCGCACGCAGATCGAGTCGGCCCTGCGCGCCATCGATCGACACTGACCGCCGCAGCCACTATACGTAAGGGCGGCGCCAGCGCCGCCCTTGCTTGCTGCCAGTCCCTGTGTCACTGCTCGAAAAAGTCGTGCAGCACCGTGCCATCGGCATCGGCTGGCACAGGAACGCCCAGCGCTGTGGCCAGCGTCGGCGCCACCGAGGTGATCAGCGTCGGCCGCGGCCGCATATAGCCCTTGCGGATGCCCGGCCCGGCGAGCACAAAGTAGGAATCGTCCAGGTGGTTGCCGGTGTTGAGGCGCGGCCAGTCCCACGTGCCGGTCTCGGTGCGCGAGTTCTCGGCCCAGAAGCGCTCCTTGTCGACCCTGGCCAGCGGATGAGGCTTGGCAGGCACCCAGAAGACATCGCCCACGCGGTCCCCACCTACGCCCAGGCGGCCGGCATCATCGCGCGGCAGCACGATGCGGAAGGTGTGTCGCCCGTTGGCATCGATCTCGTCCAGCAGCGCCTCGATGATCTCCTCTTGCAGGTTGATATAGTCATCGCCCGGCGCCACGATGCCGTTGGGCTCACGGCCTTGCAGGTTGATGTAGACATAGTGCTGATAGCCGTAGGCCTGGGTCTGCGACCAGTCCACGGCGCCGTCAGCCTTGCGTTTGAGCCAGCCGTGCTCTTTGAGGATGCCGTTGATGTCGATGCGCAGGTCGATGCCGGGCAACTGGGTGCCGCCACCGTGGTCAGACACCAGGGCCACCATCGTGTCGGGTCCGGCGACCGCCATCACCGTCTTGACGATCTCGTCGCCCCAGCCCATCAGCTCGTCCCACATGGCCCAACCCTCGGCGGCGCGCTCGGGCTCGTACATGGGGTGGCGGTCGTCGATCATGTACATGGTGAGGTGGTTGGTCCAGTCGGGGCCATGCCACTTGAGCATGAACAGATCCCAGTCGTGCCTGGCCAGGAGATGGGCGGCGGCGTTCTTCCACCAGCGGGCGAGGTAGCCCTGCTCTTCAAAGTAAGTGGCGATATCTGAGGCGCCGCCTTGCACCACCTGCTGGCGCGAGCACTGGTTGACGAACGGGCCGCAGGCGGCCTGCAGCTCATCGAGCAGGCCCACCGGCTGCACGAACGCGCTCTGGTCAAAGATCTCGGACAGGTACAGGTGCACGTGGCTGGCGTCGGGGCTGAGCACCAGCAGCTTGCCGCGCAGCCCGCCGATCACCTGACGGCCGTCGGCCACAAAGGGTTGCAGCTTCCAGGCCGACCACTCGTTCAGCCCGATGCAGAACAGCTCTTTGCCGGCGGGGGCATCGTACACGGCGACGCGGTCATAGCCCTGGTCGCCCTTGAGCACCAGCGCCCACAGCGAGCTGACCTTGCGAAAGACCGAGTGAGGCCCCGGCGCGATGGGCAGCTCGAAGGCCAGTGCGCCCGCAGGGGCATTGGGCCAGTCGCAAGGCCGGGGAGCCACCTCGGTGACGTGCGGCCCCGGCTGACGCGGATGGGTGGTGTAGGCACGCACCTCTTGCAGGGCGTTCATGGCGTTGTCGGGCCGGCCGTCTTCGCCGGAATGGATCAGGCCCTCTTGCAGGCGGATGGGCAGCGACTGTGACCAGTCGAACACCACGGCCTTTTTGCCGGCCTTTTGCGCCGTGGTCCAGAGCTGTTCGGCCTTGCAGAGTTCGCCTTTGAAGCCATAGACCTGTTCGTCGAGCGCCGTGCCGGGCAGATGCACGTTCATGTTGCAGCCCGTCACCCAGGGCGAGGCGCCCGTGGCGAGGCTGGCCCAGTTGGTGCCCGTCTCCATAGGAAAGCACGGCCAGGTTTGGGTGACGCAGCCCTGCTCGATGAGCCTTGCCACCGTGGGCAGGGCGCCGCGACGGACAAACTCTTGCAGCACGCTCAGTGAGATCGAATCGAAACCGATGACGACCAGTCTTTTCTTGCCCACATTACCCTCCTCGGCAACCCATTCAGCCACGATCAGCATAGCGCAGCCCGGCAGGGCCGGGCCATTGCAGCGGACAGGTTCTGGACAGAGCAGGGACGGGAGCCTGCCGCTGCAGCCTGCCGCGTGCCGGCGGCGCTGCATTCGGCTGCTCGTGATGGCGACATACTGCCCGCCATCAGGCGCTCGCCTGCACCTACGGTGCGCCCGGCTCTTGGCGGGCCGGCCGGCGCACGGCCATGCCGACAAAGCCGCCGCCTGGGAGCTGCGCCTCGCGCCATGGGCAGAGGCGCGGGAACAACGTCGTGCGCCAGGTGACTTGCGCCCTCGCGCCAAAGGCCAGACGGACGAGCCGCCTCAGCTCGCTGACGCCGTAGAAACGCGCTGCGCTGTACACGGTCCTTTGAGAGCGCTCGGCCAGGCGGCGTTGCAGGCCCAGGAGGCTATAACGATTGAGCACCCCCAGCAGCACGCCCTGGCGGGCTACGCGCAGCGCCTCACACAGCACATGCACGGGATCAGCCACGAACTCGAGGGTGGTGATCAGCACCACGACATCAAAGGCATTGTCGGCAAAGGGGAGCCGGTGCGCATCGCCCTGCAGCAACGGCACTTTGCTCTCGGGGCGCCCCTGCGCCAACATCGCCGCTGAGCGGTCGAGGCCCACCACGCTCAGACCCTGTTGCTCAAGCCAGCGGGCAAAGTGGCCGGTGCCGCATCCGATCTCGAGCGCGCTGGCGGCGCCGGCAAAGGCCAGCTGCAGCAGATGGCTCACAAGGCCCTTCTCGAGGGCGTCGGCGCGGCTCCCCGCAGGGGTGTCATACCAGGCCTCATAGAAGGGCGCGCCTGGGGCAAAGGGATCATCAATGATCGGCATCAAGCGCGACTCCTGGCGCAGACGGCGTGAGCGGGTTGGTGCGCGGTGCGGGCGCCGGTCGGGCACCAGCCCCATTGTACTGGCAGGGGCCAGGCCTACCCAAATGACCTGGGTCGGTATCGAGCGCGCGAGCGACTTGCGCCCTGCGCCAGCCAGGCCCACAATTGGCCTCGCGAGCCGGGCGGTCGCCCGGCCCCAACGTTGACCAGCAGGACGGGTGTGAGATGGTCAAGCGAGTATCGGGTTGGACGGTGGCGCTCTGCGTGGCGCTGGCCATTCTGACGGGCGCGGCAGCGGCGGTGGCGGTGTTAGGGCCCAAGGGCGACGTGGCCACGGTGGTCAGCGTGCGCGGTGAAACGTACAAGATGACCACCGGCGGGGTGTATGCCCACAACGCCCAACGCGTGGTGGCCGAAGGCGTCGGCTGGGACCTGGTGACGCTCTTCGTGGCGGCGCCGGCGCTGTTGATGGCGCTACCGGCGTTGAGGCGCGGCGGCCTGCGCGCGCGGCTCTTTGTGCTGGGGATTCTGGGCTATATCTTTTACCAGTATCTGATGTATGCCCTGGCCTGGGCGCTGGGGCCGCTGTTCCCGGTCTTTATCATCATCTTTACGGCGAGCTTGATCGCTATCGTCAGCCTGGCGGCAGGCATTCCCCTGGCAGAGGTGGCGCGGCGCGCCGGCGAGGGCTTCCCCCGACGCGGCATGGCGCTGCTGAGTTGGGCCATCTCGGCAGTGCTGCTGGGCATGTGGGTGACGCGCATCACGGCTGCACTGAGCGGGCAGATCCAGGGCATCCTGCTGGGGCAGACTACGCTCGTGGTGCAGGCGCTCGACCTGGGGCTATTGGTGCCGCTCTTGGTGTACACCGGCGTGGCGACTTGGCGCGGGCGCGCCCGCGGCTATGTGCTAAGCGCGGTGATGGTGGTCAAGGCGGTGACGATGGCCACAGCGCTCTGTGCCATGCTGGTGGCCGCGCGACTCTACGGTGACCCGCTGGAGCTGCCGCCGCTAATCTTTTTCGGGGCGGTGGCCGCCGTCAGCGTGTGGCTGGGGGCGCGCATGTATCGCAGCCTGGGGCCAGAGCCAGAACAAGCGCAGGGCTAACGGGGCGCGGGCGCGCACTCGCCATCGCGGGGAGGTGCGCCACATCGCGGCATCGGCCTCGTTGTACACGGCCTATAGCGTCGAGGCGCCCTCGAGGCGGCCCTTGACGCTCCCAGCCGTTCGCCCTACCATAGCGGCTGTGACGGCTAGATCACCAATGGAGGTATCGAGATGACCAAGATCGCCTTTCTGGGCGCTGGGTCAACGGTGTTTGCCAAGAACGTGCTGGGAGACTGCTTTCACGCTCCAGCATTGCAGGGCGCCGAGATCGCGCTGATCGACATCAGCCCCGTGCGCCTCAAAGAGTCAGAACTGCTCATCAAGCGGCTGAACGACGAGATCGGCGCGGGCTGCACCATCAAGAGCTATCTCGCCGGCGACGCCGCCGAGGCGCTGGCCGGGGCCGACTTTGCGGTCAATGCCATCCAGGTGGGCGGTTACGAGCCGTCGACGGTGATCGACTTTGAGATCCCGAAAAAGTACGGCCTACGCCAGACCATCGCCGATACCCTGGGCATCGGCGGCATCTTTAGGGCGCTGCGCACCATCCCCGTGATGCTGGACTATTGCCGCACCATGGAAGAGGTGGCGCCAGAGATCCTGCTGCTCAGCTACTCGAACCCGATGGCCATGTTGACCGGCGGGATTCTCAAGGGCTCGAACGTCAAGACGGTGGGCCTGTGCCACAGCGTGCAGGGCTGCGCCAGCCATCTCTGCCGCGAGCTCGACCTGCCCACCGATGACCTCAAGTGGACGGTGGCGGGCATCAACCATCAGGGCTGGCTGCTCGAGGTCTCGCGCCACGGCGAGGACCTCTATCCCGAGATCAAGCGACGCGCCGAGCTGCCCGAGTACAAGTGGAAGGACGCCGTCCGCTTTGAGCAGATGAAGTGGTTCGGCTACTACCAGACCGAGTCGTCAGAGCACGCCGCCGAGTACACGCCCTGGTTCATCAAGGCCAAGGCGCCTGAACTCATCGAGCGCTTTCACATTCCCCTCGACGAGTACCCGCGCCGCTGTCGGATGCAGATCCGCCAGTGGGAGCTGATGCGCCGCGTCATCACCGGCGAGAGCATCGAAGGCATGGCCTACTTTGGCGAGGAAGACAGGCCCGAAGGCTGGCTGGTGGGGTGGATCAAGGGCCAAATGCAGCACTTTCTTGACTCGACGGCTGGCCTGGAACAGGTCTCAGTGGACGCGCTGTTCGACGCCGCGGTCAACGGCACGGGCCTCAAGGTGGACGGGCGCGACGTGGTCCGTGAGATGCTCGAAGCAGAGCTGTTCAGGCACGAGCGCACGAGCGAATACGCCTCGCACATCATGGAGGCGGTGGTCACCGGCAAGCCGTTCACCTTTGGCGGCAACGTGCTGAACACGGGCCTGATCACCAACCTGCCGCCTAACTGCTGCGTCGAGGTGATGTGCGTGGCCGACCGCAACGGCGTGCGCCCCACCTTTGTGGGCGACCTGCCGCCGCAGTTGGCGGCCCTCAACCGCACCAACATCAACGTGCAAGAGGTGACCATCCAAGCGGCGCTGACCCGCAAGAAGGAATACGTCTACCAGGCGGCCATGCTCGATCCGCACACCGCCGCCGAGCTGACCATCGACGAGATCGTCGCCATGTGCGACGACCTGTTCGAGGCGCATGGCGACATGATGCCCAGGTTCGAGTAGCCTGGGACTGCCTCTATGGTCCATGCACCGCCCGCGATCAGGCGATCGCGGGCGGTGCGCTTCGTGTGGGGTCAGCCAGAGCGGCTCAGATGTTCACTGCGCTGGGCTGCTTCGGCAACGTCGTGCTTGCGAAAGCCGTGCAGCAGGGCCTCCACAAAGATGCGGGCGCGCTGTGGGATGCGCGGCCAGGTGACCACCACCACGCCCACCACATAGGCCACGTACATCCAGCCGATGCGCGGCACCAGCCTCAAGGCGACCAGGCCCATGCCGATATAGGGTGGCCCCTGTACGCCCCAGGCCAGCTGGACCGAGCGCGTCTGCCAGATGGCCAGGGCCGCCAGCAGCACATAGATGCTCGCGCCTGCGAGCGGCACCCAGCCCGATAGCGCCAGATAGAGCCAGACGCCCAGCGAAAAGGACACATCGACGAGCAGGTCGTGGCGCCCAATCCAAGTCGGGCGTGACTGTGGGTCTCGACGCGCTAAAGGACCATCGAGCGCATCGGTGGCCCAACCGACCAGCACAGCCCGCGCAGCGATGCCGACGGCGTCGGCGCCACCCCAGGCGCCAAGCGCCACTAGACCTGGCCCCAACATGAACCGGAGCCAGGTTAGCGCGTCTGCGATGGCCTTGAGCCTGAACATGAGATCACCTCCAACCGTATTGCTTACCAACCCGGCGGCCGCGTCCCTACATGAGCGGCGCTAGGGGCAGGATTCACCTCTTCACGTCCATCTTAGGCCCGTCAGGCAATCGCTGCAAGCCACGCTCGCTTGGCAGTGCGATACCATGGTGCTACGCTCACACAAAACGCGAGCTATCCTGTCTGGCGGGAGCCATCCTATGGGTCAACGCGGCGGCCTGATCGTGCTGGCGGCGATGCTCGCCGTCGTTGGCTGCGCCACACGACAGCCCCAGGCAGCAGATGCCACTGCCTTGGCGCCGACGGCCACGCTGGCGCCAAAAGCTGCAGCCGTGTCGGCCACCGTCACGCCGCCCCCAGCGACGACGGCACCGTCGCCGGTCCCGTCGGCCACCCTGCAGCCCTCACCCACGCTCACGGCCACGCCATCGCCGACGCCGACGTTGCACCCCTTTACGATCGCGGCCATGCGTCAGGGCGAGTATCCCGGCAGCGCCATCGCTATCGAGGGCGAGTTCGAGCGTGGCGCAGACTATGCGCGCTACGATGCCAGCTACCTGTCTGAGGGGCTCAAGATCTATGCACTGTTGACCATCCCCGATGGCGAGCCACCCGCCGGGGGCTGGCCTGGCATCGTCTTTGTCCATGGTCACATTCCGCCTGAGCAGTATCGCACGGGCGAACGCTACAAGGCGTATGTGGACCGCATCGCGCGAGCGGGCTATGTGGTGCTGATGCCCGACCTGCGCGGCCATCACCGTTCCGAAGGCGCCGCCATCAGCAGCAACCGCGACAGGGCCTACACCGTGGACGCGCTCAACGCTGTAGCGGCGCTGCGGGCGCACCCGCAGGTGGATGCCGAGCGCATCGGCATGTGGGGGCATTCGATGGGCGGAGGCATCACCCTGCGGGCGATGGTGATCTCGTCGCAGATCAAAGCGGGCGTCATCTGGGCCGGGGTGGTGGCGCCCTATCCGGCGCCGATTCAGCGCTGGCCGCGGCCGATCGACGGCGCAGTCGACGATCCGGCCTTTTGGCAGGCGGTGTCGCCCAACAGCTTTCTGGGCGAGCTTTCGGGGCCGCTACAACTGCACCACGGCACCGCTGATGCCTCGGTGCCCATCGCCTGGAGCGAGGAGCTGGTAAAGGAGCTGCAGGCTGCGGGGCAGGTCTACGAGTACTGGGTGTACGAGGGCGATGATCACAACCTGTCCGCGTCGATTCCGCTGGCTATGGAGCGCAGCGTGGCCTTTTTCGACCGTTGGGTCAAGGGCGAGTAGGCGGCTGCTGGGACGGCACTCCTCTTGACAGCGCCATTGAGAGTGCTACGCTAAAACTATGCTCTGAAAGAGTCACTGCCTGAAAGGGGCGCTATGATCAAGTTGGGGTTCATCGCAACCAACGACCTGGACAAGCTGGCCTGTGATTGCCGCTTTGCCGCGGACAACGGCTACGCCGGCCTCGAGTTCAACTACTGGGCCAACGCCGCCGACCTGACCATCGACAAGGTGCGAGCGCAAAAGGCGATCCTCGACGCTCATTGCCTCGAGTGCTCGTCGGTGGGCCTGTGGGGCTGGAACCACACCTCGTGCGACGCTGCCGAGCAGGCGGCATCCCTGGCGCAGCTCGACAAGTTCATCGAGTTCGCCCAGGTGCTCGACACCAAGCTGTTCATGACCGGCGGCGGCGTCGTCGACGGCTGCTATGACGCCAACGTCGAGGCCTGGCTCAAGGTGTTTCCCGGGCGCGTGGCCGCGCTCGAAGCCGCAGGCATCCGCACCGCCATGTATGCCGTGCATGGCAACAGCTTTCTCGACAGCATGGAGGCCTTTGAGAAGCTGTGGGCGGTGGCGCCCAACGTGGGCATGAAGATCGACCCGGCCAACCTCAAGGCCCGCAACATCGAGTATCTGCCCTTTTTGCGCGACCACTGCCAGATGATGTACGAGATCCACATCAAAGAGCACGTCTACATGGACGGCAAGGTGGCGTCGCAGCCGGCCGCCGGCATGGGCGACATCGAGTGGGGCAAGATCTTTGCCTTTCTGTACGAGAACGACTGGAACGATTATATGGTGGTCGAGCCGCACGGGCCGCTGTGGGGCCGTGGCGAGCTGCGCTGGAAGATGCTCAAACTGACCATGCGCTATATCAGCCAGTTCATCGTGTAGAGAGCGGTTGGCGGCGGTGAGAGCCGCCATCGCGGACATGGGCAGAGTCGTGTAGCCGTACACGTAGGCGAGTCGGGGCTCGAGGTTTCTGTCAGGCTGCGGTTTTATGTGTCAAGTGTTTAGCTATAGCGTTGGGGGTGCAAATGCCCAGCAGTCTGGTAGCTCTGGCGTTGCTGACAAGCGTGTCCGTGTTCGAGCTGCCTGCGCCAGGCTGGTACGTAGACCCTGGCTCAGGCAGCTACCTGATCCAACTGCTGATCGCGGCGTTCGTCGGCGTGGCCTATCTGGTCAAGACGAACTGGCGACGCATCCAGAGTCTGGCATCGCGTCTCTTGAGCGCCAGGCATCGAGACGATGGCGATCCCGACTGACGCCGTTCCCCTGCCCGGGTCTTTCAGAGACCCGAGTGGCTTTGTGTTCGAGCAGGGCGGTCGGCTCTATCGGCGGGTGAACGCCGTTTACCGCGAGCAGTACGACCTGCTGGTGCAGTCTGGCCTGCTAGAGGCGCTCCACACACAGCGGCTACTGGTTCGCCATCGCGAGCTCGATGCCGGCGCCGAGCCGGGTGCAGGACTCGTGCTGGAGCCCGAGATCGTGCCGTTCATCTCTTATCCATACGAGTGGAGCGTTGGTCAACTCAAAGACGCCGCCCTGCTGACTCTCAGGATCCAGAAGCTGGCTCTCGATCACGAGATGACGCTAAAAGACGCCAGCGCCTACAACATCCAGTTCGTTGCCTCGGCGCCGATCCACATCGACACTCTGTCGTTCGAACGCTATCAGCAGGGCGAGCCTTGGGCGGCCTACAGACAGTTCTGCGAGCACTTTGTCGCGCCTCTCGTGCTCATGAGCTACTGCGACCTGCGGCTTGGTCGGCTGCTGGGCATTCATCTCGATGGCATTCCACTGGGGCTGGTGTGCCGCATCTTGGGCAGACGGGGATGGCGCAACCCTGGCGTGTGGCTCCACGTGAGAGCCCATGCCCGCGCCCAAAGCTGGGGTCAGCGACGTCCGGCGTCGCCGACCACTGGGCGTCAGGTGTCCAAGGCCGGGCTGTACGGCCTTGTCGACAGTCTACGGGCCACGATCGAGTCTCTGCGCGGCCCCGATCGTTCGAGCGCGTGGGGGCGATATGTCGAGGATGCTCACCATTATTCAGAGGCGGCCCTGGCATCAAAAAGGCAGATTGTCACCGACCTGGTGCGACGGGCGAGACCGAGCAGCGTCTGGGATCTGGGCGCCAACACCGGTGAGTATAGCCGCATCGCGGCCGATCTGGGCTGTCAGGTCATCTCAATAGATAGCGACCCCGTGGCCGTCGAGCGCAACTATCAGCTCTGCAAAGCACGCAAGAGCACCACACTGCCTCTGCTGGCCGATCTCACCAACCCGAGCCCGGGCATCGGGTGGCTGAACGCAGAACGGCCAGCGCTGCTCAGCCGGGGCAAGCCCGATCTTGCCATGGCGTTGGCGCTGTTGCATCACCTCGCTATCGGCAACAACCTGTCGTTTCGGCAGATCGCCGAGTTCCTGGCCGGGCTCGCCGAGTGGTCGATTGTGGAGTTCGTCCCCAAGGCCGACCCCATGGTGCAGCTCATGCTTTCGACGCGTAGAGATATCTTTGCCCAGTACGACCTGCCGTCATTCGAGCGCGAGTTCGCACGCCTCTTTGAGCCTGTGGAGCAGCGCCAGGTGGCGGACACAGAGAGATCGCTTTACCTGTACAAAAGGCGTGGCTGAGCATGGAAAAGAGACCCTGGGTCGCGTGGCTCTGCCCTATCGCTTTTGCGCTGGCTCCCTCTGTCTCCTATTGCGCCGACCGCAACTTTTGGGTGCCGCCTGATGAGCTGCTACGGCCCGCACTGATCCTGCTTGGCCTGACCTGTCTGGCGATGTGGTTGCTCACATTGCTACTGCGCAGTCACACCAGAGCGGCGATTCTGCTGGTCGCGTGGATCGCTATCGGCACGCTCTATGCCCCCGTGCGTCTGGCGGTCGAGGTTGCATCGCGGGCAGCCCTAGCGAAGGGTTGGATTACGACGCCGGCTCCGCCCAGCCTGGCGCCGGTGGTGGCGCTGGTGTTGGGGCTGGCGCTCGACCTGATCTGCCTGCTGTGGATGCTTCGGCCCGGCAGCAGCCGCAAGTGGCTGGTGACGACGTTGCCACTTGTCTCTGCTGTCCTGATCCTCACGAGTGTGGGTAGGCTCGTTGCGGCCGAGAGACGGTTGCAGGACGAGCGCGTGCCGCTCCCGCTCGAGGCCGAGCTGATCGGCGGCCGTGCCAGCTCGGATCGTCCGGATATCTACTACATCATACTGGATGGCTATGCCCGCGACGATGTGTTGCGCGACTCGTTTGGTTACGACAACAGCGGCTTTCTCGAGGGGTTGCGGGCCCGAGGCTTTTACGTTGCCGACGAGAGTCGCAGCAACTACCCGCAGACGATGACTTCGTTGGCTTCATCTCTCAACCTCGTGTACCTCACGCCCCTGCAGGAGTCACTGGGGCGCAGCTCTCGTGACTATCGAGCTCTATACCCTCTCATGGTGCATAGCAGGCTGCGCGAATATCTCGAGTCGGCAGGCTATGAAACCTATGCGTTCGAGACCGCGGTGAGGTTCACTTCGTTCACTGATGCCGCGCACTACTCGTCGCCCAGGGCGCTAGCGATGAGCCAACTGGAGGCCGAGCTGTTGGGGCGCACCGCTCTTGGCGATCTGATCAATGTAGGGGCGATCTCGGCGCCCAGGCTTGTCCGACTCAGCCACCAGAGGCACATCGACTGTATCGAGAACGCCCTGACGGGGCTGGCGGAGCTAGCGGCTGAGCCAGGCCCCAAGTTCGTCTTTGCCCACGTCATGGCGCCTCATCCTCCCTTTGTGTATGCCGAGGATGGCGCCAACGTCTACCCTCCAAGGCTCTATGAGGATTCCGATGGCCCGCCCTATGCCCAGTCCGTGCAGAGCTATGTGAGCGGCTATGTTGACCAGGCTAACTACATCAATCGACGGATGATCGGCGTCCTGGACAGCATCCTCGCAGCGTCTCTGCGCCCGCCTGTCATCATTGTGCAGGCCGATCACGGGCCGAGACTGAGCCTGATCCCGGCGAACACCGCTGCTGTCGATGTCGATGAATCTGTGTCGATCCTGAACGCGTACTACCTGCCCGACGGCTATGACGCGCTCTACCGCAGTATCAGTCCGGTGAACACCTTCCGCATCGTACTGAATGCCTACCTGGGTGCGACGCTCGAGCTGCTGCCGGATGGAAGCTATTTTCAGTGGAACAACCCCTACGACTTTGTCGAGATACCGCCGCCCCAGTCCCCTTGACCCTGCACCGTCTATTGCGCTATGCTCCCAGTCGCGGGCGGGCATCACAACACATCGCCCGCGCGGAGGGGTTTCATGATCAAGCTAGGCTTTATCGCCGAGAACGACGTCAGCAAGCTGGCCTGCGACTGCCGTTTCGCCGCCGAGCACGGCTACAGCGGCCTGGAGTTCAACTTTTGGGGGAACGCCAAACACCTGACGCTCGACACCGTCAAGGGCATGAAGGCGATCCTCGACACCTTCTGCATCGAGTGCTCGTCGCTGGGCCTGTGGGGTTGGAATCACACCTCGACCAACCACGATGAGCGCACGGCGGCCCTGGTGCAGCTCGACAAGTTCATCGAGTTCGCCCAGGTGCTCGACGCCAAGCTGTTCATGACGGGCGGCGGGCAGATCGAGGGCGGCTATGACGCCAACCTGGCGGCCTTTGGGCAGGTCTTTCCCGGGCGCATCGCCAGGCTCGAAGAGGCGGGCATTCCGCTGGCCATGTACGCCGTGCATGGCGCCAGCTTCCTCGATAGCCTGGAGGCCTACGAGAAGCTGTGGGCGGTCTATCCCACCGTGGGCATGAAGATCGACCCCGCCAACCTGCGTGGCGTGGGCATCGAGTATCTGCCCTTTTTCCGCGACCACGCCAAGATGATGTACGAGGTGCACATCAAAGAGGCTATCGCGATGGATGGCAACCCCTGGGCCTCGCAGCCGGCCGCCGGCATGGGCGACATCGCCTGGGGCAAGATCTTTGCCTTCCTCTACGAGTCGGACTGGGAAAAGTACATGGTGGTCGAGCCGCACGGCCAGTTGTGGGGTGTGGGCGAGCGCCGCTGGAAGATGCTCAAGCTTACCCAGCGCTACATCAGCCAGTTCATCATCTAGCCCGGTAGACTGACGCACAAGAGCGCCGCATCGCACCGATGCGGCGCTCTTGCTTTGCGAACCCCCTCACAGGGTCTTCATATTCTTGAGTACACCTATCCGCTATCTTGCCAACAGGGTGTGGACAACTCGACCAGTTCAGCGCCGCCAGGCCAGTTGCGCCCGCACCAGGTCGCCCACCAGCGCCGCCGTGCGGTTGAGGTCGGCATCGCCGCGCAGCACCAGGTCGGCGTATATGCGCGAGGGTTGGACGTAGAGGGCGTGGCCCACGCGGGCGCATTCGATGTAATAGTCCATGGCGCCAGACAGGCGCTCGCGAGTGTCGGGAGCATCAGGCAGGCGGCCCCGTACCCGCAGCATGCGCCGCAGCGCGCGCAGGTCTGCGTCGAGCTCGACAAAGAGGCGCAGGTCGAGCCGCTCGCGGACCATCGGCACGTACAGGGTCATCAGCCCCTCGACGACGATCACATCGGGGGCGTCATCCGCCTGCTTGCGGCGGTCGAGGTCGGCGGCCAGCGCCGCGTTGTCGGCCGACTCGGGATGATTGCGGTCGAGGCGCACCTCGCCGCTGCTGGATACGATCGTGGGCGCACCGCTCTCGATGGTGCGAAAGTAGCGGTCCATGGCCAAGTGCTCCACAGTCAGTGCGGGTTGACCGGCAGTCACGGCGGCGCCGTCGGTCAGCTCGCGGAGCAGCGCGGTGGCAAAGGTGCTCTTGCCCGAGGCGCTGCCCCCGGCAATGCCGACGATAAACGAAGGTGGGCGGTCCAGGTTCATGAGCAGCTCCCTGATCAGCATGTCGTCGGCTGAGCGCGCAGCCAACAGCGCTGATGATAGGCCAAACCGCGTCGGCCGCAATCGCCGCTGAACGTGCCTGGTGCGCAGACGGCCTTGCGGGGCGCCGCGGCGCGCCGTAGAATCGGGCCGAGGCCTTTACCGTGCAGAAAGGAGACAGACAGATCATGTCGGGCAAGCTCAAAGCGGCAATCGTGGGGTGTGGCAGCGTGTCGACGGGCTACTTTCCCTTTGTCAGCGAGACCTTTGATCTGGTGGCCACGGCCGACCTGATCGTCGACCGCGCCAAAGAGATGGCGCGCATCTGGGGAGCGCAGCGCGCCTATGACAGCATGGACGCGTTGCTGGCCAACGAGAAACTCGACGCCGTGTTCATCCTCACGGCCATGAGCACGCACAACAAGCTGGTGCTGCAGGCCATCGACGCTGGCGTCAACTTCCTGGTGCAAAAGCCCTTTACCACCGACCTGCAGGCGGGCATTCAGGCCGTCAAGGCGGCGCGGGCCAAGGGGCTCAAGGGCCTGGTGGAGCCCAACTCTTTCCAGAGCCCGGTGATGTGCAAGGCCAGGGAGATCATCGCCGAGGGGCACATCGGCCGGCCGCTCTATGCGCGCGGCTATGTCGAGCGCGGGTTCATCCCCCAGTGGGGCGGGCTCAACTTTTACGAGCGTGAGGGCGGCGGCATCCTGTTCGACATGGGAGTCTATCCCATCTCGGAGCTGATCACGCTCCTGGGGCCGGCCACCGCCGTCACAGCCATGTCGACCGTGTCGGCGCCTGAACGTATGCGCTATGGCGACGATGTGTTCACCGACTGGCTCAAGGGGTTCAACCGTGGCGACCGGGGCTCACACAATGACGCCGCCGTGCCCGGCGACATCCCCACCGAGTGCGAGGCGTTCGACAACACCATGACCCTCATCCAGTGGCCAGGCGACCTGCTCGGCTGTGTGATCGCCAATGCGGTCTCGTTCGTCGCTCCGCCGCCCAACCCGCGTTTGGTGGTCTGTGGCGAAAAGGGCTCGCTCATCTTTGGCATGCCTGGCATCGGGTCAGAGCTCTCGGTGGCCACCAATGTCAAAGACAGCCCCTACCACGTGCCCAAGCCGCCGCCACCGGCGTGGACCAATGTGGGCCGCCAAGAGGCGGGTTGGTACCACTTCCCGGCGAACTATTTCACGCCATACCGTTACTACAAGTCGTCGACCGAGCATCTGTACGCCTGCATCGAGCAGAACCAGGACCCGATCCCGTCGCTGGAGTGGGGCCTGCACGTGGCCGAGGTGATGATCGGCTCGCGCACCGCCTCTGAGACGGGCCAGGCGCAGCAGCTCAAGACGACCTTCTAGCCAGGCCCCGTGGCGCGCTCTGTGGAGTTGGACGGAGGTGGCCATGGCGCTGTCGTTGGGCGAGCCGAGGATCATCACCCGTGGGCCCTATCGGGTGGTGGGCGCCTGGTGCGCCTATGAGGGTGAGGATGAGGGGCCCGGCTGGAATGGCGCCTACGAGTCGCTGGCGCCGCGCCTGGGCGAGATCGTGGGCCGCTGCGATGACCTGATGCTGGGCTTTTTGTACCGCCCGCACAAGGATGACCCGACTCTGCCCGAGGCGGTGCGGGCCTGCTTTGTGGGCGTCGACGTGCATGAGAGCGCGCCGGTGCCCGACGGGCTGGCCGCGACGCGCTTCTCGGGAGGCCAGTACGTGCTGGTCGACTGCATCGGCGATACGCCCGGCGAGGCGGCTGAAGGCGTGGGCCAGGCGATCGACTGGCTAACCGCATGGCTGCCGGCCCACGGCTACCGCGAGGGCGACGCCTGCTTTGCCGCCAGCCGTTCGGGCGCGCCCAGGCCACCCTGGGTCGAGACGGTCTACATCAAGCTCGAGCCGGCGTAGACGCGCGGCCAAGACGAAAGGGGGCCAGGGTCACCTGGCCCCCTCTCTGCGGCATCAGAGTCAGCCCAGCAGGCCGAGGTCTCGCATCCAGGCTGCGAACGCAGCAGGCCAGCCGGCCGCGGCCCCGCCGTACACGCCCATGCCAAAGCCATGGCCGCCCTTGGCAAAGTGGTGCACCTCAAAGGGCGCGCCGGCGGCCGTCCAGGCGCGGACGAACCTGACCCAGGTGGCCTCAGGGTCCTTGAAGAGGCCATCGTCGTTGGCCTGCATCATGAACAATGGCGGCAGCTCGGGCAGTTGCTCGGGCCACTCGCCAAAGGCGCCATACATCAGCCCGATAAAGTCGGCCCGGCTGCTCTCGCGCTCGACCGGGTCGGCAGCCTCCGGGTCGCCGGCATCGCTGTGGAACAGTGTTGAGGCGGTGAGGTGACTGCCGGCCGAAAAGCCGAACATGCCGATGCGGTGCGGGTCGATGCCCCAGTCTTGAGCATGGGCGCGCACGGTGCGCACGGCGCGCTGGCCGTCGCTGAGGATGGCGCCCCAGATGGCCGGGTTCATCTTGAGGCCCATGCCCTTTTGCGGGTCAGGCCGCACACGATACTTGAGCACGATGGCGGTGACGCCGAACGAGTTGAGCCATTTGGCCACGTCATGGCCCTCTTTGTCGATGGCCAGCAGCACATAGCCGCCGCCGGGCGCCACGATGCACGCCGCGCCCGTCGCTTTGTCGGCCGGCGCGCGGTACACCGTCAGCGTCGGCTCGCTGACATAGCGCACCACGCGGTTGACCACGCCGGGCCTGGGCATCACGTCGTCGTCGGTCCAGAGCTCTTCGCCGCCCTTCTTGAAGGCAAAGGTCGGGCCATCAGGCCACAACGGCAGTTCGAACGGTTCCATAGGACGCTCCTTTGCGATGCAGTGTACGAATGCGATAGGTGCACAAGGCCATCAAACGCCGAGCACACCCAGGTCTCTGAGCCAGGCGGCCATGGCACTGGGCCAACCGGCCGCCGCGCCGCCGTACACGCCCAGGCCAAAGCCATGGCCGCCCCTGGCATAGTGATGCACCTCCACCGGCACGCCCTGCGCCGTCCAGCCACGCACAAAACGCAGCCAGGTGGCGTCGGGGTCGGCAAAGAGACGATCGTCGTTGGCCTCCATGATGAAGGCCGGCGGCAGCGGTGGCACCTCGGCGGGCCATTCGCCGCGCGCGCCATACATCAGCCCGATAAAGTCGGGGCGGCAGCTCACCCGCTCGACCGGGTCAGCAGCTTTAGGATCGCCGTCGTCGCTGTGCAGTGTCACCTGGGCAGTGAGCCGGCTGCCCGCCGAGAAACCCATCATCCCGATGCGTGCGGGGTCGAGGCCCCATTCGGCGGCACGAGCGCGCACCGTGCGCACCGCTCGCTGGCCATCGCTGAGGATGGCGCCCCACACGCCCGGTTCGAGCTGGGTGGCCATGCCCTTGTGCGGATCGGGTCGCACGCGATACTTGAGCACCAGGACCGTCACGCCCAGTGTGTTGAGCCAGCGGGCTACATCATAGCCCTCTTTGTCCATGGCCAACAGCATCATACCGCCGCCAGGCGCGACGATCATGGCCGCGCCCGTGGCCTGCTCCTCGGCCGCCGGAAACAGGGTCAGCGTCGGCTCGCTGACATAGCGCACCACGCGATTGACCACGCCCTCGCGCGGCATCACGTCGTCGTCGGTCCAGGTCTCGGGCCCACCGGGCTTGAAGGTGTAGGTGGGACCGTCGGGCCACAGCAGCATCTCCTTGGGCATCACACCTCCTCGTCGCGAGCAGAATCCTGTTCATCGCGATCCCCGTCGCGCCCGCCGAACGGCTCCCAGGTGGCGAACTCGCGCGCCCAACGGGCCATGGTCGCCTCCCAGGCGCGGCGTGTCTCGGCCAGGTAGGGCGAGTCGCTGCCGTAGGTCAACTCGTCCAGAAAGGGCACGATGTCGCCCAGGCGCCCCTCGATGAGGTTGACCGCCGCGGGCCGCGTGGGCAAGGTGGGGTCCTGGCGCAGCGAATAGTGAAAGCAGTGAATCAGCCGATCGATGGCCAGCATCTTGTCGCGGGCGCTGCGGCAATGCGGGTAGCCCTCGACATAGGCCTGAAAGTAGTCGACCGCGCCGCCCGGGTTGAGCTGCCGCCGACGGTAGGAGCGCTGGTAGTCGGCCCAGCGCAAGCTCCAGCCACAGACGGGGCAGTGCAGCGTTGGGTCTGGATGGGCCCGACTGGGCCGCTGGCGGCGCACCCAGCTCTCGCGCTGCTCGCGCTGACACTGGGGGCAGCGCACCAGCCCCTCGGTCTGGGCACGCTCGATATCGAGGATGGCCTGGCAGCGCAGGTAGAGCGTAATGCCCACCTCGTCGAGCAGCTCCCCGTCCAGCCGGCCGGCGGCCTCAGACCGATAGAGCCGTCGCAGGCGTTCCTTGGTGACGCGACCGGGCCAGCGCAGCGGCGGTTCGCCGGTAGACTCACACATGACAGGCATTCTAGGTCGTGCTCAGGGGAGCGTCAAGGGGCCGCCCGCCGGCCCGATTGTGACACCAGCAGGCGTATGGTAGAATACGATCTACGTCATGGGTGAGGCCTCTATGTCCGAGTCGGGCAAGGAACTGAGTTCGCGCGAGCTAGAGGTGCTGTCGAAGGTGGTCGCTGGGGCCACCAACCGCCAGGTCGCGGTGGAACTCGACATCAGCCCTAACACGGTCAAGGTGCACGTCAGCAACATCTTGGCCAAGCTGGGCGCCCAGTCGCGCGCCGAGGCCACTCGCATCGCGCTCGAGCGCGGCCTGGTGGGGCACGGTGCCGCCGAAACAGAGCGAGAGTCCAGGCCGCGACCGCCCGAGGTGACGTGGCCGGCTCCCGTGGCGCCGGTGGTGGGGTTGCTGGTGGGGCTGGCGTTGATGCTGCTCGCGCTCCTGGCAGCCCCCGCTCTGCGCGCCGGCAAACGTTCGACCGAGGGCCTGCTGCTGGATGCGGCTGGCCAACCGACGCAGGGCGGCGAGACCCATGCCTCGCGGTGGGAAGCTCTGCTGGACATGCCCACGGCCCGCGCTCGTTTTGCGCAGGTGGCGGTCGATGGCGCCATCTATGCGATCGGCGGCCAGACGGCGACGGGCCCGACGGCAGTCGTCGAAATCTACTACCCCGAGCTCGACCTGTGGGGGCGTGGGGCGGCCAAGCCGACGGCGGTGGCCAACGTCGCGGCAGCCGAGATCGGCGGCCTTGTTTTCGTGCCTGGCGGGCTGACCGCTGCAGGCGGGCTGACGGACCAGCTCGAGATCTACAACC
>MTKY01047296.1_pt1 | contig 20898 bp, 21 predicted proteins | sample 1042731 | NCBI WGS metagenome assembly MTKY01 (sample SAMN06212206, study PRJNA360538) | anaerobic digester metagenome | biome: Wastewater treatment plant; material: sludge; isolation source: anaerobic digester fed with sludge from wastewater treatment plant | place: Denmark: WWTP Soeholt ... | reverse complement strand
TCTGTGAGCCGCACTTGCGGCTGATGGTGTCAGCGTAGCGAGTCGCCACGCGCGCGGAATTGCCGCGGCGACATGCCGGTCCAGCGCTTGAAGGCGCGCGAAAAGCTCGCTGCCTCGCTGAAGCCAAGGCGCGTGGCGACCGCTTCGACGCTGGAGCGGGGCGCGAGCAGCTGGGTGCGCGCCAGCCCGCTGCGGACCTCGTCGATGATCTGCTGGTAGGACAGGCCCCGCTCCTGCAGCTTGCGTCGCAGCGTGCGCGCGCTGAGCGACAGTGACGCGGCGCATTCGTCCAGCGGCATGCCCCTGCCCCCGGCCTTCACGGTCAACTCGCGGATCCGTCCGACGAGCTCGTCGTGCTCCCGCACATCGCGGTTGATCAGCGCCCGGCAATGCTGGCGATACATGCGCGCGGCATGGCTGCTCGCCTGTGGCAGCGGCGTATCCAGAAACCCGGCGTCGAAGCGCAACTGTTGATCCGGCGCATCGAACCGGATCGGGCAAGCGAAATATTTGCGGTAGACCTCGGCATGCGCCGGGGCCGGATAGGCGCAGCGCAATTCCCTGAGCGGCAGCTCGTGCCCGGTGATCCAGCGTGTGCTCGCCAGGATATTGCCGAGGATTTCCTCGATGGCAAAGCGCGTGAGATCTCCCAGCTCCGGCGCCACCTCGATCTGGATCACCGCCGTATCGGATTCCTCATGCGCGGAAAGAAACAGCAGCCGGCCACTGAAGCGGCCCACGACGCGCTGGCACTCGAATCCCACGCGGAGCGCCTCGCGGAAATTCTCGCAGCACATCATCGCGAAACCGAAACGATCCAGGGTGGAGATGTGTCGGTTGTAACCCATTTCTAGGCCGAGCGTGGGATCGCCACTGAGACGCATCGCGTTGCGCAGCAGCACGATGTGCTGACTGTCGCTGATGCCGGCAGCCGGATCGGCCAGGTCCAGCCCGTCCACGCCGGTACCGTGCAACAGCTGCGCAGGCTCGGTACCGTAGACGCGCATGAAATCGGCAAGCCAGGCCACATAGCTCATCGAGACCATGATCACTCCTCCTTGATTTCCCCGCCTGCGCGAGTCTCCGGGCGCGCGATTACTTGTCGATCGCGGGGCTCATGTTTTCCAGCCACAGCACATTGTCGGAATAGGATTGCAGATCCGATGACAGGTTCTGCTCCGAACCGCAGAGCCAGACTTCCTTGTGGAGTTCGGACTTCACGTAGCGGATCGCGTCCTCGAAATCCCCGTCGCCGGCCGCCAGGATCAGGCGGTCGTAGACATTGGCGACCGCCAGCTTGATGACCAGGGTGGCAATCGCCACATCGACACCCTGCTGCACCTGGCGGTCAAAGACGTGATTGCAGTTCGGGCAGTTCACGTGCAACTCCTTCATCCGGTACAGCTGCACCCTGAACTTCGGTCCTTTGGGTGCGGCCGATTTGAGCCAGGTGTAGAACGGCCCGTTCGCTTCGAGCAGGGGATCGGCGCTGGCATTGAGAAAGTAGCTCTCGTGGATGGGGCCACCGTTGAGGCGCACGATCTCGTTTTTCAGCTTCAGGTAATCGAAGGCATGACTGCGGCCGAAGTTGAACAGGTAGGCGCCATCGATGATCCAGACGGTCTTCACGGTTACTCCACCTACTCGAGACAACAGGAAAACATGACTACCCGGTCTATTAGAGCAAGAATCACGGGGATTGTGGAATGAACGGGTTTCACTCGAAAACTCTGACAAACGCATCGAGGCGATCGATCGAAGGGTCAGCCGATGTCGGAGCCGGGCAGGATCCAGGGAAAATATTGACATATTAGCTGCCTTGGCAGAGACTGCTTCCGCAGTTTTATGGAAGTCAATGATGGCCAGATTCCGTTACCGAACGAGCACATTCAATGCTCGCAAATCGGTCGGCTATTTGATTCGCCGGCTGAACAACCTGACGATACCGCACGCGCAGGCCCGTTTTGCGGATCAGGAAATCACCTTCACGCATTGGATTGCGCTGATATCCCTGCGCGACGGCATTTCGCATACCTGTTCGGATATCGCGCGCCATCTGGGCCATGACACCGGTGCCACCACCCGCCTGATCGACCAGCTCGAGGTGCGCGGCCTGATCATGCGGCGCCGCGACGAAGTCGACCGCCGCATTGTCAATCTGAGCTTGACCGATGCCGGTCACGCCGTCGCCACCGAACTCATGCCCCGTACCGTGCAGTTCTGGAACGACATGCTCGCGGAATTCACGACCGATGAAGCGAGCACTCTGATTGAACTGCTCTCACGTCTGCTGACGCGCATGGAAGCCGAACCGATGGCGACCATGAAAAACGCAGCAAAGCAAAGAGTACCCAAAACAAAATGAAACTGCTCCCTGGCATGCTGCTGGTGGGCGCTGTGCTCACGGCATGCGTGTCGGCACCGACCATCACACCAGCCGAATCCCGCCTGGCATCCGGGAATCTCGGTCTGGGGGACACAAAGACGCCCGCGATAAGTGACACGTGGTGGCACGCCTTCGGTGATGTGCAGCTCGATTCATTGATCGATCAGGCACTGCACGGCAGTCCCACGCTGGCCGCCGCGCTGGCCCGGATGCGTCAGGCCCAGGCCGAGCTGTCCATGAGCCGCGCAGTGAGCTACCCGCAGGTCTCTGTCGATGGACAGGAAACGCGCCAGCGATTCAGCGAAAACTACATCATCCCCCCGCCGTTCGGCGGCAGCACGGACTGGATCGGCACGGCTCAGGCGAAGCTCGACTGGTCGCTCGATTTCTGGGGCAAGCAATCCGCGATGGTTGCCATGGCGCAGCGGTCTGCCGAAGCGGCCGAACTCGATATGGCCGCAGCCCGGCTCGCGCTCGCCGGGGTCCTCACGCAGACGTATATCGACCTGGCGCGCAGCTGCGCGTTGCGCGATCTCGCCGCAGCGACCGTGAAGCAGCGTGCAAGCATCCTGGAGCTCACGAATACGCGTGTTCGCAATGGCCTCGAGAGCACCACGGCTCAGAAAAATGCGGAAGTGTTGCTCGCGCTGGCGCGCGCGGATCGTATCCGCGCCGACAGCAATCTCGAACTGACAAGGCATCAGATTGCGGCATTGATTGGCCGTGGCGCGGATGTGTACGCAACGATCCGTGAACCCGGACTGAATCTGGACGTGATCCCGTTGCCACCGGTCCTCCCGGCCGATCTGCTGGCGCGGCGCGCCGACATACAGGCGGCGCGGGCGCGAATCGATGCCGCGCTTTCCGGTCGCGACGTGGCCCGCAAGGCCTTCTATCCCGACATGAACATCGCGGCATTTGCGGGGTGGTCTTCAATCGGCCTTGATCAGATGTTCAGCGCCTCCGCGCGGACCTACGGCGCGGGGCCGGCGATCCATCTTCCGGTTTTCGATGCAGGTGAACTGCGCGCGCAATACGCGGGCGCAACAGCGGCTCTCGACGCAGCGGTCGCCGACTACAACGGTGCGGTCATCGATGCCGTGAAACAGACGGCGGATACGCTTACCCAATTGCGCACACTGCAGGAGCAGGCGGCCGAACAGGGTATCGCGCTGGATGCGGCCCGGGAGAGTTTCCGCCTGGCCGAGATCCGCTACCGCAACGGGATCGATGCGCAACTCAACGTACTCGACGCTGAAACCACGCTGCTGGAGGCCGAAAGACGTTCGACCTCGTTGCACGCCGACATCAAATCCCAGCGGGTAGCACTACTGATGGCATTCGGCGGGGGATTCGAATTGGCCGATCCTCTTCAGGAAAACACGCAATGAGCAAAACCGGTTCGGCACATCCAGATAGTCCCCCCGGCAACCCCGGCAATAATGGACGGGCTTCGTCGCGCCGACGCGGGTTGATCCTGCTGGCTCTCGTCGTTGTTGCAGGTGTGGTTGCCTGGAGCTTCTATTGGTTCCTGAGCGGCCGATTCCACGAGAGCACCGATGACGCCTACGTGTCTGGCGACGTGATCGCGATAACCAGTCGCGAAGCGGCATCGGTGCTCGCCGTTCACGCAGACAACACCCAGTCGGTGCAGCGCGGGCAACTGCTGGTGGAACTCGATCCGGCGCGGGCACAGGTTGCGATGCAGGCTGCGCAAGCCGATCTGGCGCGAACCGTGCGCGGCGTGCGGGCACAGTTTGCCAGGGTTGACCAATTCGATGCGGAGATCGCCGCAGCGCGCGTGCAGCTGGCGCAGGCACAGGAAGACTACCGACGCAGACAGGCGTCGGCCGAAGGCGGCGCGGTTGCCGCAGAAGAGATCCATCACGCGCGCGACGCCGTGACGACTGCACAGGCATCGTCGCGCGCCAGCGCCAGCGAGTTGCAGCAGGCGCGGGCGGCTGTCGCAGGCACGTCGGTGAATGACAACCCCGAAGTGCTGGCGGCGATCGCAAGAGTGCACGACGCCGCGATCACACTCTCGCATATGCAGCTCGTCGCTCCGGTTGACGGTGTGGTGGCGCAACGAAACGTCCAGATCGGTCAGCACGTTGCCCCGGGCACACCGCTGATGGCCGTGGTACCGCTGGCGGATGTGTGGGTCGATGCGAACTTCAAGGAAGGACAGCTCGAAGACGTGCGTGTCGGCCAACCCGCCACGATCACCGCGGATATCTACGGCGCCAAGGTGAGCTATCACGGGCGTGTCCAGGGATTGGGCGCCGGAACAGGCGCGGCGTTCGCGCTGCTGCCACCACAGAACGCATCCGGAAACTGGATCAAGATCGTGCAGCGTGTACCGGTGCGCGTGGCCCTCGATGCTGCGCAATTGCGCGAGCATCCGTTGCGCGTCGGCCTTTCGGTCAGCGTGATGATCGACATCAGCGACACCACCGGACCGCTGATGTCAGAGGAGCCGCTTGCGCCAGATACGCGCGCCGAAACCGGTGATGCGAAGCTTCAGGCCGATCGCATCGTGGCACGCATCCTGGCGCAGAACAACGCGGATGCGCCCGTTCCATGACTGCTCCCTTCGATGCGCCTTTTTTGACGAGCCCGCCGCCATGAGCGAAAGGGACGTGGCACAAGCCGCCGCGCCATTGCAGGGTGCGCCGCTTGCCATCATCGCCATCGCGCTCGCGCTGGGCACATTCATGCAGGTACTGGACACCACCATCGCCAACGTTTCGTTGCCAACCATCGCCGGCAATCTCGGTGCCAGCACGGACCAGGGCACCTGGATCATCACCTCGTTTGCGGTTTCCAATGGGGTGGCGGTGCCGCTGACCGGGTGGCTGATGCAGCGCTACGGCGCGGTGCGCACCTTCGTCACGTCGATGCTCCTGTTCACGCTCGCGTCGTTTTTATGCGGCATCGCGTGGAGTCTTCCGGTTCTGGTTCTGTTCCGGGTCCTCCAGGGTGCGGTATCGGGACCCCTGATTCCGGGATCGCAGGCACTGCTGATATCGATCTTCCCGTCCGATAAACGCACGACCGCACTCGGCATATGGTCGATCACCACACTGGTGGCGCCGATCGCCGGTCCGATTCTCGGTGGCTACATATCCGACAACCATCACTGGAGCTGGATCTTTCTGATCAATGTGCCGGTCGGCATATTGGCAGCAACGATTTGCTGGCGCGGACTTGCGAAACGTGAAACGCCGACGCGCAAACTGCCGATCGATCGCATGGGCTTGTGTCTTCTGGTGGTATGGGTGGCTGCGCTGCAGATCGTGCTGGACACCGGCAAGAACGTTGACTGGTTCGCATCGCCGCACATCGTCGTGTTTGCGGTGACCGCCGCGGTGATCTTCATCGCATGGATCATCTGGGAACTGACCGATGACCATCCGGTGGTGGATCTGTCGCTGTTTCGCGATCGCAACTTTGCGCTCGGAACGCTGGCATTTTGCCTGGGATACGCGGTTTTCTTCGCCAACGTGCTGATCCTGCCGCTGTGGTTGCAGACCCGACTCGGCTATACGGCAACCTGGGCGGGACTTGTCGCCGCACCAAGTGGCGTGATCGCGGTACTGCTGACGCCGCTTGCGACCCGGTACATGGCGCGCGCTGACGCGCGCTGGTTTGCGACTCTCGCATTGGTGGCATTCGCCGCGTCCTATTTCATGCGCGCGAATCTCACGGCCACCGCGTCGTTCCGGGATTTTGTGCTGCCGATGCTGGTGCAGGGAATTGCGTTGACCTCATTCTTCGTTTCACTGGTAACGATCTCGCTCGACAGCATCGCCCCGCAACGCATTCCATCCGCGTCGGGTATTTCCAATTTCTCACGCATCACGGCCGGCGGCTTTGCCGCGTCCATCACGACCACCTTGTGGGACCGCCGCGCCGCCCTGCACCAGAGCAGGATGGCGGAGACATCCAGCGCCTATGACCCGACGCTGCAACATGCGACGCAGACGCTGCATCAATTCGGCTTCACCGATCCGCAAAGCTACGCAATGATCGTACGGACACTCGAGAACCAGGCGTACCTGATGTCTTCGATCGATCTGTTCTGGATTTCGGCGTGGCTGAGCATCGCGATGGTCGTTGTTGTCTGGTTGGCACGGCGCTCGGCTGGTGGCGGCGCGCCCGCTGTGGCCGATTGAGGCGGATTCGCTGGCGCCATGTGTACCAGGCGCGGTAGTTGCCGCCGGATATCAGCCCGGACTCGCGCGGACCGAAAGAGCGGTTTATGCTTTCCATGCCCGCCGCTGCCCGCTCCGCGCACGGGGCAGATCGCACGGAGGCGGCCAAATGCCGTATCCTGTCGGCCGTGATCAAACACTGAGCTTCCGAGGCGTCGAATGGCCAAAGCGAATTGCAGCTTTCAAAAACGACAGCGCGATCTCGCAAAAAATGAAGAGAAAGGAAGATCTTTCATATCGCGCGCAAACTCTCGTTCACGATGATATTCGTTCTGGCATCGCTGTCCCTCGGAGCCTGCGGGTATCACAGGCTTGCAGGTCTCGGCTGGCTCGAGGCCTACCTCGATCTCAATGGCGATGAATTGTCCGCGGGCGATCCTTCCCGGTGATAACCGCATCCATGGCGCGCCTGCGCGAAGTCCACGCCTACCTGGTGCATGCCCGGCGCGCGGAACTGCTGCCGTATGCCGCTGCCGGCACGCTGCTGCTCGTGTCCATCTTCCTGCTCGGCGAGGAAGCGCATCGGCACATCGGTGCCCTGGAGGCATGGGTCACGGGCATGGGATCGTGGGGCACGCTCGTGTTCGTAATGTCTTATTCCGTGCTGTGCTCGCTGTTCGTGCCGGATGTACTGCTGGGGCTGGTCGCCGGCGCGGTATTTGGCTTGCTCCCGGGCCTGTGTGCCGTATTTGTCGGAACGCTTGCAGGATCGGCACTCCAGTATGCGCTATCGAGGCATCTGCTCAAGCCACGAATTGACCGGTTCCTGGCATCCAGGCCGGCACTCGAGTCCATTCAGCACGCGGTGCTCGGCCAGGAGTTTCGGCTACAGATCCTCATCCGTCTGACCCCTATCAACCGCGCCATGACGAGCTATGTACTCGGCGCCGCCGGCGTGGGTTTTGTGCGCTTCATGATGGCTTGCGTGGCCGCCCTGCCCTATCTGTGCATCGAGGTCTATGCGGGCTATGCAGGCAAGCACCTGGCACTGGCAAGCGGCACAACCGGGGGTGCATGGCTTCATCATGACCTGCTGACGCTTGGCGGCCTGGGTGTGGCGATCGTGCTGATGTTCTTCATTGCCAGAACCGCGCGCAGGGCAATCGAGGCGGCATCAGCAGAGGCCACCGCCGCGCTCGCCCCGACCGACGGCGAGACCACAAAGCACTGAAATGCCCGCAAACCCGCACCTGGTTTCGACCGCGGTACTGCTATCACACTGGCTGATCGTGATCGCCCTGTCCGCAAGGGTGATTGCGCGCAGACTGCCCGTGGGTGTTTCGCTGGCCTGGCTGGTGTTGTTGTGTTCGGTACCGTTTGCGGGTGCTGCCGCATACATGCTCTTTGGCGGCAAACATCTCGACCGGCTGTGGTTCGCCCGCCAAGCCAAGGCGCGGCGCGATGCCCAACCCGGTCTGGCGGCACTGATCCAGGCGAGTTCCCCGCCCAGTGGCACGCCCGGACTTGGCGTTTACCCGCAAGCGCTGCGTGTTCTCGGAGCACCCGCGCTTCACGGTAACCGCTTGCAGTTGCTCGAAGACCACCTCTCGGTGTTCGACGCACTGGTCAGGGAAATCGACAGCGCCACACGACACTGCAGGCTTGCGTTCTATATCTGGCATGACGCAGGCGAGGTCGAGCGCGTGCATCAGGCGCTGTTGCAGGCCCGCAGCCGCGGTGTGCAGTGCAAGGTGTTGCTCGACGCCATTGGCAGCAAACCGTTTCTCGGAAGCCGGCGCTGTGCGGACCTCGTGCGCGCAGGCATAGAAGTGGCTGCCGCACTGACACCGTCTCTCGGCCGCCGTGCGGATCTTCGCTATCATCGCAAGATCGCGCTGATCGACGACCGGGTCGCCTATGTGGGTAGCCAGAACCTGGTCGATCCCCGGTTTTTCAAGCTGGATTCAGGCGTCGGACAATGGGTTGACGCCGTTGCGCGGATCGAGGGGCCGGCGGTCCTGTGGCTGAGCCAGATTTTTGAAATGGACTGGTCCGCCGAATCAGGCGATGCCTTTGCCGCGCCTTCAGCGATGCCGGCACCGCTGCACGGCGATGTCCTGGTCCAGGCGGTTCCCGGGGCCCGCGCCCCGGCCGGAGGCAATCCACCGCCTGCTGCTCACCGCAATCTACTCGGCGCGGCATACCCTGACGCTCACGACTCCCTACTTTGTCCCCGACGAATCCGTTCTGAGCGCGCTGATTTCGGCAGCCCAGGGCGGCGTGCGGGTCACTTTGATCGTACCCGCACGCAATGACTCGTTTCTGGTGCGCCATGCCAGCGAGGCAAATTATGATGAACTGCTCGCGGCGGGCGTTCGCATCGCATTGTTCGAAGGTGGCTTGCTGCACACCAAGAGCATGCTGATCGATGACACCATGAGCATATTCGGATCGGTCAATTTCGACATGCGCAGCTTCTGGCTGAACTTCGAGATTTCCCTGCTGGTGTACAGTACGGAGTTCACATCGAGGATCAACGAACTGCAACAGGGCTATCTGGGCAAGTCGGTGCTGATCGATGCCGATCGGTGGAGCAAACGGCCGATCATCCGCCGAGCGCTCGGAAATACGCTGCGACTGCTGGGCCCGCTACTCTGAATCCACACACACATTGGCAAACCGAAACCCGATGAATCAGCTGCTCGTTACGCTGCGACATGACATGTTCGATCCCGACACCCTGACCGGTGCGGTTCTGCTCGGCATCATCTTCCTGCTCGCTGCGACGATGATTGTCCGCACGCTCAGACGTGCCACGCGGCATGTGGAATCACATCTGTCGGATGTGACCGGCGTGCATTTCGCCAGCGCGCTCGGGCAGGTTTTCGCGTATCTGATCGCCTTCGTGCTGTATGCCCATCTCGTTCCCGGTCTGAGGGCACTGGGTACCGCGCTGCTCGCGGGTGTGAGCGTTGTTTCCGTGGTACTCGGGCTCGCCGCGCAGAATACGCTGGGCAATCTGGTCTCCGGCCTCTCGCTGGTGCTCTACCGGCCGGTCAAGGTCGGCGACCGTGTCAAGATGAATACGCCAAAAGGCCTGGTGACGGCTACCGTACACCAGATATCTCTCGGCTACACAACACTGCGCGATTCCGAGATGGAAGAGATCCTGGTCCCCAACAGCGTGATGATGAGCAGTGTGTTGATCCGACCCGTTGATGGCGCACGCAAGGGTGGTCGGCAGCCATGAATTCCGTGCTTCGTCTTGTGGCGGTCCTTGCGCTCCTGTCGCCGCTGGTCCCGGCCCGGACCGCGACGATCGACGCCCGGCAAGAACGCCAATCTCGAGATCAGGCAGCGCGGAGAATCCGTTGCGGGCGCATCAGGCAATACCGGCCGCGAATTCACGCGTCAGTGCCGCTGCCGGGACTTCCCTGCAACCGCTGACGTTCTGCCCCGCCCACAGCGGCGAGAAGTCACCGCAGCCGCGCGCCTCGGCCTTCGCGCGCAGCGCTGCGATGGCGCCAACGGCCAGCGGAAACGGCGGCATTGCGGCTCCGATCGGTCCGAGCTCGCGCAACACCCGGTTCACGATTGCGCGCGCCGGGCGGCCGGTGAACCGGTTGGTGAGCGCGGTGGTGCACGCCGCATCGCTCTCGAGCGCGGCGCGATGCACCGTGCTGGTCGTCGCCTCCGGACACAGGAGATAGGCGGTGCCGATCTGCACCGCGCAGGCACCGAGCGCCATCGCGGCCGCCACGCCACGCGCATCCGCGATGCCACCGGCCGCGATCACCGGGCAGCTCACGGCCGCGACGATCTGCGGCAGCAGCGCGAAACTTCCCATTTGCGTGTTGAGGTCCGGGGACAGAAAGTTGCCGCGATGCCCACCCGCCTCCAGCCCCTGGGCGATGATGGCATCCGCGCCATGCGCCTCCAGCCAGCGTGCTTCTGCCACCGTGGTGGCCGTAGCCAGTATTTTCGCGCCCATAGCCCTGGCGCGCGCCACCAGGTCGGGCGCCGGCAGGCCGAAATGAAAGCTCAGCACCGGCGGTTTGAATTCCTCCAGCACATCGGCGGTGTCATGGCTGAACGGTGCCCGGCCCGGCCCCTCGACAATGCTCGCCGGATCGATTCCGAACTCCCCGTAATACGGTGCCAGCTCGGCGCGCCACGCGGCCTCGCGCAGGGCATCGGGGCGCGGCGCGGCATGACAAAAGAAATTCACATTGAAGGGCTTGTCGGTGTGCGCCCTGATGGCGCGCAGCTCCGCACGCAAGGCCTCGTGCGAGAGCATCGCGCAGGGCAGCGAACCCAGGCCGCCGGCATTGGACACGGCCACCGCCAGCGCGCTGCCCTGGACACCCGCCATCGGCGCCTGGATGATCGGCAGCTCGATCTGCATCCGATTCACGAATCCGTCCTCACGCCGTCATGCCCAGCCCCGCGAAGAAATCCTTCAAACCCTGCCCGCGATTCGCTTCCCAGGCACGCAGGGCCGCCGTTCCGATGATCGCGATATCCGCATGCGCGGCGATGAAGTCCATGTCCTCGCGGGTACTGACGCCAAAACCGACCGCCAGCGGCAGACGGGTGTTCGCGCGACAGCGCTCGAGGAACACGCCCACCTCGTCGTTCATGCGGGTGGCGGTGCCGGTCACCCCCTTGCGTGCGACGGCATAGACAAATCCCCGGGCCGCGGCGGCGAGCGTGCGCAGACGCGCCGCGGAACTGGTCGGCGTCATCAGGATGATCGGCGCGAGGTCTTTTGCCGTGGCCAGTGCAAAGAGTTCCGTGGCTTCCTCGAGCGGCAGATCGGGCAGGATGAATCCAACGCCGCCGGCACCGGCGAGCTTGTCGACAAACGCGGCGTGGCCGAGTTTGAAGGCGGTGTTGTAGTAACCCATCATCAGCACGCGGAACGGAAAGTGCGCCGCAACCCGTGCCATGAAGGCAAAGCACTGCTCCACCGAGGTGCCGTGTGCCAGCGATTCCTGGTTGGCCTTCACGAACAGCGGCCCGTCGGCCGAGGGCTCGGAAAACGGAAACTGCAGTTCGACGAGGTCCACGCCGTAGCTGGCCATGATCTCGAGTTCACGCCAGTTGTCCTCGAAACTCGGGTAGCCGCACACCACGTGGGTCATGACCAGCAGCTTTTTTTGCCGGCGCCGTTCGGCGATGTAGTCATTCAGCTGCATATTGCGCCGCCTTGCTTTCGATGAAGTGCTTCCATTTCGCGTCGGCGAGCGCATCCGCCACCGTGAAAATATCCTTGTCACCACGTCCCGACTGGTTGATCAGGATCACCTCGTCGCGGCGCATCGATGGCGCTTCGGCCACCGCGCGCACGAAAGCATGGGTGCTTTCCAGCGCCGGGATCAAACCCTCGGTGCGCATCACCAGGCGCAGCGTGTCCGCCACCTCGGCATCGGTGGCCGCCTCGAAGCGCACCTTGCCGCGCTCCCACAGCCACACCAGGATCGGGTTCACGCCGATGTAGTCGAGGCCGGCCGCCACCGAGTGCGTCTCGAGCATGTTGCCCTGCTCGTTCTGCAGGAAATAGGTCTTGAAACCCTGCGCCACCCCGACCGAGGCATCGTGGTAGGCGAGTCGCGCCGCATGCGTTCCCTGGCCCGGGCCGTAGCCTCCGGCTTCGCAACCCACCAGTTCCACGCCCTCGTCGTCGAGAAAACCCTGGAACACCCCGATCGCGTTCGAACCGCCGCCCACGCAGGCATACACCCGATCGGGCAGCTTGCCCGCCACCGCCAGCATCTGCTCGCGCGCCTCGAGCCCGATGATCGACTGGAAATAGCTCACCATCTCCGGAAACGGATGCGGGCCGCACGCGGTGCCCAGCACGTAGTGGGTATCGCCCATATTGGTGGCCCAGTCGCGCATCGCCTCATTGATCGCATCCTTCAGGGTGCGCTGGCCATCTTCGACAGACACCACCTCGGCGCCAAGATTTTCCATCCAGAAAACGTTCGGACGCTGGCGCGCGATATCGACCGCGCCCATATAGATACGGCATCTGAAGCCGAATTTGGCCGCCATCGTGGCGGTCGCGAAGCCATGCTGGCCGGCGCCGGTTTCGGCAATCACGCGGGTCTTGCCGAGCCGCTTGCACAGCAAGCCCTGGCCGAGCACATTGTTGATCTTGTGCGAACCGGTATGGTTGAGGTCCTCGCGCTTCACATAGATGCGCGCGCCACCGAGCTGTTGCGAGAGATTGGCCAGGAAGGTGACCGGGGTCGGGCGTCCCGAGTAATCCGCGAGCAGCGCGCGATATTCCTGCCAGAACGCGGGATCGTTCTTGCAGGCACGAAAGCCCTCGCGCAATTCCTCGATCGTCGAATGCAGGATCTCGGGCACAAACGCACCGCCGTAATCGCCATAATAGCCCTCGCGCCCGGGCGCGAAATCGAACAGGTCCATCCTCTGCAGTTCCTCCTGATAATTCATGACTTCACGCGTTGGCACGCAGCACGAACGGGTCGAGCAGTTCGCCGCGATCGTGCTGCGCCAGATACGGGCCGAAGCGACTCATGCCCCGTGCCCGTCCCCGAGCGGTGTCAGCACGATCAGCGGTATGTGCCGCCGGGCGCGCTGCTGATAACCTTTCCAGTGTGGATTGTAGCCATGGGCGAGCGGCATCAGCCGCGCTTCCTCGTCACCGATGGCGATATGCGCCTTCACATTCAGACGCCGACGCCCCACCTCGACCTGTGCCCGCGGATTGGCCTGCAGATTCAGCAACCAGGCAGGCGGGCTCTCCTGCCCGCCATTGGAACCATAGATCACGAAACGCTCGCCGTCGGCCATGTACACCAGCGGACTGGTGCGCACCTCGCCACTCTTGCGACCGGTGGCACTCAACAGCAGTATCTTGCGCCCGAGACCGACACTGCCAAGGATGATTCCGCCGCTGAGGCGATAGATCCAGGTATGGAATTTTCCGAAGGATTTGTAATTCGACATTGGCGGTCCCGGGACCGTCCCCGGTAACGGACGGTGCATGAGTGAATCCAGAGCCCGGCACGATATCGGATATCGCGTCGGGATTCATCCCGCCCGTCCGCCTCCTGCCATCTCCCGCTGCCCGGTCCGGGCGATGGGCCTTGCTTCCAGGTAGAGCCTGTGTTGCCCCAGGTAGGCGTAGAACATGAACGTCAGCGCGAACGCACCATGCCAGAAAGCGCTGCACTGAAGTCCTTGGCAGCTACTATCCGACCGTCTTGCCCTGGTCCACCATGTACACCGCCCCATGAACCCCCTTCGCATCATCGGATGCCATGAACGCAATCACCGAAGCGATATCCTCAGCCTGCGAAAACCCACGCAACCCCGCCGTACGCATGATCAGATCGATATTCGCGCCATCCGGCATACCGACTTTCTGTATCTGGGGTGTATCCGTGCCACCGGGGCAGATCGCATTGATGCGTATGCCCCTGTTCATGTACTCCAGCGCAAGCGCCCTCGTGAGACCAATCAACCCGTGCTTGGCACTGCAATAGGTGGCGGAATACGGTTGTCCCTGCACGCTCGCCAGCGACCCGATACTGACGATATTGCCCCCGCTCGCCAGCAGATGCGGCATTGCTGCCTGGGACAGAAAAAACGCTCCGCCGAGGTTGGTCGCGAGATCCTCGAACCACAACTCGTCGCTGATCTCGTGCAGCGCCCTGAACACATGGCAACCTGCGCAGTTCACCAGCACATCCAGCCGTTCAAAGTGCTCGACGCAGGCCGCGATCGCGTCCCTGCAGGCCTGGGGCCCCGTGATATCGCTGGCGAACGGCTGGAAAATTCCGCCTGCATCGACGATCGCCTTCTCGGTTTGCGCCAGCCCCTGTTCGCTGCGCCCCGTTCCAAAGACCGCTGCACCTTCACCCGCAAGGCGTTTCGCCGTGGCCGCGCCGATGCCGGAGGATGCGCCGGTCAGAAAGATCACCTTGTTGTCGAATCTGCTCATGATTTGTTCCTGTTGAATCGCCGTCGAAAGCCCGCTACGTCAGGATAGTTGGCGCGTCTCCTGATATTGTCAATCTGAAAGGGGTTTCCCCGGTGCGTCCGTGAACGTATTGCATACCCCCGAGTCGCGTTTCGCGAAATGCCGAATCGGTCCTCGACGCCTGCCGATAAGCCTGTGCTAGGATTCGCGGCGCAATGACTGCGGGTACCTGTCTGTGAGCGAACAACGAGTGGCATTGGTCACCGGCGCCAGTCGCGGCGCGGGAAAGGGAGTGGCGCTGGGGCTGGCGAGCCGCGGATACACCGTGTATGTGAGCGGGCGTTCGCAGGCGGAGGGCGATGCGGCGCTGCCCGGCAGCATCCATCAGACCGCGCGCGAGATCGACGCAGCCGGGGGCCGTGGCATCGCGGTGCGTTGCGACCATGCGCGTGATGCAGACGTCGCCGCGTTGCTGGCGCAGATCCGCCACGAGCAGGGCCGGCTCGATATCCTGTTCAACAATGCCGCGTTCATTCATGACGAACTGATCCGCCCCGGCGGATTCTGGGAAAAGAGCGCGGAGATCGCGCAGATACTGGATGTCGGTCTGCGCTCGGCTTTCGTGGCCAGCTGGCATGCCGCACCGCTGATGATCGAGGCCGGTCGCGGCCTGATCGCGATGGGCTCCTCCTTTGGCGCGAGCTGTTATATGCACAGCCCCGCCTACGGCGCGCAGAAGGCCGGCCTCGACAAGATGGCGTGGGATATGGCGGTCGATCTTCGCGAGCGCGGTGTGGCATGTGTTTCGATCTGGATGGGGCCGCTGCTGACCGAACGTACCCGCAAGGTGTTCAGCGAACATCCGCAGCAATATGCGGGTTTCATCGAACAGGTCGAGACACCGCAATTCACGGGGCTGCTGCTCGATGCCCTGTACACGGACCCGGCCCTGATGGAGCGCAGCGGACAGACCCTGATCGGCGCCGAACTCGGTGCGCACTATGCGATTCGCGACGTCAACGGAAAGCCGCCGCCATCTTACCGCGCAAGTCTCGGTAACCCGCTGACCTTCAGCAGCGCCATCGTGCAATAGCCGAATTTTTCAACCCAGGAAGCGGAGCTCCATGGAACGTATTATCGAAAACCTGATGTATCGGGCGCGCTGGCTGCTGGCGCCGATCTACCTGGGGCTCAGCCTGGCACTGGTCGCGCTCGGCGTGAAATTCTTCCAGGAAGTCTGGCACCTGCTGTGGCATATCCTGAGTCTCAGCGAGGCGGACCTGGTGCTGGTGATCCTGGCGCTGGTCGACCTTGCGATGGTCGGTGGCCTGCTGGTGATGGTGATGGTGAGTGGCTACGAAAATTTCGTATCCACGCTGGATGTGGCAGAGGGTCAGGAAAAACTGAGCTGGCTCGGCACCATGGACGCCTCCTCGCTGAAGTTGAAAATCGCGGTGAGCATCGTCGCGATTTCCTCGATCCACCTGCTGAGGATCTTCATGAACGCCGAGAAAACCGCCAATGACAAGCTGATGTGGTTCACCCTGATCCACCTGACCTTCGTGGCCTCGGCCTTTGCCATGGGCTACCTGGACAAGCTGACCAAGAAATGAGCGCCTGGGATTTTCCCGATCCGTTCACGCAGACCGTGCGCGTGCTGGGCACGCATATCGATGTACTGGCACATGCCAACAACGCGGTCTACGTGAACTGGTGCCAGGACGTGGCGTGGGCTCATTCCGAACACCTCGGCGTCGCGCCTTCCGCCTACCGCGAACTCGACCGCGCTATGGCGGTGCGCACGGCGACTTACGAATATCTTGACGCCGCCCTCGAGGGCGAGGAACTCGAGATCGGCACCTGGATCACCGCCAGCGATGCGCGCCTGCAGATGAGGCGTCACTTCCAGATGCGCCGGGTGCGCGATGCGGCCACCGTGTTTCGCGGCGACTGGGAACTGGTCTGCATCCGTATCTCGAGCGGAAAGCCAGTGCGCATGCCACGGCTGTTTCTCGACAGGTACGAGCCCGCGGTGCGGCGCTGAACCAAGCGGAGGATCATTGCATGCCCCTGTCACTGTTCGATATGTCCGCCAGACACGTCATGATCACGGGTGGCGGCACTGGTCTCGGGCGCCAGTTCGCACTCACGCTGAGCGCGGCCGGCGCCCACCTGACACTCGCGGCGCGGCGCATCGACAACCTCGAGGCAACCGCTGCCGAGATACGCGCCACCGGCGGTAGCGCGGATTGCGTGGCGCTGGATGTCAGCGATGCCGCCAGCGTAACCAGGACCTTTGCCACTCTGCGCGCGCCGCTCGATGTGCTGATCAACAACGCGGGCGCGGCCGCCGACCGGATGTTGCTCGAGATCACTGAAGACGAATGGGACCGTGTCATGGACGCTAACCTGAAAGGCGCGTGGCTGGTGGCGCGCGCCGCGGCGCAGCAGATGATTGCCGGCGGCAGGGGCGGCTCGATCATCAATATCGCCTCGATTCTCGGCAGCGCGGTGCAGAAGGCAACGGCGCCCTATTCCGCCGCCAAGGCCGGCCTGATCCAGCTCACGCGCTCGATGGCGCTCGAATGGGCGCGCCACGGCATCCGCGTGAATGCGCTCGCGCCCGGCTATTACCACACCGACATGGCCAGCGACTATCTCGAATCGGAAACCGGCGCGCGCATGATCAAACGCATTCCGCAGCGTCGGCTCGGCGAGCCAGGCGAACTGGCCGGTGCGATACTGCTGCTGGCCTCTGCTGCCTCTTCCTACATGACCGGCTCGGTGCTGACGGTCGACGGCGGACTGTCACTGGCCGTGATCTGAGAAGCTGCGTACTATCCTGAACCAATAACAGTGGTCACACCCGCGCAACACAGGAGAAATCCGATGAGCATCGAAAATCCCGACTCCTCTTCCGCCCCGGCGCGCAGCTTGTCTGCGGGGCGAGGCCTCGAGTGGATAACCGAAAGCTGGGCGCTGTTCATGAAAATGCCCGGCTTGTGGATCGTGCTGACGCTGATCGTGTTCGGCATCTCGATGGTCTGCGGCGTGGTGCCGTTTCTCGGTTCCCTGCTCTCGCCATTCGTCACCACCTTGCTGATGTCGGGCATGATGCTCGCGGCGCGCAAACTCCAGACAACGGGTTCGATGGAAGTCGCGGACCTGTTCGAGATCCTCTCGCACCCGGCATTGAAGCCCCTGCTGATCCTGACCCTGATCTATGTCGCCATGCTTGCGGCGGCGGCGGTCGTGGTGTTCGGCGTGTTCGGAATCGGTGGCGGTGCGCTCGCGCTGCTCGGCGGCGCGATAAACGGCGAGAATACGGCGCTGGCGGCAGGCATCGGCAGCATGCTGCTGGCGCTGCTGATTTTTCTCGCGGTGCTGGCCCCGATCCTCGCCATGTACTGGTACGCGGTGCCACTGGTGCTGTTTCGCAACCTGGAACCCTGGAATGCAATGAAAGCCAGCCTGGCGGCGGTGCTCGTGAACATGATGCCGCTGCTGGTCTATGGCGTCGTCGCGACGCTGCTGGTCTTCGTGGCGATGATCCCGCTGATGCTCGGGCTGCTGATCGCGATGCCGGTACTCGGCATTTCGTGGCTGATCAGTTACCAGGACCTGTTCGAAGGCGCGTAGCAGGCAACCCCTCAGCCTCCGCCAAAGCCCTTGCCGGCGATAGCCAGCGAACGCAGCAACGGCGCCGGCTCCCAGTACTGCGCCCCGTGCTGCTCGCGGAATTCGCAGATGCGCTCATGCACGGCTTTCAAGCCCAGGGTCTCGGCGTAGAACATCGGGCCGCCACGCGCGACAGGGAAGCCATAGCCGTTGGTGTAGATCAGGTCGATATCCGAGGCCCGCTGCGCGATGCCTTCCTCCAGCACGCGCGCACCTTCGTTGACCAGCGCATAGACCAGCCTCTCGACGATCTCGACATCCCCGATCGTACGTGGCTCGACGCCGAGCGCAGCTGCTTCCATACGGATCAGCGCCTCCACATCCGGGTCGACCACGCGCTTGCGCCCGTCCGGATAGGCGTAAAAACCCTTGCCGCTCTTCTGACCCAGCCGGCCGCGCTCGACCAGCAGGTTGCCGATACGGAAATAACGGGGATCGTCGGGGAGATCGCTGCGCGCCTTGCGCGCCTTGTAGCCGATATCGAGCCCTGCCAGATCGCTCACCGCGCAGGGCCCCATGGCCATGCCAAACGACTCCATCGCGGAATCGACCTGCGCCGGCGTGGCGCCTTCGAGCAGCAGCATCTGCACCTCGCGCCCGTAGGGGGTCAGCATGCGGTTGCCGACAAAGCCGTAGCACACCCCCACCAGTGCCGGCACCTTGCCAAGGCCTCTGGCCAGCTCCATCACGGTCGCGACCACATCGGGGGCGGTTTCCCTGCCACGCACGACCTCGAGCAGCTTCATCACGTTGGCCGGACTGAAATAATGCATGCCAATCACATCGCCCGGGCGGCTGGTCACGGCGGCGATCGCATCGAGGTCCTGGTACGAGGTGTTGCTCGCCAGAATCGCGCCGGCACGACACACCGCATCGAGCTTGCGAAACACGTCCTGCTTGACGCCGAGATCCTCGAATACCGCCTCGACAACCAGGTCCGCAGCGGCGATATCGGCAAAATCCGTGGTGACGCGTACCCGTGCCAGGCGCTCGTTCAGCTGCGCCTCGGTGAGGCGTCCGCGCGCGCGGCTCGCTTCCCAGGAATCACGCATGCGCGCGAGTCCGCGCCCGGCCGCAGCCGCGTCCATTTCGAGCATCGTCACCGGCAAGCCGTAGTCGGCAAAATTGATCGCGATGCCCGCACCCATGGTGCCGCCACCGATCACTGCCACCGCAATGACCGGGCGCCGCGCCACCGCCCTGCAATCCGCCGGCAGCCTGGCCGCCGCACGCTCGGCAAAAAACAGGTGCCGCAGCGCGCGCGACTCGGTGGAGTTCATCAGTTGCACAAAGATTTCGCGGGTGCGCGTTGCGGCTTCCGCGGCCGCGCAGCTGACACCCAGTTCAATCGCGTCGACGATACGCTGCGGCGCCGTGGCACCGCGCGAGCTCTTCGCCGCCACCTCCCGCTGCGCCGCGAACCACGCGGCGTCGATGCCCGCGAGATCCGGCACGATCGCCCTGGTCGGGCGCGGCTTCGCAGCTGCCGCTACCAGTTCGCGCGCATAGTCCAGCGCGGCGGCACGCAGATCACCATCGACGATGCGATCGAGCAGACCCATCTCCAGCGCCACGGAGGCCGCTACCGGCTGGCCCTTGATCATGAAGTCCAGCGCGGCCTTCACTCCCATCAGCCGCGGTGCGCGCTGGGTGCCGCCGGCACCGGGCAGCAGCCCCAGTTTCACCTCCGGCAGGCCGACGCGCGCCTCGCGCAATGCAATCCGATAGTGCGCCGCCATCGCGGTTTCGAGCCCGCCGCCGAGCGCATTGCCGTGTATCGCCACGACGACCGGCTTGCCGAGCGCCTCGAGCTGATCGAGCACCTCGGGTAGCGACGGCGGCTGCGCCGGCTTGCCGAACTCGGTGATATCCGCACCGGCAATGAAGGTGCGTCCCGCGCACATCAGCACCAGCGCCCGCGAATCATCTCCCGCCGCGCGCTCGATCGCCCGCGCCAGGGCAGCGCGCACCGCGTGCGACAGCGCATTCACCGGTGGATTGTCGATCGTGATCAGGGCGATGTTGCCCTCGCGGGTATATCCGAGCACCTCGGTCATGCGTGCAACTCCGTGTGTATGCGTGGGTCAGTTGCCGAATCGCAATCCGAACGCATCGCCGGACGCGGGCATGGGTCGCTCTACCGCCTGCAGGGTCTCGATGATATAGCGCTCCGAGCCGGGCGCAAGCCGGCGATAGAGTTCAACGGCCAGTTGCCGTGCCTCGCTACCGGGCCACTTTTTTGGCAACAACTCGGCCGGCAGATCGGTATCGTGCAGCAGGATCCGGCGATACTCGTGGATCAGCAGCAGGCGCACCTTGAAACACTGCTCCGGTGCCAGCGTGCGGGCGCGCGCAATGGCGCGCGCCACCCCCCTGAAGCGGTGCAGAAACTGCTGGTAATTCGCCGCCAGATCCTCGAGATCCCAGTTTTCCCACAGCAGTTCGCGGATCAGCCGATCGGACTGCAAGGCATCGCTGCCTGCCTGCATCACCACGACCTTGTCAATCAGACCCAGCTCGGACAGCATGCCGGTGAGCGCGCTGTTGTCCGAACCCGGATGGGCGAACACGTTGGGAGCGAAGCTGCCAAAGCCCGCCCAGCGCACGCTGCGCCGGAAACGCTCGCGCGCCTCCTCCGGAACCGCGACCGGCAGCAGCAGCGTCCAGCTCCCGTCCCAGCGAGGATGCTCGAGCGCATAGATGCGACGCGCCGCACGCTCGTA
>MTKY01050929.1_pt1 | contig 21025 bp, 20 predicted proteins | sample 1042731 | NCBI WGS metagenome assembly MTKY01 (sample SAMN06212206, study PRJNA360538) | anaerobic digester metagenome | biome: Wastewater treatment plant; material: sludge; isolation source: anaerobic digester fed with sludge from wastewater treatment plant | place: Denmark: WWTP Soeholt ... | reverse complement strand
GTCGCGCCCCGCGCGGGGCGCGTGGATTGAAACTTTTTTAGTGGCCATAATTGACCCTTGGTATATGTCGCGCCCCGCGCGGGGCGCGTGGATTGAAACTATACGCGGCAGGTGATTGAAATGAAGGGGAAGGTCGCGCCCCGCGCGGGGCGCGTGGATTGAAACTCGCCTTTACCCGCACCCCGGCGGGTCAAGGTCTGTCGCGCCCCGCGCGGGGCGCGTGGATTGAAACATTCTCGCGGGCGCATTATGGGTACGGATGGAAGTCGCGCCCCGCGCGGGGCGCGTGGATTGAAACTGGACACATCCGGCAGAATCGAGCTTCAGTTCGCGTCGCGCCCCGCGCGGGGCGCGTGGATTGAAACGATTCCACCATGCAGCACATCACCGGAGATTAACGTCGCGCCCCGCGCGGGGCGCGTGGATTGAAACAATGGAGCCGTCAGCGAAGTATCGTGCCGCTCCAGTCGCGCCCCGCGCGGGGCGCGTGGATTGAAACATTTTTGATTCGCTGGGTTCCACATGCTGGCGGCGTCGCGCCCCGCGCGGGGCGCGTGGATTGAAACCTGAAAGACCTGCCGCCTTGGGCAGTGGTTATCTGTCGCGCCCCGCGCGGGGCGCGTGGATTGAAACGCCCGGCACTGCGGCCATATCGAAGCTGCGCTCTGTCGCGCCCCGCGCGGGGCGCGTGGATTGAAACATCATCCGCAATGGCTCGCTTGCAACTTTTGTGTGTCGCGCCCCGCGCGGGGCGCGTGGATTGAAACAGGATTTTTGCGACCTCTTTCGCTCCCACCCCCTGTCGCGCCCCGCGCGGGGCGCGTGGATTGAAACGCGAAGTGGGTGATGGCGGCAGCCATATTGCTGGTCGCGCCCCGCGCGGGGCGCGTGGATTGAAACATGCTTGTCCGCAGTACGACCTTCCGCTTTTCCGTCGCGCCCCGCGCGGGGCGCGTGGATTGAAACATGCTTGTCCGCAGTACGACCTTCCGCTTTTCCGTCGCGCCCCGCGCGGGGCGCGTGGATTGAAACCAAGGATTTCGTTGGCCGAACCTGCGTAATTACGTCGCGCCCCGCGCGGGGCGCGTGGATTGAAACCGATCCTGACTATCTGGCGATCATCGAGCGGCGGTCGCGCCCCGCGCGGGGCGCGTGGATTGAGACTTGGCGGCTGCCGCGTAGATGGCTTGGAGTGCTTGTCGCACCCCGCGCGGGGCGCGTGGATTGAAACGTGGCCATGATGCCGCTGGTGGTCGTTCCGATCGTCGCGCCCCGCACGGGGCGCGTGGCTTGTGGGTTGCAACGCCAGCCGGAACTTCAGCAAGGCATTCGACCAGCGACAACCGACTAGCGACATTCAGGTTTTCGGTGGCTGCGCGGGGCGCGTGGATTGTGGGTGACAACGCCAGCCGGAAATTCAGCCGAGCATTCGACCCGCGTCGACCGGGTGGCGACATTCGGGTTGTCGCTGGTTGTGGGTCGGTGGTCGCGGCTACTTTTTGGATTTTTTAGTTTTTTGGGCGAGCTGGCGGGCGAGGGTGTCGGTGGCTTGCAGGATGGATTCGTAGCCGGTGCAACGGCAGAGGTGGCCGCCCAAGGCATTGAGGAGGTCGTCGCGCGTGGCGTGGGGGTTGCGGCGCATTTCGCCTTCGAGGGCCATCACAAAGCCGGGGGTGCAGAAGCCGCATTGGACGGCATCAGCCTCAATAAAGGCTTTTTGGACACGGGTAATCTCGCCGGGGGGGGCCAGGCCTTCAATGGTGACGATGTCAGCGCCGTCGGCCTCAACGGCGAGGACAAGGCAGGCGCGGATGGCTTGGTTGTTCATCAGGATGGTGCAGGCACCGCATTCGCCTTCGCCGCAGCCTTTCTTGGCGCCGGTGAGGTGGAGTTCCTCGCGCAAGACGCGCAGGAGGGTGTCGGCGGCTTCGACGTGGAGGGTGCGTTGAATGCCGTTGACGGTGAGGGTGATGCGGTGGGTCATGGGGCGAGCCTTTCGAGTAGTTCGTCCAAGAAGTTGCGGATGGCGCGTTTTTTCTCGGCGGGGGAGGCGCGGACGGAGCCGGCGCGCGGAGCGATTTCGCGGATGATGAGGTCGTAGGCTTGGTCCATATCGGCCGGGGTGAGGGGGCGGCGGCTCAGGAGGGCTTCGGCGGCGCGGGGGCGGTAGGGGGCGGGCATCACGGTGCCGAAAGAAATCCGCACCACGCGCTTGGCGGGGGTGCGGGGCTGGAGGACCAGGGCCGCGCCGTTCCAGCAGGCGAGGTCCATGCCGGCGGTACGGGTGATGCGGCGGTAGAAGCTCAGGCTGTCCGCGGCCTTGGGGAGGATGATGGAGAGGACGACTTCATCGGGCTCGAGGCATGTGCGGTTGACGCCGGTGGCGAAGGTGTCGAAGGGCACCAGGCGTACACCGCGGGTGGAGGCGATGCGGACTTGAGCTTCGTGCACGGAGAGCACCACCCCGCTTTCGCAGCCGGGGGAGGAGTTGCAGATGTTGCCGCCGAGGGTGGCGCGGTGGCGGATTTCGTGGCAGCCCATGACGTCGGCGCATTCACGCAGGGCGGGGGACCAAGCAGCCACGAGGGGGGATTCGCGCAGGGCAGTGAAGGTTTCGCACGCGCCGATTTCCAAGCCGGATTTGGTTTCGCGGATGCCACGCAATTCCGGGATGGCTTTGATGTCCACGATGCGCTGCACGGTTTTCTTGCGGCTGCGCATGTCCACGAGCAGGTCGGTGCCGCCGGCCATGAGGTGGGTGCCCGCGCGGGTTTCGGCGAGCAGGTCTTCGAGGGTCTGGGGTTTGCAATATTCGAGGTTCATAGGCGGATGGGGAGGGAGTAGAGGTCCTGGCCGGTGGCGCGGGCGATGGCGTTGGCGACGCACGGGGCGATGGCGACCGTGCCGTGCTCGGCCAGGCCGCGCGCGCCAAACGGCCCGTTGCGGTCGGGGGTTTCAACAAAGATCACCTTGAAGGCGGTGTCGCGCAGGTCCTCGAGCGCGGGAATTTTATAGTCGGTGAAGCGTCCGTTGCGCAGTACGCCCTTGTCGGAGTAGATCATGGTTTCCATGAGGGTCTGGCCGAGGGCTTGCACCATGCCGCCGACCACCTGCCCACGCGCGAGGCGCGGGTTGATGATGCGTCCGGCGTCAATGGCCGTGACCAGTTGAAGCACCTTGATCTGCCCGGTCTTGGGGTTGACTTCCAGCTCGACGGCCTGTGCCCCGAACGTCCACGAGGCGGAGACATTGCCTTGGCCGATTTGCAGGCCGGGCTTGCGGATGCCGGGGATTTGCAGGTCGGGGGTGTAGGCGCCGTAGCCCACCACGGGGCGGCCGATGGTGCGGCCATCGGCGAGCATATAGCCGTTGGTGAAGAGGCCGATGTCGTGGCGGCGTTTGCCGATCACAACGCGGCCATCCTGATAGCGCACTTTGGCGACCGGCACGCGCAGGGCCTTGGCGGCAGTGGCCCGGATTTGCGCAATGGCGTCTTCGGCGGCGCGCACAATGGCGATGCCGCCGGTGTAGGTGCCTTTGCTGCCGATGGTCTGCCAGTCGGCGGGGAAAAGCGCGGTGTCCGGATCGCGCACGACGTGTACGCGCTCGAGGGGCAGGCCGAGGGCTTCGGCGGCAATCTGGCCATAGACGGTGGCGGAGCCCTGCCCCATGTCGCAGGTGGTGATGATGAGGTTCACGCCGCCGTCTTCATCGAACTTGAGGATGGCGGCGACTTGGGCGTTGGTGGCCTGCACCGGCGATTTCATCAGGCTGCATACGGCCTTGGTGCGGAAACCGGTGCGGGTTTTGACCACGTTGCTTTGGCCCATCTTCCAGCCGACGGCCTTCGCGGCCTCGCGCAGGCATTGGGGCAAATCGCCTTGGCTGGGGTGGAGGCGCTGGGCAATGGCGTTTTTGTCGCCGGCGCGATAAGCATTTTTCAACCGCAGTTCCACGGGGTCCATCTTCAGCTCGCGGGCGAGCAGATCCATCATGCGTTCGGCCATCCATTGGCCTTCGGGGTGGCCGTAGCCGCGGAAGGCGCCGACGGGCGGCAAGTTGGTATAAACCGCGTAGCTGTCCACGGCGATGTTCGGAATGTGGTAGGCGCCGGGCGAGTTCTGGCCGCCGCCGACCGCAACGTTGATGGCGCATTCGCCGTAGCCGCCGCCGCTCAAGATATATTCGATTTGCGCGGCGAGGACGGTGCCGTCGCGCTTGGCGCCGAGCTTGTAACGGCCCGTGACGCCGCGACCAACGAGCGTGCCGTTGAACATTTCCTCGCGCTCATAGATCAGCTTGATCCACACGCCCGGCACTTGGCGGGCCACATAGGCGGCGAGGGGTTCGAGGGTGTAGTCGCTCTTGCCGCCGAAGCCGCCGCCCACCACCGGCGCGCGCACGCGGACCTTGGAAAGCGGCAGGCGGAACGCGCGGGAGAGATAGCCGCGCACCACAAAGGGGGCCTGGGTGGAGGAATAGATTTCCACGCTGCCGGCGGGGTCCCAGCGCACGAGCGCGCCGTGGGGCTCCAGTTGGCAGTGGCTCATGTGCGGATAGGAAAACTCCTGTTCGAGAACCACGTCGCACTTGGCGAATGCCTTGCGGGCGTCGCCCTTGCGCAGTTGATAGTGGTGGAAAATGTTGGTGCCGGGCTTGGGATGGAAGCCCTTGGAGCATTCGTAGGAGCCGAGGTCGGGGTGGATCAGCGGCGCATCCTTGGCCATGGCCTGGCGGGCATCGGTCAACACGGGCAGCTCGGCATATTCCACCTTGATCAGCGTGGTGGCGTGCTCGGCCGCGGCAACCGTATCGGCCACCACCACGGCCACCGCCTCGCCGGCGAAGCGCACGCGGTCCATGGCCAGCGGCAACTGGTCCACAATGCACGCGCCAACCAACGGCAGCTTGCCGCCGCCAACGTCCTGTTCTTCCCGCCGGCCGGTGACCACCGCGCGCACGCCGGGCGCCTGCCGCGCCGCGGTGGTGTCAATGGATACAATCTTGGCGTGGGCATATGGGCTTCGCAGCACCCGCCCATGCAGCATTCCCGGAAATTGCAAGTCATCCACGTAAATGGCTTGCCCTGTCACTTTTTCCAGCGCATCGGCGCGGACGACGCTTCGGCCTACCTGTTTCACGCTCGCCTCTTCCTTCGGTTGGTTGATCGGAAAACGTAGCACATTTGCGCCCTTGGAACAAATACAAAAAAACCGGACTTGCGGTTTTGACCTGCTGAAAATGACGTGGTAGCTTGGCCGGAGTTGCTCCGTGGCGTCCACGCCGGCGGGGCGGACCAACATGTTCAACCCACACAAGGAGACGGAATGAAACCCAGGAAGATTCGTGAAGGCGTGCACTGGATGGGCGCGATTGATTGGAACCGGCGGCTATTTGACTCGTTGATTCCGTTGCCCGACGGCACCAGCTACAATGCCTATTTGGTGGAAGGCGCGGAGAAAGTCGCCCTGATTGATACGGTGGACCCGCCGCTCCTCGATGTCCTCAAGCGCCATCTCGCCAATGTGCCGCGCGTGGATTACGTGATTGCCCACCACGCCGAGCAGGATCACGCCGGCAGCATTCCCTATGTGCTGGAGAAGTATCCCAACGCCATCGTCATTTGCTCGCCCAAGGCCAAAGACCTGCTCCTGACCCACCTCGATGTGCCGGAAAATAAAATCAAGACGGTCGAAGACGGCGAAACCCTCGCCCTCGGCGGCAAGACCTTGACGTTCATCCACACGCCGTGGGTTCACTGGCCCGAAACCATGAGCTCCTATCTCAAGGAGGACAAGATTCTGTTCTCGTGCGACTTCCTCGGCTCGCACATCGCCACGTCGGAGCTGTATGCCGGCACCGACCCCTACGTGATCGAAGCCGCCAAGCGTTACTACGCGGAAATCATGATGCCCTTCCGCGCCATGGTGCGCACCAACCTCAAGAAAATCCGCGAGTTGGACTTCGATCTGGTGGCCCCCAGCCACGGCCCCATCTACGACAAGCCCGAGATGATCCTCGCCGCGTACGAGGATTGGTCCTCCGACCGCGTCGAAAACCGTGTGGTGATTCCGTATGTTTCGATGCACGGCAGCACCGAGCTGATGGTGGACCACCTCGTTTCCGCCCTCGCCGAGCGCGGCGTGGCGGTGCAGAAGTTCGAGCTGACCACCACCGACATCGGCAAGCTGGCCATGGCGTTGGTCGAAGCCGCCACCATCGTGGTAGGCGCGCCGACCGTCCATGTGGGACCGCACCCGGCGGTGTTCTCGGCCACGCACTTGGCCAACGCGCTGCGGCCCAAGCTCAAGTATGCCGCCATCATCGGCTCCTACGGCTGGAATACGCAGGTCATCGAGCGCATCGCCGGCCTGATCCCCAACCTGAAGGTCGAAGTCCTCGGCACCGTCCTCAGCAAGGGCGTGCCGCGCGAGGCCACCTTCGCCGAGCTCGACGCGCTGGCCGACACCATCCGGGACAAGCATGCCACGCTCTAAACCAAAAATTGCGATTCAGCGCATCTACGACACCCCCGTGGATGGCTATCGCGTTTTGGTGGATCGCCTCTGGCCGCGCGGCGTCTCACGCGATGCCGCGCGGCTGGATGAATGGCTCCGCGATCTGGCCCCCAGCGCCAAGCTGCGCCAGTGGTTCAACCATGAACCCGCCCGCTGGGAAAAGTTCCGCGCGCAATACCGCGCGGAACTGGCCCCCCAGCAGGAAACACTGGCGCGGCTGCGCGGCATCGCCCAACGGAAAAAATTGGTGCTGCTCTACGCCGCCAAGAACGAGGACTACAACAACGCACGCGTCATTCAGGAAATCCTGAACGAATCATCCTGAACCCCGCGCGATCGGGCGAAAACCCCGTTTTTTCCGAAGCCGTCTCGATCGAGGCGGCTTTTTCGTTTTCCAGGGCCATGACGTGTAACCCACTACTTTTTCCCATCCCGGAGGCACTGCGAAATGAAGGAAGGCGAAGACAAAATCGAATGGGGGGTGTTCGGCAAGATCAAAGAGGTACGGTTGCGCTTTTTCCACTGGTTTTGGAATTGTCAACCAGCCGGCGCTGGTGGGAAAGTGAACTCGTGCGTTTCACGTAACAATTTGATGACGAGGGAGGCGACGGCATGAAGAAGAAGTGGGTTGGATTGGGTTTGATGTTGGGGTTGGCAACCGGGGTGTGGGGCGGAACGGTGGAAATCGAGATGGCGGGGACCAACGCCGTTACACTGAATTGGGAGGCGGAGGAGGGGCTGACATATCGTGTGGAGACGACGACCGACCTGAACGAGCCGGTTGTCTGGAGCAATGCCACGCCGGAAGGACTGGTCTTTTCCAATGCCACGGGTGTTTGCGAGCTGCCCGCGGACGGGCCGCGGCGGTTTTATCGCTTTGCGGCGGGTGAACCCACCACCACCGGCCTCTATATGGTGGTGAACCTGTCCGGCGGACCGGAGGCGGAGAGCTATCCCATAAGCTATTTGGAGGAAGTTCCGGAGGGCGGCTGGACGGACGAATACAAGACAACCAAGCTGGTGATGCGGCGGATTCCAGCCGGTGCCTTCACGATGGGGTCACCAGAGGGCGAGTTGGGGCGGGACAGCAATGAACCCCAGCATCAGGTGGCGCTGACGAAGGATTTCTATATTGGGGTTTTCGAGGTGACGCAGAAGCAGTGGGAGCGGGTGATGGGGACTTGGCCGAGCTATTTCACCAATGCGGCCTATCGCGAAACCCGCCCGGTGGAGATGGTGAGCTATTTCGAAATCCGGGAAAATCCGCTTCCAGAAACAGATGTCTACTCCAAAGGTAGCGCGATCAGTCCAAACTGGCCGCAATCGAATCAAGTCCATGCGGATTCATTCATGGGCAGGCTGCGGGCGAAGACGGGGCTTTCGACCTTCGACTTGCCGACGGAGGCGCAGTGGGAATATGCCTGCCGGGCGGGGACGACTACGGCGCTCAACAGCGGGAAGAACCTGACTGGAACGTCAACCTGTACGAATGTGGCTGAGGCAGGGCGCTACAGGTATAACGGCGGTTCCAATGACAATCCGAATGGCGACACGAGCGTGGGCAGCGCCAAGGTGGGCAGCTATTTGCCGAACGCCTGGGGGTTGTACGACATGCACGGGAACGTGTGGGAATGGTGTTTGGATTGGTACGAAAGCACGCCCGCCGGGGCGTTGGATCCGCTAGGATCGGCTTCGGGGTCCTTACGTGTGCCTCGGGGCGGGAGTTGGATCAACCTTGCGAGGTACTGCCGTTCCGCCGATCGCATCAGCAACACCCCGGACTATCGGAACTACTCCCTGGGTTTCCGCCTCTCCAGGACCCTGCCATGAAGAATCAACCTAATCCCGCGGCACGGGAGTGCCGCTTGTCTTTCCCTGGACGCGGTAGCGGGAAGGGAAAGACGGAGCCGGGGTGCAGGGGCGGGGTTCAGTTTTAGAGCTCATGGTTTGGATTTGTGGAGGTACGGCTTCCACGCCGTCCGGTCTTGGCGTATTTTGGGCTTTTCTGTAACCCGTGTTCCGCGAACGCGGGAACGTGAATGTTCGGCTCCACAGGACGTTGCGTAAAGATTTACGAAACGGCGACCTAGTGGTAGCTTCGTCAGAATTATTTCGTCACAAGGATCAAAGGATTATGAAAACGATCATTATTGGCGGCGTAGCCGCCGGTGCCAGCACGGCCGCCCGACTGCGGCGCATGGATGAAAAAGCGGAAATTGTCCTGCTCGAACGCGGCCCGCACATTTCCTATGCCAACTGTGGCCTGCCCTATCACCTCGGCAAAATCATCCCGGAGCGTAGCTGGCTGCTGGTGATGACCCCCGAAGACTTCCGCGCGCGCTTCAATGTGGATGTGCGCGTGCTCCACGAAGTCACCGCCATTGACCGCGCCCAAAAGACCGTCCGCATCCTCAACCGCAAAACCGGTGTCGAAAGCGAAGAGCACTACGACAAGCTGGTTCTCGCTACCGGCTCCTCGCCCATGGCGCTGCAGCTCCCCGGCATGGACCTGCCCGAAGTGTTGCCGCTGTGGACGCTTGAAGACATGGACCGCATTGCCAAGAAACTCGATGCCGGCGCCAAGAGCGTCATTGTGGTGGGCGGCGGATTTGTCGGCATGGAACTGGCCGAAAGCCTGCGCCACCGTGGTCTCGACGTGACCTTGCTCGAAATGGGCCGTCAGCTTTTGCCGACCATGGATGAAGAAATGAGCTCGCTGCTGGCCGAAGAATTGCGCCTCGCCGGCATTGTGGTCGAGCTCGGCGCGGCGGTCTCCGCGTTTGCCGCGGCGCCCGGCGGCGGCGTGACGGCCACCGTCAAGGATGGCCGCTCATGGACGGCCGATCTTGTGGCGCTGTGCGTGGGCGTGAAGCCCAACTCCCAGCTCGCCTCTGCGGCCGGACTAGAAGTGGGCCCCAAGGGGCACATCATTACCGATGCCGCCATGCGCACGGCCGATCCCGATATTTTTGCCTTGGGCGATGTGGTGGAAATCATGGACCCCGTTTTCGGCACCCCAACCGCCGTGCCGCTCGCCGGCCCGGCCAACCGGCAGGGACGCATCGTGGCGGATAACCTGCTCGGTGGCTCGCGCCGCTACGAGGGCACCTTTGGCGCGTCCGTCGTCAAAGTGGGCAAACTGACCGCCGCCAGTTGCGGCCATACCGAAGCGCGGCTGAAGGCGATGGGCAAGACGTATCAGAAGGTGTATGTCCACGCCGGCTCGCATGCGGGCTATTATCCCGGTGCCACCACGCTGCACATCAAGCTGTTGTATGGTAACGATGGCCAAATCTACGGTGGGCAGGTCATTGGCGCGGAAGGCGCGGACAAGCGTACCGATGTTCTCGCCACCGCCATGCGCGCGGGCATGACCGTGCGCCAACTGGCGGAGCTGGAGCTGTGCTACGCCCCGCCGTTCAGCTCGGCCAAGGACCCCATCACCGTCGCCGGCATGATTGCCACCAACGCGCTCGATGGCGCCACCCGGCTGGCCCACGCCGATGCACTCCCCGAAGGCGCGTTGTTGCTCGATGTGCGCGAACCTGCCGAGCTCCCGCAGGGCGCGCTGGCCGGCTCCGTTAACATTCCGCTGCACAAGCTGCGCTCCCGGCTCTTCGAGCTGCCCAAAGACCGCCTGATTGTGGTGTATTGCCAGGTGGGCCTACGCGGCTATGTAGCCGAACGCATCCTGCGCCAGTTGGGGTATGACGTCGCCAACCTCTCCGGCGGCTATCTGACGTGGAAACAATTCCAGCCTGGAATGTGGATGCCCACCGATGCCCAAATCGCGCTGGCCACCACTGGCAGCGAGGGCGGTCCCCGTCTGGAGTTGGAAGAAGAGGAACCCGCCACCGTTGTGGATGTCCGCCCGCTGCAATGCCCCGGCCCCGTGGTGCGCATCAAGCAGGAGCTCGACAAGCTGGGCGATGGCGCCACCATCAAGGTGCTGGCCCAATCCAGTTTTGCGCCTGACCTCACCAACTGGGCCACCAGCTCTGGTCACAAGGTGTGCAAAATCACGCCCACCCCCACGCATTTGGAAGCTATCCTGCGCAAGGGCGCCGGGCCCAAACCAGCGGTGGGCGTCGCCGCCCCTCAATCCGGTGCGATGGTTCTGTTCAGCAACGATCTCGATAAGGCCCTCGCCGCGCTCATCATTGCTACTGGCATGGCAGCCACCGGGATGCAGGTCAGCATATTCTTCACCTTCTGGGGTCTGAGCGTCCTGCGCAAACACCCCGGCCCGCAGGTCAAAAAGAGCTTCCTGAGCACGATGTTCGGGTGGATGCTCCCCCGTGGCGCGCAAAAGCTGGCGCTCTCGAAGCTCCACATGGCCGGCGCCGGTACCGCGCTGATGAAGCATGTCATGGCGCAGCAAAATGTGGCCTCCCTGCCTGAGATGCTGCACCAGGCCCGCGCGCTGGGCGTGAAGTTCATCGCCTGCGACATGGCCATGGGCGTCATGGGCCTCACCCGCGAGGAACTCATCGAGGTGGACGAAGTCGCCGGCGTGGCCACTTTCATTGCCCGCGCCAAGGAAAGCGGCCCGACCCTCTTCATCTGATTGCGCTACCCAAGCCCCACTCTGTTGGCTAGGCCCCTTGACGTCAGAATCCTCGAAGTAAAACGCTTTCTTTCACTTATTGCAATAAGTGAAATCTAAAAGTTGTATCACGTTCAAATATCACATGTTATGTAAAATTAATAAAAATATAGCGAATTGCTTGCATAAATGGTAATTCGGGGTAGTTTTCCATGTTCTAGAAAGGAGCAGAACATGAGCATGAATATGACTGGATTGATTGGTTTGGCGGCGATCGGGCTGGCGGCGGCAGCCTCCGGACAGGGCGCTCCGGCGTTGGTGTTTGAGCCATTGCCCTACGCCTACGACGCGCTGGAACCCTATATTGACGCGCAGACCATGGAGATTCACTACAGCAAGCACCACCAGGCCTACTTCAACAATCTGGTGAAGGCGGTGGCCGGTACGGAGATGGAAGGCAAGGCGGTTGAGGCGCTTTTCCCGGAAATCAGCAAGTTGCCGGTGGCCGTGCGCAATAATGGCGGTGGGCATTGGAATCATACCTTCTTCTGGAACAGCATGGCGCCCAATGCCGGCGGTACTCCGGAAGGTGCGCTGTTGGCCGCCATCGAGAAGTCGTTCGGCTCGTTCGACGAGTTCAAAAAGCAGTTTGAGGCCGCCGCGGTTGGCCGGTTTGGCAGCGGCTGGGCTTGGCTGGCAGTGGATGCCAACGGTGGCTTGTTCGTGAGCTCCACGCCGAATCAGGACAACCCGCTAATGGATGTGGCCGAAAAGCGCGGCACACCGATTCTCGGGGTGGATGTGTGGGAACACGCCTACTACCTCAAGTATCAAAACCTGCGCGCGAGCTACGTGGACGCGTTTTGGAACGTGGTGAATTGGCCGGAAGTGGCCAAGCGCTACGCGGCGACCCAGCCATAACGAATGGTCGCTTCCCGGGCCCCGGCATGACAACCGGGGCTCTTTTTTTTGCCCGCAAGGAACGGCCGGGGGGCTACCCTTTGCGAGAGAAGTCGAGGTAGAGGACGTCGGGTGTGGTGGCCCAGCCGCGGGGCTGTTGCAGGTTGGCGAGAACCCGCAGGCAAAAAGAGCGGATGGCGGCAGCATCGAGCGGCGCGTAGGCGGAATAAGTTTTGGCTTTTTTGCGGCGGCGGCGTGGGGTGGGGGCGAAGCCGGCGGCGTAGAGTCCGCGCAGGCCCAGCAGCCCCGCGCCGGAGGATTCATCCCATGCCGGCGCAAGTTGTTCGAGCAGCGCGCGCAGACCGGGCAGCAACGTAATCTCCAGCCAGCCGGCTTGTTCCTGGCGCAGCCGGCGGAAGTCCAACGCCCACAGGATGCGGCCTTCGGCGGTGATGGTGCGGGCGGGTCGCACCAGGCGCGAGGCAAAAAGCTGCCACACGATCAAGGGCACGGGGCCCGGCCAAATCTCGGGGTCAAAAATTGGCACATCGCCATTGCCGAGGTGATGGGTCTGGGCCCAGAGGCGGGCGGTATCGTTTTGGTTGAGGGTGCGCAGCGCACGGTAGATCAGCAAGTGCAGATAATCGTCGGGCAGGGGGAGAGTGAGCTGTTGGTCATCCAAATAAGCGGTGACGGCCGCCGCGACGGCTTCGGCGGTGGTGGTGTCGAGCCGGGCATCGCACAGGAGCGCAGCGAGATGATCGCGCAGCAGTTCGGCCTCATCGGCAGCGGTCGGCAGCGGGATCATGGCCTGCCCCCGCGCGGGTGGGCGGTGCCCACGGCGTCAACTTTTCCACAGTGTGGAAAATCCCGCCCACGCGGGATGAACTTTATTTCCACAGCGTGGAAAAAAAGGTGGGCCGTGCGGGTGGGTCGGGGCCAAACGGGGGCTATTTTTCCACAGTGTGGAAATTTTTTTTCCACAGTGTGGAAAACCGAGTGGGCCGGCGGGAGTCGCATGGAAAAAGGATTATTGGCGACCAATGAGATTTTCAATTTCCGACAAAAATTGGGAGGCGTCGCGGAAGCGGCGGTAGACCGAGGCATAGCGCAGGAAGGCGACTTCGTCGAGGCGCTCCAGTTTGTCCATCACTTTGCGGCCGATGACGGTGGAGGGCACCTCACGTTCATATTCGGCGCTGATTTCGTGGATGATGTCGTCCACGAGCAGATCAATTTGCGGGTCGGAAATGGGGCGCTTGACGGCGGCGTGGACAATGGCGGCGCGGAGCTTGGCGCGCGAAAATTCTTCGTGGCGGCCATCGCGCTTGAGAACAGTCAGTACGGTCTTGATGACTTCCTCATAGGTGGTGAAACGGTGGCCGCAGTGGGCGCAAACGCGGCGGCGGCGCACCACCGCGCCATTGCGGATGGCGCGTGAATCAATGACTTTATCGTTGTCCTGGGCACATTTGGGGCAGCGCATAGGGACAGTGTGCGGCGGGGCGCGGGGGGAAGTCAAGCGCGGAGGGGCGCGCGACAAACGCCGCCGCCCATGCTTGCTTTTTCCCGGCGGCCTTGGGAATATGCGCGCCATGGACGAGCGGGACGATCAAGGGATGCGGATCTACTTGCGCGAAATCGGCAAGGTGGAATTGCTGTCGCCAGAGGAGGAAATCGAGCTGGCGCGCCGCATCAAGAAGGGCGATGAGCAGGCGCGGCAAAAAATGATCCGGGCCAACCTGCGTCTGGTGGTCAAGATTGCCGGCGATTACGCGCGCCTTGGCCTTCCGCTCCTCGACCTGATCAGCGAGGGCAATATCGGCCTGATGAAGGCGGTCACCCGCTTCGACCCGAAAAAGGGCGGCAAGTTGAGCACGTATGCGGCGTGGTGGATCAAGCAGGGCATCCGCCGCGCGTTGGCCAACCAGAGCAAAACTATCCGCCTGCCATCCCACATGGTGGACAAGCTCTTCCGGATGCGCCGTACTTATGAGGCCATGACCCACGAGCTGGGCCGCCAGCCTACGGCGCAGGAAGTGGCTTTGCGGATGGATGTCCCCGTCCAGCGCGTGAAGTATTGGCTGGAAGTGTCGCAGCGCGTGACCTCGCTGGATGAACCCATTGGTGACGAGGGCCGTGAAAGCCAAAGCGACCTGGTGAGCGATCCGGATGCCCGCTCGCCCTTCGATGATTTGAACGACCGCCAATTGCTCGACGAAATGCTCGAACACCTGAAAGTGTTGAACGAGCGGGAGCGCACGATTCTGGAACGCCGCTTCGGCCTGAACGGCAAGGAGCCGGAATCGTTGGAAGAAGTTGGCAAAAAACTGGGCATCACGCGCGAGCGCGTCCGCCAGTTGCAAAACCAGGCGTTGGCCACGCTACGGGAAATGATGCTGGAACACTAACCGGCTTCCCGTGGCCGACGGGCCCCGCGACGAGATTAGGAGAACACCATGGCAGAGCAAAACGGCAACGAAATTCAAATGAACGCGGCCAACTTGTACCGCGAGGAAAACTATACGGATTTGCGGGCCGGCAGCCTGCGCAAGCTGATTCCCGTGAAACCGGATGGCACGGATGATCCGTCGCGCCCGGTCATTTTTACCGCCGCCACCCAAGTGATGACCCCCGGCGGCATTTTGCCGTTGAGCGGCGAGGTGCCCAATGCCAAGACTCTGGCCGAGGCCGTCGCGGGATTCGCCCCGGCCATCAAACAGGGCTTGGCGGATTTGCGCGAAGAAATGGCCGCACTGCAGCGTGAACGCGCGTCGCAGATTGTCGTGCCGGGCCGCGATGTCCCGCCCCCGTCCGACTTGCTGATTCGCTAACTCCCGCCCGCTAGCGCCTCGCGCAGGTGCTCCAGCGCCGCCGCCACGGCGGCGGCGCGAATATCTTCCCGCGTGCCGTCAAAGTGGTGCTCAAACACGCGCGACACAGCCGGGGTGGCGATGGCAATAAACACCAGCCCCACCGGTTTTTCCGCGGTACCGCCCGTCGGCCCGGCAATTCCCGTGATGGCGATGGCGCAATCTGCGCCAGTGGCCACGCAAGCGCCCCGCGCCATGGCGGCAGCAGTTTCAACGCTCACTGCGCCGTGCGCGACCAAAGTATCCGGCGCGACTCCCAGCAAGCCAGTTTTGAGTGAATTGGCATAAGCCACCACGCCCCCGACAAACCACGCCGAACTGCCCGGCAGCGCTGTCAACTCGCCACTCACTAGGCCGCCGGTGCACGACTCCGCTGTCGCCAGCAACCAGCCGCGAGTGCGCAACAATTCAGCAATCTCTGCCACCACCGGATTCATCCCCGCCACTCTACCCAAGCCGGTCCCCACTTGCCAATCTTACGCCCGCCAATTTTCTCGACATTTCCGCACCCCTTTTTGCAAACTGCGCTGGTTAAACAAGACCCCCAAAGCTCGCGGCGCTGCACGGCGTCATCCGGAAGGGTCGAGAAAAAAATATGACAACTGTGAATGAACCCATAGCTGCGACAAAATACGCGACACCATGTTTGCCCATGATGATGGGGTCAGCTTTGCAGCCCAAGCCTGAACCCACAGAATCACGTCATGATGCTGCTGCTATCCGTTCGATTTATGATTTGAATCAGAAATATGAACAGAAACACGCAGCTAAAATCTGGGTGGAACCCGCCCTTAATCGTACTCTGGTAAGCTTTCAAGCGAATAAGCAACGTGCCGTTTACCGCTGGTACAAGTATAAAGAAGGGTTTTCCGCTGAACTTGTTGAATACTTCCTTGATCGCGGCAAGGTCCATTCGGGAAAATTACTTGATCCTTTTGCTGGTAGCGGCGTGGCGCTCTTCGCGGCCAGCGCACGCGGTTTGGGCGCCGAAGGCATCGAGCTGCTCCCTATTGGGCAACGGGTCATCGCCACGAAGCAACTCATTGATCAGCATCTTTCGGCTGCGGACGTTGACAAGCTCGCAACACTGGCCAGGACCCATCCATGGACGCAAATCAAGACCACGGACTCACTCCATGCTCTTCGGATCACCCGTGGAGCGTATCCGCCAGAAACAGCAAATCGTATCGCTCAATTTAGCGCATACATACGGACAGAGACCCCACACATTGCCGACTTGCTCACTTTTGCCCTGCTTTGCATCCTTGAATCCGTAAGCTATACCAGAAAAGATGGGCAATACCTTCGTTGGGACCATCGTTCAGGCCGTCGGCAAGGGAAGCAGATTTTCGACAAGGGCTCGATCCACTCGTTTGATACGGCCATCACCGCCAAACTCGATCAAATGGTAGCCGATCTTCGGGATCAAGGCGCATCCAACAGTCTCTTTGCACAACCACCGACCGCGCACGGCCCGATTACTCTACATGCGGGTTCCTGTCTGGAGATTCTTCCCAATTTTAGCGCAGGATCATTCGATTGTATTATGACCTCGCCACCCTACTGCAATCGGTATGACTACACCCGAACGTACGCTTTGGAGCTGGCCTACCTGGGCGTTACGGAAGAAAGCCTTGTTGATCTCCGCCAAGCTATGGTGAGTTGCACGGTGGAGAATCGGGAAAAAGACTTAATCAAGATGCAGCCACAATGGGCAAAAGCGATAGCGGTGGCCAATGCACACCCCCTTCTGCAGATGATTCTTTCTTATCTGGAGTCGGAAAAACAAAACAATCGGCTCAACAACAATGGGATTCCGCGAATGGTTCGTGGTTATTTCTACGAGATGGCGTGTGTCATCCAAGAATGCGCCAGAATCATGAAACCAAATGCCCCGCTGATCATGGTGAATGATAATGTCCGATATGCGGGGGTCAGCATTTCCGTAGACATCATCCTATCGGAGTTTGCCGAAGCCCTTGGTTTTGAAATGGACTCGATTTTGGTACTGCCTACCGGCAAAGGTAACAGCAGCCAGCAAATGGGTTTGCATGGTCGTGAACCATTACGCAAATGCGTTTATATATGGAAAAGAAAGAAGTAGCCGATGTCGAAGCCATACAAGAAATATCTTCATTCCCCAGCCGATTTACAAACGACATACGAAGCCATACGTGCAGGTTTCGTTGCCCTCGCGTTGGAAAAGAATAGGCGCGCAACTCCTTACGTTGCACTGGCCAGAGCGTTAAAAACGGCGGCCACGCAGGCAAAGAAACCCAAAGACCTCCTGCGGCTTATGGATATACGGCCGGCCCTCATTGCGGCCGCCGGCGTTTCGGACAAAGCTGCACAACACCTTCAAGAGCAAGACAAGATGGAGGCCATCACCGGCCTGATTCGTAACTATCTGGAACCCGCCGGGGCAAATTTTGTTGAAGAACTTGTTTTTCGGTTTCTACTCACACGGGGTGACACCCTCGGCGGGTCCATGAGAAATCTCGGTGGCTTCATGGCCCAATGCAAATTATCGCGCTGTGTAATTTCCTTTCTTCGTATCTCAAACCGGCAAACATTTTGGCTCAACTCGGATAATGACGTTTGGAGCCCTCTGCCATCAGACGATGCCGGGATTGAGACAAAACTACGCGGCCTGCATTGGGAAAAGAACAGAAAACACCGCACTCTGATCTACAATCTTAAGGTGCCCCTCGTGAACAACAATATTGATCTCTGCTTGTTCAACCGAGAGCCCCGCCTTATCACCAAAGCCACTAAGAGCGATGCCAAAAGCTATATTGCGCTTGGTGAACTGAAGGGCGGTATTGATCCGGCCGGAGCAGATGAACACTGGAAGACAGCAAGAACGGCACTGGTAAGAATCACAGACGCATTCAGAAAGCACGATGCGTGTCCCCAAACCTTCTTTATTGGCGCGGCGATTGAGGCTCAAATGGCCCGTGAAATTTGGGCGATGCTAGAGAACAATACACTTACCCATGCGGCAAACCTTACGGTGGATAATCATATGGACGCAATCGCGGAATGGCTGTGTTCCCTGTAGCTTATGTGAACAAATAATCATGGTAGCCGGCGCATAACTTATGGGCGGCAAGCGGGATACGTGCTCACACGCCTCTAAAAGAAAGTTATGAAAACGGTAATGGTTACGGGAGCGGGCGGGTTGGTGGGGGCGGAAACGGTGCGGCATTTCGCGGCGCAGGGATACCGGGTGCTCGGGCTGGACAACAATATGCGGGAATATTTTTTCGGTCCGGAGGCTTCGACGCGCGAGGTAGTGGCGGAGTTGCAGGCGGCGTATCCGGAGGAGTACGTGCCGTTGGCGGTGGATATCCGGGACGAGGTCGCAGTGCGCCGGATTTTTGCCGAAGCGAAGGGCCTCGAGCTGGTGGTACACGCGGCGGGGCAGCCTTCGCACGATTGGGCGGCACGCGAGCCGTTCACCGATTTCGGGGTGAATGCCACCGGTACGTTGAACCTGTTGGAGGCCACTCGGCAGTACGCACCGGAGGCGACGTTTGTGTTCACGTCCACCAACAAGGTGTATGGCGATACGCCGAATCGGTTGCCGCTGGTAGAGCAAGCCACGCGCTGGGAGTGCGTGGAAGGCCCCTTTGCAGCCAACGGCATTGATGAAACCATGAGCGTTGACCAAACAACGCATTCGCTTTTTGGCGCTTCGAAACTGGCGGCCGATGTGATGGTGCAGGAGTATGGCCGCTACTTCGGCTTGCGAACCGGGGTGTTTCGCGGGGGCTGCCTGACGGGACCGCGGCAGGCGGGCGCGGAGTTGCATGGGTTCCTTGCGTATTTGATGAAGTGCGCGGTGACAGGTCGCGAGTACCGCATTCTGGGCCACAAGGGCAAACAGGTGCGCGATATTCTGCATTGCGCGGATTTGGTGGCGGCGTTTGTGGCGTTCCATCGCGCGCCGCGGGCGGGTGCGGTATACAACATGGGGGGGAGCCGCTTTAGTCATTGCTCGCTGCTGGAGGCGGTGACGCTGTGTGAGGAACTGACCGGCCGGCACATGAAAGCGAGCTATGTGGCAACCCCGCGCGTTGGCGACCATATTTGGTGGGTGAGCGATGTCACGCGCTTCCAGGCGGATTATCCGGAATGGCAGGTGACCCGCAACGTGCGTGATATTTTGGCGGAGATTCTGGAGTATCACCGCGCGCGCTGGGCGCGGGATGGGTGAAGTCGTGGCAAAGTCCCTCACATTTATTTTTTGCGATGGCTTGCTGCTGGTGCGGTCGGGCGATTGGCAACCGGCTGGGGACGACGTGTTGGCGGAACTGCTAACCACGCGCCAACTGGCGGCGGAGTATCGGGTGCCGCTGCAGGGCCACTGGGCCAAGCAAGTGAGCGGCGCCACGGATAATGCGCCGCCGGGTTACGAATGGGTGCGGCTGCGGACGCTGTTGGGCGCAGATGTGCCTTATGCCCTCGCCGCGTGCCGCGCGCTGGGCATGTTGAATTGGCGTGCGACGCATCAGTTTTGCGGGCGGTGTGGCGGTGTGCTGGCGGAGCACCCGGTGGAAGTGGCGCGACAGTGCGCGGCATGCGGTCATGTGGAATATCCGGGACCCACGCCGGCGGTGATTGTGCGCGTGGAAAAAGAGGGGCAGATTTTGCTGGCGCGGCACGTGCAGCGCATTCCGCATTTGTGGACGTGCTTGGCGGGCTACGTGGAATTGGGGGAATCGCTGGAGGATGCCGTGCGCCGCGAAGTGCGCGAAGAAGTCGGCTTGGAGGTGGACGACGTGCAATACGTGGCCAGCCAGCATTGGCCATACCCGAACCAACTGATGGTGGGATTTCGTGCGCAATGGCGCGCGGGCGAATTGAAGTTACAGCCGGAAGAACTTTCCGAAGCGCGCTGGTTTGACCCGGCTCACCTGCCGGACATTCCCCCCAAGGGAACGATGGCCTACCGGCTGATTTGCGAGACCCCGGCCCCCATGATGGGGTAGTTTAATTTAGTCATAAACATGGCTAAAAATGTCTTTCGGGATTATCCAGACTTTATAAACTCTGGATTGGTTGGCAAAAATTGCCATTCAAATATGGGGGGAAAAATATACTTATTATGTTGTGTATTAATAAGTTACATTAATTATCAATTCCATCCACAGTTTATAAACTCTGGATGGAGGCTAAATTTTACCGGAACTGCATGAAATAGTTTTCGCGCTTTTCGCGGCCGATGGTGGACGGCTCGCCGTGGCCGGGGTAGATCGCCAAGTCGTCGGGCAGTGCGGCGAGCTTACGGAGCGATTGGGTGAGCACGCGGGAGTTACCGCCGGGCAAATCCGTGCGCCCGACGGAACCGCGGAAGAGCGTATCGCCGGTGAAGAGGGCGTTAGCGGCGGGCAGGTGCCAACACACGCCGCCGGGGGTGTGTCCCGGCGTTTCCAGCACGCGCCAGGTGGCGCCAGCCAGTTGAAAGGTGTCGTCCTCCTTCACGAACACCAGCGGCACGTCGGGTTTGGTGGGGGCGGGGTAGATGCCCGGGAGAGAATTGCGCTCGGTGAAGCACCAGTCGGCATCCCGCGCGTGGAGATGAACGGGGGCGGGGTGGGCGGCGGTTAGCGCGGCGAGCGCGGTCACGTGATCCACATGGCCGTGGGTCAGCAAATAGCCGGCCACGGTGCCGCCCAGCTCGCGTAGGCGTACGAGCAGTTGCGCAGCATCGTCGCCGGGATCAATCACCACGGTTTCGCGGGTGGCAGGATTGGTGACGAAATAACAATTTTCTTCGATAAAGCCAGTGACTCGTGCTTCAATGTTCATGGGATGACAGCAACAGATTCAAGCACGGGCGTCAAGGATGCAGCCGAAATTGTCTTGGCGGTGAGCGGCTTGGGTGTGGGCTATTATCCGCGGGCGGGGGAACGCTGGGAGGTAGTGGCGGAGGTGAATCTGAACTTGCGCGCGGGGCGCACGGTTGCACTGGTGGGCGAAAGCGGCTGTGGCAAGAGCATCACGGCGGCGGCACTGGGCGGGCTGCTGCCGCGCAATATGCAGCGCGACCGCGGCGAACTCCGCTGGGCGGCGGGTGTGGACGCGCGGCCGGGGCGGGGGCTGGCGTATGTGTTTCAGGATCCGGGCGAATGCTTGAATCCGGTGTTCACCATCGGCAACCAGATTCGGGAAGTCCTGCCGCC